>UPTG01002205.1_pt1 | contig 13638 bp, 10 predicted proteins | sample 2160121 | NCBI WGS metagenome assembly UPTG01 (sample SAMN06266255, study PRJEB28933) | marine metagenome | isolation source: Columbia River Estuary | place: USA:Columbia River Estuary, USA | collected 2014-07-27 | reverse complement strand
GAATCAAAAAAATTTATTGAAGATCTTCAATTCCGTCCAGGTGGAGTGTTTGGTTCATGCAGGTATAAGTTAAAAGGAATTGATCAAAGCTTGAATGAGTACCTGAGACTGATAGAGGTATTTAGAGCTCACAACATAGAATATTTTTTTTACAATGGGGGTAACGATTCAGCAGATACTGCTCTAAAGATATCTCAGATCAGCAAAGAGCTAGATTATCCGCTGCAATGCATTGCTATTCCTAAAACAGTTGACAATGATTTGGCAGTAACAGACTGTTGCCCTGGATTTGGCTCAGTAGCCAAATACGTTGTTACTTCTACCATTGAGGCAGCATTAGATGTTGAGTCAATGTGCGAAACATCAACTAAAGTTTTTATACTCGAGGTAATGGGTCGACATGCAGGCTGGATAGCTGGCTCAAGTGTGTTGGCGCAAAATAGTCATCCTGGGGCTCCTCATATAATCCTACTGCCCGAAGTTTCTTTTAATCAGCAAAAATTTCTTGCCAAGGTCAAGCAGACTGTCAAAGAGAATGGATTTTGTGTGGTAGTTGCGTCAGAGGGAATTAAAGACTCCAAGGGAAAATTCTTAGCAGAGTCAAATTCAAAAGATGCATTTGGTCATAGTCAGCTTGGCGGCGTTGCCCCCAGATTAGCTGAACTAATTAACAAAAAATTAAAGCTCAAGAATCATTGGGCTGTTGCTGATTATCTTCAGCGAAGTGCTAGCCATTTATCTTCAGGCGTTGATCGAAAGCAAGCCTATGAAGTTGGCAAAAAAGCTGTGAAGTATGCAGCTGAGGGGCTTAACGGCATCATGCCAATAATTAAAAGGACAAATAATGCACCATACAAATGGAAGGTAATTCCTGCTCCTCTAAGCAAAATTGCAAACGTTGAAAAAAAATTACCAGCTAGCTTTATTACCAAAGATGGGTTTGGATTAACTAAAAAAGCTAAAGAGTATTTTCAGCCATTGATAGAGGGAAAGGATGAGAATACAAAAAAAGTTTACTACGCCGCTGGAAGAATGGAGATGGTTAAAAAGAAACTAAAGCCCTGGTCCTAGTGCGTTGAGTTGAGCAATAATTCTTTTTAATTCTTGTTGAAGATCTAGTTTGTCATCTTCGTTTAAGAATTCTCCAAAAGACACTTTTTGGCCTTTAGATTGAAAAGAGAAATGACGATTTTCTCGATCATCCAAGTCTACGTTAAAAATAACAAACGTTCTAAACTCCTCCCAGGTAAACTCTCGAATGAGGTGCCCTCTTTCCAATTTGACTCTTTCATTAGTGAGAAATATTAATTCTCTTTGTTGGCTCCAACGAAAACTTAAATAAAAACAAAAAAGAACAACTGCGACCTCAAGCCCAGCAAATGGAAGAATAAGAACTGCTCCCATGAAGAAAAAAAAGATACCAATAAACAAACAAATAAAAGAAAGACTGCCTAAAAATATTATCCTAGCTCTACCCACCAATGAACTATTAGGGGTTACCTCAATTAAAAAATTATTTTCTATGGTTTCTTGAATCTTAATCATATTACAATGCACTCTATGGTAGCTCGTAAAGATTTTAACCGATATATGATGCCGGTCTACAAACCTGCAGGATTTATTCCATCAAAAGCAAAGGGATCAATTGTTTGGGATAAGAAAAATAAAAAGTACATTGATTTTGCTTCCGGTATTGCAGTTTCAAGCCTGGGTCACTGTCATCCTGAATTAAATAAAGCCTTAGCAGATCAATCAAAGAAAATTTGGCATTTATCTAACCTCTTAACAAATGAGCCAGCTCTGAGGCTTGCTAAGATTTTTTGCAAACATACCTTTGCTGAAAAAGTATTCTTTTCAAATTCTGGTGCTGAAGCCGTAGAGGCAGCAATCAAAACAGCCCGTAAATATGCTTATGTAAATATAAGCAAAAAGAAAAATGAAATTGTGGCATTTTCTGATGCTTTTCATGGCAGAACTATGATGGCTATTGCGCTAAATGGATCTGATAGGTTTATTGAAGGCTACGGTCCTATGCCTGGCGGAATCAAGCATCACCAATTCAATGAAGTTAAAGGGCTTGAGAAAACCATTAACAAGAATACTGCTGCGGTGGTGATTGAATTAGTACAAGGAGAGGCTGGGATTATTAAAGCTCAAAAAGCTTTTATTCAAAAAATAAAAAAGCTGTGCAAACAACATAAAGCTCTAATAGTTATCGATGAGGTCCAATCAGGAGCTGGAAGAACAGGGACACTCTTTGCTTATGAGCAATTTGGTATCAAACCAGACATCATGTGTTGCGCTAAAGGTATCGGGGGAGGCATTCCCATTGGAGCCGTTTTAACCTCTTCTAAGATTGCTGATTGTATGCAATTAGGGTCCCACGGATCCACATTTGGAGGCAATCCTCTAGCATGCGCAGTGGCAGAAAAAGTGATGACTCTCTTATCAAAAAAAACTCTACTCAATGGTGTGATGAAAAAAGAAAAACTTTTTGTAGCAGGATTAAAAGAAATCAATAAAGAATTTCAATGTTTCGAGGAAATACGCAGCTCTGGTCTTTGGATTGGATGTAAATTGAAGGTTCAGGATGGCTTTAATTTAGACACAATGATGCAGGCTTGTTATGAGAGAGGCTTGATGATTTTAAAAGCCAACAATAATACCATTCGCATTGCACCAAGTCTGATCATAGAAGATGCCTTAATTTTAAAAGGCCTTAAGGTTTTAAAATCAGCTATTCAGGCGCAACTTCATCCTCGGCATTAATTTCAATAACACTATCTACCTTTCTATATCCTTGAGGTAACATCATTCCTCTTTTTGCTCTCGTAGAAATATAATTCTCTAAATCTTTGAGTTTTAAAGACATAAAACGTTTGCCGCTATGAATCTGCAAGGTGCTAGCGTCAGATAGTAAACAAATAAAATTCATAGACTCTTCACCAGCAAGTAATTTTGGTTTGGGGATATTGATAATTTTATTGCCCTTTCCTTTTGGCAGCATCGGTAGCTCAGAAATATCAAAAATTAACATTCGCCCAATTGAGGAAATAGCAACTACATGACGGTGCGAATCATTGAGTGGCAATGGAGGTAACAACTCTGCCTTCTCTGGCAATTTCATAAATGCTTTGCCTTTTTTTTGATTTGAAAGTGCGTTTGATAGTTCGCTTACAAAACCATAACCAGCAGAATTAGCGATTAAGATTTTTGAGGATTCTGCTCCAATCGCTGTACCCATAAAAGTTACACCAGATTCAGAACTAACCCTTCCAGTCAATGGCTCTCCCATGCCTCTGGCAGATGGAAGTGAGTGAGCAGCAAGAGAAAATGCTTTACCGCCTGAATCAAAGAAAATAGCTGATTGATTGTTTCTTCCTTTGGCAAAATGCTGCAAACTATCATCGCCACGGAAAGTCAAAGTACTAGGATCTAAGTCATGACCCTTTGCGGATCTTATCCAGCCACCTTTAGACAAGACTATTGTGACAGCTTCTGAAGTTACCATTTCTTCTTCTGAAAATGCTTTTGCTTCAGACAGCGCTTCAATTGGAGAATTTCTGGGGTCACCAAAATTATCTTTAATTTCTTTTAGCTCTGTCTTGATATAAGTTTTAAGCCTAGCCTTTGATTTAATGATTTTCTCTAACTCTGCTCTCTCCAATTCTAGTTGCCCCTTCTCTTCTTCAAGCTTTATTTGCTCAAGTTTAGCTAACTGGCGAAGTCTAATCTCTAGAATTGCATTCGTTTGAATTTCTGAAATTTTAAAAGCTTTCATCAGCTCTTTCTTGGGTTCGTCACTATTTCTAATAATATGAATCACTTTATCAAGGTCAAGATAGACAATCAGCAATCCTTCGAGGATATGAATACGATCATCGACCTGATCCAAGCGATGTTCTAACTTACGTAAAACAGTTTGCTGTCTAAAGGTTAGCCATTCATATATGAGACTGTTCAAACCAAAAACTCTTGGGGAACCCTTAAGGCTAATAAGATTTATATTAGCTCGATAGTTTTTTTGAAGGTCTGTGGTTGCATAAAGATGATTCATAACTTCGCCCGCATCTACTCTGTTAGATTTTAAGGCAATCACCAGTCGAACCGGTTCTTTGTGGTCGCCTTCATCCCTGAGATCAACCACCATAGGTATTTTTTTCTTTTGCATTTGATCTGCAATTTGCTCAAGAATTTTTGAGCCGGATGCCTGATGAGGCAAAGCATTTATGACTATGTCATTTCCCTCTGTGAGCCATTGCGCTCTGATTTTGAAACCTCCCTTGCCTGTTTCGTACATTTCTAGCAGCTCCTCTTGTGAGGCGATGAGCGGAGCATTATTGCTGAAATCTGGACCCTTGATGAACTTCATCAAATCTTTGGTGCTGGCCTTGGGATTATCTAGCATGTAGATGCATGCATCCAAGACTTCTTGAATATTATGAGAGGGAATATCAGTAGCCATACCTACAGCAATACCAGTGGTTCCATTCAGTAATATACTCGGGATCTTTGCAGGCAAAATGATTGGCTCAAGCAAAGAGCCATCAAAGTTAGGCTGCCAGTCGACTGTTCCTAGTTTAAGCTCTGATAACAGCAGATCTGCAAATCCAGTGAGTTTAGATTCGGTGTATCTCATTGCAGCAAATGACTTGGGATCGTCTTGCGTCCCCCAGTTACCCTGGCCATCTACAAGAGGATATCTAAAAGAAAAATTCTGCGCCATCAGGACCATGGCTTCATATGCGGCACTGTCTCCATGCGGATGGAACTTACCAATCACATCTCCTACAGTTCTAGCAGATTTCTTATATTTAGAGCCAGCATTTAAGCCCAGTTCGCTCATGGCATAAAGGATTCTCCTCTGAACTGGCTTCATACCATCACCTACATGCGGCAAAGCCCTGTCCAAGATGACATACATTGCATAATTTAAATATGACTCTTCTGCGTATTCTTTAAGACTTATTGAGGTGATATTTTTATTGGTTTCCATAATTAAACTGAGACAATTTTTCCTCTTTTTTCAAGCCACTCTTTTCGAGCACTCGCATTCTTTTTTGATAGCAGTAAATCCATCATGCTATTTACATTATCAGATGCTGTAACTGTTAACTGCACAAGCCGTCTTGTTTTTGGATCCATGACTGTTTCCCTTAGCTGTGATGGGTTCATCTCACCCAAACCTTTGAATCGCTGAATATCAATTTTTGGTTTTCCTGGTTTTGATTTTAGCTTTTTAACAATTGAATCTTTTTCTTCTTCATCAAGCGCATAAAATACTTCTTTAGCACAGTCAATTCGAAATAGTGGAGGCATGGCGACATAAATATGACCTGCAAGCACTAATGGCTTGTAATGCCTTAAAAAAAGAGCACAAAGCAAGGTAGCGATGTGCAGACCATCAGAGTCAGCATCAGCTAAAATGCAAACTTTTCCATATCTTAATGAAGAGATATCAGGACTGCCGGGATTAACTCCTATTGCAGTTGATATATCTTTAATTTCAATGGATTTAATAATTTCAGTGCTCTCAAGATCCCAGGTATTAAGAATTTTTCCTCTCAAGGGCATAATTGCCTGAAATTTTCTCTCTCTAGATTGCTTTGCAGATCCTCCAGCAGAATCTCCTTCCACAAAAAATAATTCTGTCTCATCAAGGTTTGTGCTGTTGCAGTCAGATAATTTACCCGGTAATGCTGGGCCCTGAAAAGTCTTTTTCCTGTCAACAACTTTTGTTTCTCTTGTCCGAGCTTGCGCAGAAGCAATTGCCAATTCTGCTAGCTTCTCCCCTTCTTCTGTATGCTGATTAAACCAAATACTAAGAACATCTTTAGTTGTGGAACTTACAAAACCTTGATGATCTTTAGAGTCAAGTCTCTCTTTGGTTTGTCCAGCAAATTGTGGATTGGTTAGCTTAGATGAAATAATAAAAGTACTGTGCTGAATAACATCATCAGCAGTAATTTTTAATCCCTTGGGAATTAAATTCCTAAACTCACAGAACTCCTTCACTGCATCCAATAACCCAGCCTTAAAACCATTTAAGTGGGAGCCTCCTTGAGCAGTCGGAATTAAATTCACATATGATTCGCTCATCAAGTTTTTAGCGGGTTGAGTAGACCAGTTCAAAACAAAATCAAGGGCATTATCTTTTGCTAGTTTGCTGCAAGATATTGATTCTTCTAACAGCAAATCGATGTCTTTAGAAGATTCAGATAGATAAGAAATTAATCCATTCTCATAAGTCCAAGAAATTTTTTCTTGTTTTTTTTCATCGGCATATTGAATGGTTAGACCGGGGCATAGAACTGCCTTAGCTTTTAACAGATGCTTAAGGCTGTCTGTATTAACAGTTACAGTTTCAAAGTATTGTGGATCCGGTTGAAAGTTTATGGTCGTTCCAGAATTTCTGGCTCCAACCTCTCCAACCTCAGTGAGCTCAGATTTTTTGTTGCCGCCTTCAAAAACCATTTCAAATTGCTTTCCAGAACGTTTAATTTCTACTAATAATTTTTGAGATAACGCATTTACTACTGAAACGCCAACACCATGCAAGCCTCCAGAAAAATTGTAGTCTTCACCGGAAAACTTGGCACCAGCATGAAGTTTGCACATGATCAGTTCAACGCCAGAAACTTTATGTTCTGGATGAATGTCAGTTGGCATTCCGCGACCATCATCGCTCACCGATATAATGCCATCCTTAACCAAAGTGACCTTGATGCTTGAGCAATGCCCTGCTAACGCTTCGTCTATAGAATTATCAACTACCTCTTGAATAAGATGATTTGGAGATGTTGTGTCTGTGTACATGCCCGGTCTTTTTCGAACCGGATCGAGGCCAGATAGAACCTCTATCGATTGGGAGTCGTAATCTTTTGCCAATTAACTTTCCTTTAAATGTTTCGCTAAAGCTTGATGAACTTTTACGTCATATTCTACTCTAACTAAATACAAACAAATGTATTAATTTAGGAGATTTTTTAGCAATGTATTAAAATACTCCAATTGACATAGCTACCCCTAAAGAGGTTTAATGTTAACACTGTAAACATTCAGATATATTATGAAATCAAAATTTTTAATTGCACTTACTGCTTTTTTTAGCATCTCTTCATCGGCTGATAGCCTATTGGATATTTACAATGATGCCCTAGAGAATGATCCTCAATTCAAGTCTGCAGAATATTCTTATTTATCTGGAAAAGAAATTAAAGTGCAAGGGCGAGCAAGTCTTTTGCCAAGCATTACCCTGAATGCTCAGACTAATTGGAATGAATATTATCAAAATGGAAACCTTCAAAATCAGTACAATAACTTCAATACCTCTGCTCGACTAACGCAGCCACTACTGAGGCTAGATAGCTGGTTTAAGTATCGCCAATCTAAATTTTTAACAGATGCCGCTGAAGCAGATTTTGCATACTCTCAACAGGCATTAATTGTTAGAACTGCTGAGCTCTATTTCAATGTCCTAAGAGCTATCGATAACCTAAATGCAGCGCGATCAGAAGAGAAAGCAATAAAGAAGCAATTAGATCAAACCAGCCAACGCTATGAAGTAGGTCTTTCTGCAATTACTGAAGTTCAAGAAGCCCAATTAGCATTTGATCTGAGCATGGCTTCAAGAATTAGAATTGAAGGGACTGTATTCACAGCTCAAGAGGCACTAAATGCGCTTGTTGGAAAAGAGATTTTATCGCTTGATGGTCTAGTGAATGATCTTAGTGTTACAAATCCAGTGCCGGCATCTAAAGAGGAATGGGCAAGAAAAGCAGTTGAAAATAACTTTAGGCTTAAAGCTGCTAACTTAAGAAAATATGCATCAAAAAATAATGCTCGTAGCGTTGCTTCAAATCATTTGCCTAAAGTTGATATTGTTGGCACGCAAACTGAATCAGAAACCAATCAATATGCATATGATGGTCTGAATACTGGTGGTGCTTTTAATATTACCGTTCCTGATGAGACTCAGAGAGATACTTACAGCCTTCAACTCTCTATGCCCATCTTTCAAGGCGGAGCCGTTATCTCAAGAACAAAGCAAGCTTATGCTGAATCAAATAAATCATCGGAAGATGCTCTATTTGCTGAGAGAAGCGTTATACAAGATGTTCGAAGTCAATATTCTAATGTTGTGACATTGGTAGCAAATCTTAGAGCGCAAAAGCAAGCTGTGGTGTCTGCATCCAGTGCTTTAGAAGCAACTAGAGTTGGTTATGAGGTTGGCACAAGAAATATTGTTGATCTGTTGCAAGCTGAAAAAAATCTTTACAGCGCTGAAAGAAATTTAGCTAATGCCAAGTATGACTACTTAATTACTACCCTGCGCTTACATCTTGCTGCTGGAACCTTAAGCCCAGAAAATCTTATAGAGATAAATAGCTTACTCGGATAATTAAGAAAAATGCCAGAGTTACCTGAGGTTGAAACTTCGGTCAGGGCTATACAGAATTTTAGCGGTCAAATACTCCAGTCAATAAATATCTCAAACCCTAATCTTCGCTGGCCAGCTGATACTGCAGGGCTGGAAAAAATGAAAGATCTCAAGGTTCAAAGTATTACTCGTCGAGCGAAGTACATTTTATTTAATCTCAACAATCAGTCAGTTCTGCTGCACTTAGGGATGACTGGGACAATTAGGATAGTAAATAAAAATTCTAATTTTTATAAGAAGCATGATCATGTTGAGTTTAATTTTAATAATGGCAAGTTAATTTATAACGATCCTCGCAGATTTGGTTCGATTCACTTGGTAGGGGATCATCAAGATCATTTCCTACTCAACAAACTCGGGCCTGAGCCGCTTTCAACAAACTTTAATGGAGAATATTTTTATCAGGCAATAAAGAATTCCTCAGCACCGATTAAATCAGCGCTAATGAACCAGCATCATGTTGTAGGAGTAGGAAATATTTATGCTAATGAAATCCTATTTGATGCGGGAATTAGGCCTACAAAAAAATGTCGAGCATTGACTAAGAAAGAAACTTCTAGAATAGAGATTTCTACAAAAAAAATATTACAAAGAGCGATTGAGGTGGGCGGTACTACCTTGCAAGATTTCTTTCAACCAGATGGTAATAAAGGATATTTTAAAATTGAGCTAGCTGTTTACGATAGAGCTGAACAAAAGTGCATAAGTTGCGATAAACAAAAAATCAAACGAATAGTTCAAGCCCAAAGAGCTACATTTTTTTGCAAAAATTGTCAGACTTGAGAGGAAAGTTTCTCCAGCAACGCTGATTTAACGTTTGGAGTAACAAATCTAGAGACATCACCACCAAATTGAGCAATTTCTTTAACAAGACTTGAGGAGACATAAATTAGAGTGTCCTTGGGAGTAAAAAAGATACTTTCAATATCTGGCGCAAGACTTCGATTCATTGTTGCTAGCTGAAATTCATATTCAAAATCTGCAACAGCTCGCAAACCTCTGATCACTGCAATGGCATTATTCTCTCTAGCAAGATCAACAGTTAATTTTTTTGAATATCCAAGGACTTCAATCTTTGGATTATCTTGAAAGATAGTTTCAATTAATTCGATGCGCTCAGGGACTTCAAATAAAGGCTTTTTAGATTTACTTTCTGCTACGCCAAAAATAACCTTGTCGAATAAAGCGCAAGCTCGCTCAACAATATCAATGTGACCAAAAGTTATGGGATCAAAGGAGCCTGGATAAATTGCAATTTTCATTAAAGAATCATACTAAACAATCATGAATCAGCAAAATATTGCATGCATTATCTAAACTGGTAAAAAAATTTTATACTGAGTTATGGAAAAGGATAATGTAGATGAAAAAAATAATGATCTGCCATCTGGAGTAGATGATGCTGCTGATGTAATGTCTAAATATAAAAAAAAGAAAGATCGTGCTAAATCAGAAAGTAAAAAATTTAAGTTTCCGCCAATTGATTACGAAAGGCCTCCTCACTACTAAGTTTTTTTCTTTTATAGTTGCATAAAAAAAGGGCTCAAAAGAGCCCTTTTTTATTAATAATGCCAAGTTATTAGATCAGATCGTTATTCATTACTTTATTCCAAGCTGAAATAAAGTCATTGGAGAATTTATCTTGCGCATCGCTACTAGCATAAACTTCTGCTATAGCTCTAAGCTGAGAGTTAGAACCAAATGCAAGATCAACTCTTGAAGCAGTTCTAATTTTTTCACCGGACACACGATCAGTACCAATGAATGATTTTTCAGAGCCATTAGGCTTCCATTGCACAGACATATCAAGAAGCGTTGCAAAGTAATCATTGGTTAGCTTGTTTGAATCATCAGTAAAAATACCATGCTCATTATTGCTAATTCCTAGTGATCTCATTCCACCTAATAAAACAGTCATTTCAGGAGCTGTTAACCCAAGTAACTGAGCTTTATCAAGCATCATTTCTTCAGCAGGCATTGAAGAAGAAGCTTTTTGGAAATTTCTAAAGCCATCTGCAATTGGCTCTAAGACTGCAAAAGACTCTACATCCGTTTGTTCTTGTGATGCATCTCCTCTTCCAGGTGTAAAGTCAACCTTTAAGCCTGATGCCTTCTCAATCCCAACGTTACCAGCAAGCACTATGACATCAGCCATTGATGCTCCAGAATCTATAGATATAGTCTCGTAAACACTTAGAACACGAGCTAATTGCTCAGGTTTGTTGGCCTCCCAGTCTTTTTGAGGTGCTAGACGAATTCTTGCTCCATTAGCACCGCCTCTTACGTCAGAACCTCTAAAGGTAGACGCACTAGCCCATGCAGTTTCAACCATTTCTTGAATAGTTAAACCACTCTCAGAAATTGCAGATTTAACAGACTCGACATCATAGTCTGCATTTCCAGCAGGAACTGGATCTTGCCAAATAAGCTCCTCGGAAGGAACCTCTGGTCCAAGATATCGGCTTACAGGGCCCATATCTCTATGAAGTAACTTGAACCATGCGCGAGCGAATGCATCTGCCAGTTCTTCTGGATTTTCATGAAAACGTTTTGAAATTTTATTATAAATTGGGTCTTCACGAAGGGCCATATCGGCAGTAGTCATCATGGTTGGAACTTTCTTTGATGGATCTTCTGCGTCAGGTGCAAGGTCCTCATCTTTCTGATCAATAGCGTGCCATACAATAGCTCCTGCAGGCGTGGTCACTTGCTCCCACTCATAACCAAACAATAAATCAAAATACCCGTTATCCCACTGAGTAGGATTTGAAGTCCATGCGCCTTCAAAGCCACTTGTGATGGTATCGCTACCTTTACCTGAACCAAAGGAACTTATCCAACCAAAACCCATTTCATCCATATCTGCACCTTCTGGCTCAGCACCAACATGGCTATCGGGTCCAGCACCGTGACCCTTACCGAATGTATGTCCACCAGCAACAAGAGCAACAGTCTCTTCATCGTTCATTGCCATGCGACCAAATGTTTCACGAATATCTATCGCACTCGCTTTAGGATCTGGATTACCATCGGGACCTTGAGGATTCACGTAAATTAATCCCATCTGAACAGCACCAAGAGGATTGGCTAAATCTCTTTCGCCAGTGTATCTCTCATTGGTTAACCACTCTTTTTCAGCTCCCCAGTTAATATCTTCTTCAGGAGCCCAAATATCAGCTCGACCTCCACCGAAACCAAATGTTTTTCCACCCATTGATTCAATTGCAACATTTCCAGCTAGGATTAAAAGATCTGCCCAACTGATTTGCTTTCCATATTTCTGCTTTAGCGGCCAAAGTAATCTTCTGGCTTTGTCTAAGTTGCCATTATCAGGCCAGCTATTTAGAGGAGCAAAACGTTGAGCTCCAGTTCCCCCACCACCTCTTCCGTCACCTGTTCTATATGTTCCAGCTGCATGCCAAGTCATGCGGATAAAAAACGGTCCATAGTGACCATAATCTGCAGGCCACCAGTCTTGCGAATCAGTCATCAAGTCGTTGAGGTCTTGTTTTAATGATTGGAAATCAAGTTTTTTAAATTCTTCCTCATAATTAAAGTCCGGATCCATTGGATCGCTCTTAACATCATGTTGATGAAGAATGTTTAGATTTAGTTGATTTGGCCACCAGTCTTTATTTGATGTACCGGTAGAGCTATTGCTAGATAGGCTCCCGTGCATTACTGGACATTTGCCCTCAGTATCATTATTCATAGTAATTTACCTCCTAAACGAAATTAAATATGAAATTGTTTCAATGCATTAATAAATGCTTTTACTGAATTTATTTTATAGTTAATATATGTATTGGTAAATACATAAAATAAGGATGTTATATTCGATTTTATCGGATATAAAATATAGAGAAAACTAAGTGATTACATTAAAGCAAATAGACTACGCATTAGCAGTATCTAAAACTCTGCACTTTAAAAAAGCTGCCGAAGCAAGTTTTGTCTCTCCTTCTACTTTAAGCAATGCAATTACTGAAATGGAAAAACATTTAGGATTTAAAGTATTTGAAAGAGACAATAAAAAAGTTTTTGTTACCGCCCTTGGAGCTGAGTTTTTAAAAAAAGCTCAGTCCATTCAATTGCAAATCTTCGATATTCAAAAGTTTGCAGAAAATCAATCAGATCCCCTTTCCAGCAATCTCTCCATTGGAATTATCCCGACCGTTAGCCCCTACTTTTTACCAATTGTATTGCCTGAAATTAAGAAAGCTTTTCCAAACCTTACTTTGAGCATAGAAGAAAGTCAGTCAAATATTCTAGTAAATAAAGTAAAAAATGGGGAGCTCAATATGGCTATTTTGGCCCTGCCTTATAACTTAGAGGGTTTAACTTCTTTAAAATTTTGGGAAGAAGATTTCTACTGGATAGCTCACCATGAAAATAAGAATGCAGGGAAACAAGAAATTAGGGCAACTCAATTAGAGCATTCAGAATTAATGCTCTTAGATGATGGGCACTGCCTAAAAGATCATATCCTAGATGCATGTAAAATCTCTGACGATTCAAAGCATGTTGTAAAGGCATCAAGTTTAGCCACTTTAGTGCAATTGGTTAAAGGAAATATGGGAAGTACATTGGTTCCTCACATGGCATTAGGGCAATTGCTCAGCTCTAACAAAGATTTACTAAAATCACATTTAAATGAACCTGGACCGCACAGAGAAATCTCATTAATTATGCGACCAACATACTCTGGAATGCCGGGTGCTGAATTGCTAAAAACTTTATTTACAAACTCATTAAACCTTCACTTCAAACCCAAGTAGCAACCTCTTACTAAAAGTCCAAAAGATCAGTTTTCTGCCATTGAAGATTGAAGTGCCTATGTAAGAATTTTGCTTCTTCGCCACGTAACTCTATGGTGTCGTCATAGATGATACCCATATCTAGCTTTGTGGATTGTCCGTTTTCTTCAAGTATGTGACTGGCTATGCAGTATGTCTTACCAGTGTAAGTATTTCCGTCCCACTGACCTTGTGCATTGCCTATTAAGTGCATGGTACTTTTGTAAGTACTTAAGTTTTGTTGAACAGCACCAATAAAAGTCTCCAAACCAATTAGCTCATAAGGTCCTGTCAGTGAAAATTCATCCCACATAATGCGCGATAATTCAGAGAATTTTTTTGAATCAATAATAGAAGCATATTGATAGATAATTTGAGTTGATAAATTTTTGATGTCCATTA
>UPTG01002202.1_pt1 | contig 13649 bp, 10 predicted proteins | sample 2160121 | NCBI WGS metagenome assembly UPTG01 (sample SAMN06266255, study PRJEB28933) | marine metagenome | isolation source: Columbia River Estuary | place: USA:Columbia River Estuary, USA | collected 2014-07-27 | reverse complement strand
TGGAGCGCGGCGCGACCCGTGGGGATGGCACCACGGGTGAGGACATCACGCAAAATGTACGGACTATTCCCTCTATTCCACTGCAGCTAAGAGGCGATGGCTACCCGCAAATCCTGGAAGTGCGCGGAGAGATTTACATGCCCCTGGCGGGCTTCGACCAGTTGAATCGACGCGCACTTGAAAAAGGCGAGAAGGTATTTGTTAATCCACGCAATGCAGCCGCCGGCAGCCTGAGACAATTAGACTCACGAATTACTGCTCAGCGCCCACTGGAGATGTGTTGCTACAGTGTTGGGCTGGTCCAAGGGGGGCAGCTACCGCCAGAGCATGCAGCCGTGCTCGACTGCCTTCACCGCTGGGGACTAAGAATCAATGCTGAATCCCAGGTTGTCACCGGCGTAGAAGCTTGCGAGCAATACTATGAAAGTCTGGCAAAGCGCAGGGATAGTCTGCCTTATGATATCGATGGGATTGTCTATAAGGTGAACCGGCTTGATCAGCAAAGCCGGTTGGGCTTTGTCTCGCGTGCGCCGCGATGGGCAATCGCTCGAAAATTTCCAGCTCAGGAAGAGATGACGCAGCTATTGGATGTTGAGTTTCAGGTGGGTCGCACGGGCGCTATTACGCCGGTTGCCAGATTAGAACCAGTGTTTGTCGGGGGCGTCACTGTCAGTAACGCCACTTTACATAATGCCGACGAGATCGAGCGTTTGGGCCTGCGAGTGGGCGACTTTGTGGTTGTGCGCAGGGCAGGTGACGTTATACCTAAAGTTGTCTCTGTGGTTTTGGATAAACGCCCTGGGGATTCGCGCGCCGTTGAGTTTCCCTCACACTGCCCGGTTTGTAATTCTGCTACCGAACGTGAGCCAGACGAAGCGGTCATTCGATGTATGGGTGGCCTGGTTTGTGCTGCCCAACAAAAAGCAGCCATCAAACATTTCGCTTCCCGCCGTGCCATGGATATCGATGGCCTGGGAGACAAACTTGTTGAGCAAATGGTGGATGAAGGTCTGCTTGAGAATGTGGCCAGTTTGTATTCTTTGCATAAAGACCAGTTGATGGCGCTGGAAAGAATGGGTGAAAAGTCGGCAGACAACTTGCTCGCAGCACTGGCAGCGAGCAAGGATACTTCCTTGCCAAGGTTTATTTTTGCTCTGGGCATACGCGAGGTAGGGGAAGCGACAGCGTTGAATCTTGCGCGTCATTTCGGTAGTTGGCCAGAGTTGGTGGCCGCCTCGGAAGAGTCGCTCCTTGATGTTGACGATGTGGGTCCAGTTGTTGCCGATCACCTACGTCAGTTTTTCGATTCGACATCGGGTATGGCTGTTGCCGAGGCGCTGAGAGAGGCGGGAGTGCGATGGCCTGATATCGAAATCGCTGCTGAGTCTGTGCTCCCATTGTCCGGTCAAACCTGGGTAGTTACCGGAAAGTTGGAGTTGATGGGGCGCAACGAAGCCAAGGCAGCGCTTCAAACATTAGGAGCGAAGGTGGCTGGCAGCGTATCTGCGAAAACCCACTGCGTGGTCGCGGGTCCCGGTGCGGGTTCCAAGCTGGCAAAAGCGCAGGACCTCGAGGTGGAGGTAATTGACGAGATCACCTTCGTTGCTCTTTTGGAACAACATGGAGAGAAAAAATGACTGCCAGGGTATTACCGTTTGTTTTGCTGTTGTTAGCGGGTTGCACGACATCACCACCCTCCAACGTTAATAACATATGTGAGATCTTCGAAGAAAAGAGCGGCTGGTACGGCGACGCCCACGATGCTAAAAAAGAGTGGGGCAGTCCGATACCGGTAATGATGGCGATTATGCATCAGGAATCCCGGTTTGTTGCCAAGGCAAAGCCTCCGCGTAAAAAGATTTTCGGATTTATACCTGGACCCAGGCCCTCAGATGCCTACGGTTACAGTCAGGCCAAAAAGTCGACATGGAAGGACTACAAGCGCGGTGGCGGCAATTACGGCGCGGATCGGGACGATTTCGGTGACGCTATTGATTTTATCGGCTGGTATAACGAGCAGTCTAAAAAACGCAGCGGAATTTCCAAGCGCGATACGTACGGGCTTTACCTCGCTTATCACGAGGGCCATGGAGGCTATAACCGACGCACCTATAAGTCAAAAAAATGGCTGACAGATGTTGCACGCAAGGTTGAGCGGCGAGCGGGTAGCTATCAGCAACAGTTGAGCACCTGCGAGAAAGACCTGGAAAAGGGCGGTTGGTTTTTTGGCTGGTAAGCTGAGTCGACGATTGAATCAGGGCGAATATACGAACCGCCTACGATTATCCCGTGTGTCTGGTCACAACTGCCGACAAAGTAACGCTTTCTATGCACTTGCTGTAATGCATTGCCATTTCACATGTGCCACACTTAATTTTTTGTGTCGACTGTATCGGCACGGCCCCGAAAACTATTGACGAGCAGCGAAGTGAAACCGACTGATATAAAAGACCCAGAGTATTTCCACAAGGTAGTGGACTGTCAGCACGCATGCCCCGCGCATACGCCAGTTCCGGAATACATTCGTTTGATTGCGGCAGAGCGCTACACGGATGCCTACATGATCAATTGGCAGTCCAATGTGTTCCCCGGAATACTGGGACGAACTTGCGACCGTCCCTGTGAACCGGCTTGTCGGCGCGGTAGGTTGGACGCAGATGAAGAGCCGGTTGCCATCTGTCGACTCAAGCGAGTTGCGGCCGATAAAAAAGATGATATCAGCGAACGGCTACCCAGCATTCCGAAGAAGAAAAACGGCAAACGCATCGCTTTGGTTGGCGCAGGTCCGGCATCGCTCACCGTTGCCAGAGATCTCGCTCCGCTGGGCTACATCATCGATATCTACGATAACCAGTTTGCCGGCGGTGGAATGATGCGCAGTCAGATCCCCTCATTCCGGCTGCCCAGTGATGTCCTGGATGAGGAAGTAAATTACATACTGGACATGGGGATTAACGCGACGTTCGATATAGAAGTAGACAGTTTGCGCGAGGTTTTGGATAAAGGTTACGACGCTGTATTCATTGGCACAGGAGCTCCTCGTGGCAAAGGTCTCAATTTGCCGGGACTGGAGGACGCCGCCGGCCACGTGCACCTGGGCATCGATTGGCTGTCGAGTGTTGCGTTTGAGCACACCGAAAAAATTGAACCCAGGGTGCTGGTATTGGGAGGCGGTAATACCGCAATGGACTGCTGCAGAACGTCGAAACGCCTGGGCGGAGATGACGTCCGCGTAGTGGTTCGTAGCCCCTTTGAAGACATGAAAGCCTCGCCGTGGGAAAAGGAAGATGCCATGCACGAGGGCATTCCTATATATAACAATCATGTACCAAAAGAACTGGTTGTTGAAGACGGCAAACTCAAGGGCATGCATTTTGAAAAGGTAGAAGCGCAGTACGATGAGAGCGGCAAGCGTTCGCTTGTTCCCACGGATGAGCCCCTGGTATTTATGGAGGCGGATACCGTGTTAATGGCTATTGGCCAGGAAAACTCTTTTCCCTGGATAGAACGGGATCTCGGTATTGAATTCGATAAGTGGGATATGCCAGTCGTCAATGATCAAACTTTCCAGTCGACTAACCAAAAAATATTCTTCGGAGGAGATGCGGCGTTCGGGCCTGAAAACGTAATAACCGCTGTTGCCCACGGTCATCAGGCAGCGGTCAGTATTGATTTGTATTGTCGCGGAGAAAGCGTGGCCGATAGGCCAGCGCCGGGGGTCACCCTGGCCAGCCAGAAAATGGGTGTACATGAGTGGAGTTATGATAACTCGGTGGAAATCGACAAGCGTTACGTCGTGCCACTTGCACCATTGAAAGAAACCTTGGCCGACCGAAAAATAGAAGTGGAATTGGGTTTTGATGCCACCACCGGATACAAAGAAGCTGAACGTTGCCTTAACTGCGATATACAGACTGTCTTTGAAGAGGTTCGTTGTATTGAGTGCGACGCCTGTGTTGATATTTGTCCTACAGATTGTATTAGTTTTATTGCAAATCAGGAGGAAGAGCAGTTACGGGTTGCCCTTACTGCGCCTGCCAGTAATCTGGCACAAGATTTATATGTCTCCGAAGAACTGCCCACGAAACGGGTAATGGTAAAGGATGAAAATGTGTGTCTGCACTGTGGATTGTGCGCCGAGCGTTGTCCCACCTCAGCCTGGGATATGCAAAAGTTCCTCTACAATGTCAGTAAAGCAGGCCAGTTATAATGAAACAAATAAAGTCCGTAAATGAATTCGTTATCAAGTTTGCTAACGTCAATGGTACCGGTTCGGCCAGTGCTAATAACCTGTTTGCCAAAGCCTTGTTCCGTATGGGGCTTCCAGTCAGCCCTAAAAATATTTTCCCGTCGAATATTCAGGGCCTGCCAACTTGGTATGAAGTTCGAGTCAGTGAGGCGGGTTACCTGGGTCGTCGTGGCGGCATCGATATCGCCTTGTCAGTGAATCCTCAAAGCATGGCCCAGGACATTAAAGAAGTTCGCTCTGGCGGCTATTTCATCTATGACAACACCAAACCACTGGACCTGCGCTTGGTGAGAGATGATGTCAATATTATCGGTATTCCCCTGACCCGAATTTGTAACGAGGAGTACAAGGACCCCAGGCAACGTCAACTATTCAAAAATGTGATCTATGTCGGTGCGCTCGCCGCACTGCTGAATATGGATTTCAAAGTCCTTACCGATCTGGTGGGAGATCAGTTCAAAGGCAAGGAAAAACTGATTTTGCCGAATATCCATGCATTGGAATTGGGTCATCAATATGCCCGCTCCCAGTTTGAATGCCCCATTGGCATTCAGGTGAAAACTCTGGATTCGTTAGGCGACCAGATTCTAGTGGATGGCAACACTGCGCTGGGATTGGGTGCCGTTTATGGCGGTGCCACAGTAGCGGCCTGGTATCCGATCACACCTTCAACCTCGGTGGTGGACGCCTATGAAAAATATGCCCGCCGGGTTCGCATCGACGCGGGTACAGGGCACAAGAACTATGCCATCGTGCAGGCAGAAGATGAGCTATCTGCAATTGGTATGGTTATTGGTGCCAGTTGGAATGGCGCCAGGGCGTTTACCGCCACCAGCGGCCCTGGTGTTTCCCTGATGAGTGAGTTTCTGGGCCTCGCCTATTTCGCTGAAATTCCCACCGTTTTGTTTAATGTGCAAAGGGCTGGTCCGTCTACGGGCATGCCGACGCGAACACAACAGTCAGACATACTTTCTACCGCTTATGCATCGCATGGTGATACCAAGCAGGTGTTGCTGTTTCCCTCAACGCCCAGGGAGTGCTTTGATTTTGGTGCTCTGTCTTTCGATTTGGCTGAGCGCCTACAGACTCCCATTATTGTGATGACTGACCTTGATCTGGGAATGAATGACAACATGTCTGAGCCGCTGGCCTGGGATGATGCCCGCCGATATGACCGCGGCAAGGTGATGACTGCAGAGCAGTTGGAAGAGGGCGTAGAATTTGGCCGCTATCTTGATGTGGACGGCGACGCTATTAGCTATCGTACCTACCCCGGAACTCACCCTAATCGAGGCGCCTTTTTCACCCGTGGCACCTCCAGAGATGAATATGCTGTTTACACGGAGAAGGGCGAGGAATACGAAAAGAACATGCTGCGACTGATGCGCAAGTGGGACACTATCAAGGAGTACGTGCCAGAGCCTGAAGTGGTTGCTGCCAGCGAAGAAACCGATGTTGCGGTGCTTTACTTCGGTACCAGCGAGGCATCCTCCAGGGAAGCGCTGGACTATCTTGCCCAAGACGATGGCATTTATTTGGATGCTATGCGAGTCCGCTCTTTTCCCTTTAATGATGAGGTAAAAGCTTTCATTGAGGGGCACAGCCAGGTATTTGTGATTGAGCAAAATCGGGACGCCCAGCTGCGTACCTTATTGATGGCAGAGTTTGAGTTCGGCCCAGACAAATTGAAATCAGTGCTGTGCTTTGACGGCACACCCATCAGCGCCAGGAACATCCGCAAGCAGATTAAGCAGTATCTCGATGGTGGCATGGTCATGCCTCTGCACCGCACCAAAATAGCCAGTTCGGCTGGAGAATAAGCGATGAGCTACCAGATCCCCAAGTTTCGACACCCGCAACTACCTGTTAACGACCTGGGTTACACCAAGGCCGATTATGAAGGTTCTATCTCCACCTTGTGCGCGGGCTGTGGACACGACTCCATCGCGGGCTCCATCGTCAAGGCCTGCCACGAGCTGTCTATTGAACCGCATAAAATTGCCAAGCTTTCGGGTATTGGCTGCTCTTCCAAGTCACCTACTTATTTTCTTGGTAAGTCGCATGGCTTCAATTCTGTACACGGGCGCATGCCTTCTGTGGTGACGGGCGCGGCGATGGCTAATCGAAACCTTACCTATCTCGGTGTTTCCGGCGATGGCGATACAGCCTCTATTGGTATGGGGCAATTTGCACACGTTGCAAGGCGTAACCTGAACATGGTCTACATCGTGATGAACAATGGTTGTTATGGCTTGACCAAAGGGCAAGACTCGGCAACTGCAGACGAGGGCTCGGTGAGTAAAAAGGGTGATGCGAATATCTATAGCGCGATAGATCTTTGCGCTACTGCACTGCAGATGGGTGCAACGTTTGTTGCGCGCGGTTTTTCCGGGGACAAAGAACAGTTAGTGCCTTTGATCAAGGCCGCTGTTAGTCATCGGGGCTTTGCGCTTATTGATGTGGTTTCCCCCTGCGTCACTTTTAATAACAACCCAGGTTCCACCAAGAGCTATGAGTTCGTGCGAGATCATGCTGAAGCGACGGGTACAGTGGATTTCGTACCCATGCGCAAAGAAATCACGACCGACTACATGCCTGGCTTCAGTCACGAGGTTACCATGCATGACGGCTCATCAATTCATCTGTATAAGATGGACGAGAACCTGGATCCTTTTGATCGCACCTCGGCACTAATCAGTATGGAGAAGCATCGAGCATCTGGCGATATTCTGACCGGGCTGATTTATATGGACAAGGATTCCCGTGATCTGCACGACGTGATGGAAACCTCCCGGCGACCCTTAAATACACTGGCCGAGGAAGATCTCTGCCCGGGCAACCAGATGCTCAAAAACATTAATGCGAGTTTGCGTTGATCGCTGAAGATCTAGCTTTGGCTTTGTGCGGGGCAGTGTCCCCCGGGATTGATGTCGATTAAGGTTGCCAGCGGCGCCACCACTGGCGCGTAAGTTATCCATTCATGCCACTTCCCAAGGCCGTTGTGATTGAGCGGGCCTTGGCGTGCTGTGCGTCCGGGTAATTATTGGCTTCAAGCCGTTTTGTAATTAAACTGTCACAATTCCATCATCTAATACCTGTATTCGCCAGAATTAGGAACGCCTTTAGCCATGTCTGAACCCACAGTACTGGTAGTCGAAGATGAGAAAGCGATACGCGACATGCTGCGAATGGCGCTGGAGGTTGCCAAGTATCGTTTTATCGAAGCTGAAAATATTCGTGATGCCCACGTTCTGATTGTCGATGAACGCCCTGATATTGTGTTACTGGACTGGATGTTGCCGGGTGGCAGTGGCCTGGAACTGTTGCGTCGCCTCAAGCGCGAGGACAATACCCGTGAAATTCCGGTGATCATGCTGACGGCAAAGGCCGCAGAGGACAATGTCATTCAGGGCCTGGAGGTCGGTGCAGATGATTATGTTACCAAGCCCTTTGCGCCTCGCGAACTCATCGCGCGGATACAAGCCTTGCTGAGGCGCTCCGCCAAAGACTCAGCACAGGGTCGAATCGGGTTAAACGGCCTGGTGTTGAACAGCGATAGTCGTCGCGTTTTTGCGGGTGAAATCGCTTTGAATCTGGGGCCAACGGAGTTTAACCTGCTCCAGTTTTTCATGTCTCACCCGGAACGGGCTTATAGCCGCAGCCAGTTATTGGATCAGGTATGGGGCGCTAACGTCTACCTGGAGGAACGCACGATCGATGTGCATATTCGCCGATTGCGCAAAGCCTTACAGACTGATCATGCTGATTATGGCGAGTTGATACAGACCGTTCGTGGCATCGGCTATCGATTCGCATCCCGTGAACACTCATAAGGCGCAGTAATATCATATGGAGTGGTTGTCTGCAGTTTCCAAAGTCTTCTTCTTTATCGCTGCCGGTGGGTTGCTGGGGTGGTATTTGGGAGACCCCATGGTCGGCGTCACTGTAGCCGCGCTGGCAGTCGTGTTTTTTTGGTCACGGCAGATGTGGCGGTTGGAGCATTGGCTGCGTGACACCAGTGACTCGCCGCCCGATGTCCCGGGCATTTGGGGAGAGATGGTCGCCCGCGTGTACAGGAAACATCGCTCCGCAGAGACCACCCAGAAGCGCTTGCAGTCGACCGTGGATTACTTACTTGATTCATTTTCAGCCATGCGTGACGGTGTGGTAATTGTCCATGGCAATGGCGCTATTCGCTGGTGTAACGAAGCTGCGCAAAGACTGTTAGGTTTGCAGCACCCGCAGGATATAGGCCAACTCATTACCAATCTGGTTCGCTTACCGGAGTTCAATGAGTATCTCGATTCAGGTGATTATGCAGAGCCCCTGGTTTTTGAAACAACAGGCGGCACCCGACTAAACCTGCGGATGGTCGTCACCCAGTTTTCCGATGGTGACACCTTGTTGTTTTTATCCGATGTGACAGAAGTGGTGCGCACCGAACAAATGCGTACCGACTTTGTGGGTAATGTTTCGCACGAACTGCGGACACCGCTGACGGTTATCACTGGGTATCTGGAGACCTTTTTAGGTGACGTTTCCAGTCTTCCTGCACCTTATGCACGCGGCCTTGAACAGATGGCAGGCCAGGCAAGACGAATGGAGAGCTTGCTCAAGGACCTGTTGTGGCTATCTAAAATCGAGTCAACCGAGCATCGCGTAAAGAACGATCAGGTTGACGTACCCGCGCTGCTTGTCGAACTTGCCGACGAGATTTCTTCCATTTATCCGGACAGACCCCTACAGCTGGAAATCAGCTGTCAGGAGGGGATTTTAGGGGAATACCGAGAGCTGTATAGCGCGGTGTCCAACTTGGTATTGAATGGTTATAAATACAGTGGCCCTGATGGCCGCGTCTTTGCCTCATGGCGCGCAGAAGCGGGTTGTATCCGGCTTGATGTCGTTGATCAGGGCATTGGTATTGATCCGGTGCAGTTTCCAAGGCTAACGGAACGTTTTTATCGAGTGGACGAGAGCCGCTCATTAGCCAGTGGTGGGACAGGCTTGGGGCTGGCGATCGTGAAGCACGTGGCCACCGCACATGGAGCAGAATTGAAAATTGACAGTAAGCCAGGGCAGGGTAGTACGTTTTCCCTGGTCTTTGCACATACGAACAAGCGTTAGAGGGCGTGACAATGTTGAAACAGGAAGATTACAAACAGCATATCTCTGAACAGTTTAATACTGAGTTGGAGGAAATCAAAAACCACCTGCTGGAAATGGGCGGTAAAGTTGAAAAACAGCTCATCGAAGCTCATTTCAGCAAGCTCGGATGGCGTGCTTTGCGCAAAACATTGGCTGCAGAACAAAAACGATGCGATATATTTAAAGTATTTCATAAACGAAGCTCCTGTATAGGAATGCATGAACCGTTACTGTAGTTATCACCCTGAGCACTATTAGGCTATCGTTAGAAGCGACCTGACTCATGTAATAGCATCGAGAAAGGCCACAACTTTGCCATCTCTCACTCCGCTGCGTGCCGTTGAAAAACGTTTACCACGGCAAACCAGCGAATTGAATTTCCCAATTGGTGACCAGCAGAGGAGAGTCTAGAGGACTAACGTGGAAACAATTACACAGATTCTTTTAAATTTAATTCGTGTTTAGCGGCTCTATTATCAGCATCTTGGGTTAGTCACGTTTCTTGAGTGCAAGTAAGGCTTCGCGGCCAGCAGACCTCCGCGTAAATTGCGTATTGCATCGCAAATTGCAACTTTACTCCTCAATTGGCCATCAAATACGCGCATGAGCCAGATTTAATCCGGCCTTACTAATCACCAGTCTCGCGATACCCTTGCGCTGGCAACCCTTTGCGGATGTGATGTCCGGTGATTGTAAGTCGATTTCTTGCCCATAAGCTCTTTAGCACGCCTAGGCTTTAACCTAAAAAACCCTGGTGATAGTGATAACTGGGGCCTAACGCATCGTTTTTTTACTATTTTCAAAACTTGGCCTAAGCTGTATTGTTATGACATTGAAGCCAGTCTCAGGGTTGGGTTGGTGAAGCGCACGACATTGGTGAGAGAACATCGCTGAGGTCGTTAGGGAGAAGCAATTGCCCCCTTTAGGCAGGCGCGACAAGATATTCATCGCCACAGCAGCGCTGCTGAGCGCGTGCTTGTGGCTGCTTAGTGCCCGTGCACCCGTCCTTACTAAATCGACACCGGTCGCGACCAGACTGCCAACAGACGCATCCCCCCCAAAAACGACCGCAGCACCATTGGGCTCCTTTCCTATTGTTTCATCAGCGCAAAGTGAAGCTGTTGAACAGACAGAGCAAAGCGGTCGCGACACACTACAACTCTTTAAAGACCTCAATCGTTACGGTGATGGCACCCAGGCCATCACGGAGAAAAACCTAGATTTGGTTGACCCTGGCGCCCGCCACGAACGCAGACGACCATTGTCACGCAACCCTCTTAGCCCAGATGCAGACTGGGATATATTGCTAACCGCTGACCGATTTTTTATTACAGGCGATGACGTTGCAGAGATCAGTCTGGAACTGTGGCGCAACGACCTGCCAGCGGCCGCAAATACGCTCAGCATGCAGGCCGAAATTCGAAGCGCCGATGGCACCGTACTAAAACGACAACTGGCGGTTACTGCAGCAGGCCAAGGCGCTGAGACGAGTTTTCAGCCTGACTTATTCTGGCCTGACTACACGGGCCCAATTAGGGTGAGAGTTGCATTCGGTAACTTTGGCGTTGAAACACGTGAAGCGATATTAGACTTTCATTTCACCGGTTCAAGCAGGGTCCCGGCTAATTTCACTGCCGTGTCCGCTGACTATCTGCACTCGGGCGATCTTGTTTTTGACGTCGGTATCGAAGTAAAACTGGCGGGCACCTACCGTATCAGTGCCAACATACATGATCGATTTGGCCAACCCTTTGGCAGATCGCAGCTGGACACTAATCTGGAACCGGGTTCCAGGGTAGCTAGCTTAGAATTCGATGGTTTGCTTTTTCATGATAGAGAGGTGCAGGGACCGTTTTATTTAACGACACTTCGCGGAGAACGCCTGAACCCAATGTCAATGGCAGGCAGTGACCATCTTGCCTTAATAGAAGGTCAATACATCAGCCAGGATTACGACCTTGACCAGTTCAAAAATACAGTAGTGCGTAGCTTGCGTACCGAACGGATGCTAAAACTCTACAAAGAAGCGCTGGCGCGTGGCGTTGAATTCGCGCCGCCCGAATAACAAGTACATAGCAACTGCCTGAAAGAATTCAGGCATATTTAGGGAGAGCATGGCGATGTTTTTACAACTGAATCGTTTGATGGTTTTAATGCAGGCCTTTGCATTGTTTCTGCTAATGGCGCAATTCGCTTCGGCAGGTTCTATTGGTGGAGGCAATTTTGGCCGATGCGAGATGCTGCAAAGTGAGGCGACTCAAGTCTGCGAAGGTAAGGGTAAAAAACGTAGCTGCGAGGTGATCGATAGCTATTGTGGAGGCAGCGGCAACGATGGGAGCTGCTCGTGCTTGCCCGATTGCGAATCACAGGGTAACTGTTGCGCTGACTATGCGCCCGTTTGCGCACAAGATTTCGGAGACTGCCAGAGCGATTCGGATCAAATTGCTTTTCTGCATCTTGGAGGCATGTGCTCGACGCAATGGGATTACCCCGGAGAGTCCGACAGATTAGCCGATGTGTCGGGGATTAGTGGTAACGCTGCTGCGGTAGAGATCAAGGCCGTGCAGACGGAGAACGCGGGGACGCAGGTTGCCGCTAAGACACTCACGCGATATCTCGACCATTGCTGCACGGATAGTAACAGCTGTGTGATTTATAATTATTCAAACGGGGATAATGTGTTGGGTTACGCACTGGACCGCATGGCTACGCAAGATGAGGTCTGCACTGGTAAAGGCAAACGCAGAGTGTGTGAGCGGTCTCTCAGCTGGAATATTATTGAGGTAAGGACTTCAGCTGGAGCCGGTGGCGGAAGTGAGTTGTCTAACTGGGGTAGCGTTGCTGATTTATTTGCATGCGATTTAGCAAGTGAGTTGTCCCCCAGCAAAGTTCGTAACCTATACAATCACAGCAACACACAGGGCGTACCAATCAGGCATATCGGTGGCTTTTTGGATGAAGTCGGTAGTGACGATGGCACGTTGAACGCAGGTTGGTGGTTATTGCCCTGGCACAGCGACGGCGCCGTGGCTTTTCATTCTGCCGGCGCTAGAAACTCCACAGTAGAGTGGTGTTCAGATTTATGGTTTCCACCGCTTTGGAGTAATCGCGAAGATATATGCGATAGCCGCTACGGCAGCTTATATCAGGGTCATGAAATGGCCTTCTGCGGTAGGGAGTTTCGCAATTCTGATCACTATGATCAGAAAATGGAGTTTATTGAGCAAATGGGGCAGTAGTTACACGTAGCAAGGATAGCGAGAAATTAGCTGCTCAAGACCAGGGAAAACCAGCTCCCGGTCTTGGGCCACCGCCCTACTCACCAGACAAACTAATTCCTCGATGACTCTGCCGGGCACCGACCAGGTGCCCGCTCAGATTGCAGTGCAACTTAGACCAAACTGTGCAGCAAAAAACCAGCATCTTCCGCCTTATTTCTTCGTTTGCAACAACTTATTTATTTGTCCTGCCAGCGTAAAGTCCAGCTCAGAAATCCCACCTGCGTCGTGCGTCGTCAGATAAATATCCACTCGATTGTATACGTTGGACCATTCAGGGTGATGATCCATAGCCTCAGCCAGCAGCGCTACCTGAGTCATGAACCCAAAGGCCTCAATAAAGTCTTCGAAAATCAAGTGGCGATAAAGCTTAGTTTCATCAAGGGTCCATTCAGGAAGTTGGTCTAGTTGTTGCGTAATCATCGCAGACGATAGCTTTTGTGAGCGCATGGGAAACTCCTGTTGTTCATTCTGCATTGTAGTCCAGCTACAGTCGCTGCAACTAGAAAAATCATTGTTCTGCAGTGCAGATCAGTTCAGTTGGATTACGACAGGACTCCCACAGGGGAGTCGCAGCTCTCGACGTTAGCCAGTTGCCGCTTTACAATTTTTTACTCTTTTTCACGGAAATCTTGGTGAACTCTGATTCTCAATCGGATAACGTCCTCCCAATGTTAATAACGCCTGGACAGTAATCGAACCTGCTTGCAGTAAGGCTATTGATCAAGGACATACAGGCCACAACATGTCAGTTATTCACTTAATAAGATCGTTGGTATCTGCAATCTTAGTCTTGTTACTGGTCGCCTGCGGCGGCGGTGGCGGCGGCTCTTCTGCGCCCGCCGCAAACACCAGTCCCGCGCCAGTTGCAGCGCCCCCCACAGATTCTACTCCCGCGCCGGAACCTGAGTCGAAACCAACTACGTTGGTGTTTAAAGAGGCTGAGGCAGCACGATTCCTAAGCCAAGCAACGTTTG
>UPTG01002198.1_pt1 | contig 13663 bp, 12 predicted proteins | sample 2160121 | NCBI WGS metagenome assembly UPTG01 (sample SAMN06266255, study PRJEB28933) | marine metagenome | isolation source: Columbia River Estuary | place: USA:Columbia River Estuary, USA | collected 2014-07-27 | reverse complement strand
TAAAGAAAGTGATTGGAGAACCTATTGGGGTTCGTCTGACCATTTGAATGCGGATGTAAAAAAATTAGGCCCCGATAAATTTTCACGTGAAATTCTACACTATTGCCCGAGTCGAGGCGCACTAAGTTACGTAGAAGCCAAAGAACAATTTGACCGTAGAGTGCTTGAGACAGATGAGTACTATAATGGTATTATCAATGTACGAGTGGGAAGTTCTAAGATTCTTACTGAATATCTAAACAGCGTTAAGAAGAAAGTGTAGGCGCTATTAGCCACTGATAGATTCCTATCACATCAATACATAAGAAAAATATATTTTGTACAATTAGTGGTTTATCTCTCAATGCCACAAACACATAGATTGCTATAATATGTCCTGTTGCAAACAACGGAAATGCGTATTTTGATTCAGGAATATTAATAGATATTAGTGTTCCCGCACAAACAAACATAAACGTAGCGAGCCATTTTACACTTTCGATTGTTTTCGGTGACACTGCGATTCTCCCTCATATGATATAAGTATTTAGGTAAAGAAAAACCCAGCATCATTGCTGATACCGGGCTTCCCGTCTTACAACCCAATAGAATTATAAATTTAATTCTTTGGACCTTTTTGTGCTTTTTTTAGGATGGTACGTTAAGGTCTAACCCATCGCCTGCTCTCCGTAGAGAGTAAACAACAAGCCTTCTATGTCGATGAGAGAGGTTTAGAGGAGACATAGACACTCGTTGATATATATAATAGTAACATAACTGAAACACCATGTCAAGCGTTTTTTAAGTTTTTTTTTTATTTTATGCCAGATAGTGTAAATCTGTTGAAAACATTGAGTTCTAGTGTGTTACTATATTCTATTTTTTTAAGCGGATACTTCTTTTTAAAATCATCCAATGTCTTACAATTGTTTATATGGTCTTCAATTACTAAATCATTACTTTGTATGACAAGTTTAGTTCCTGATTTTATTCTATCATACCAATCAGTAGTCATATGTTCGCAACTAAGATTAATAATTGTATCAAACTCTTGTTCACGTCCAAAATCATCTATATTCATGCTTTGATGTCCTAGATAATTTTTAAATGTGTAGTTGAAACGACCACTTATCTCTTTACATCTTGTGTCCATATCGACTTCTTCGAAACTTATGTTAGGATATTTTTCAATCAGTACCCGAGTAAGAAAGCCTAGCCATGAGCCAATGTATAATACTTTATTCGTATTATCACTTATAGCATCAAAGGCAAGGCTTGCTTGTTTTTTGCTTTGAATTTGATTTGTATGGAATGCATCCCGCACTTCTTCGATAGTGAGATGTTTGGCAATCTCGCTGTCGTACATCATATCTAAGAATTTTGGAATATATTCTTCCATACAATCAATTACATATTGTTCTTTTTGTCTTGGATTTCTGCTCTACGAACTTTCGTAAGTTTACCAATATCACCTAGTGCTTTTCTGGCACGAGCCGCAGATGCTTTTACACCCTTTTCTTCAAACTTGGCATTCTCTGCTAAGTATTCTTCCATTAATCTTTGTATTTCTGCATTAGTACTCATATGTTACTCCTATGTTTTATATATGGCGCTTTCTTCTTCATGTGAAAAACTTGTAAAGCCATTTTCTTTTATTACATTAAGGACGCTTTCTACTCGTCCTTGTAATTCGTCTTTGTGTGAAATTAAATACACACTTCTATTTCCATCTCTTGCCATCTTCTTAAGAATAGCAAGTGATGATTCGACACCGTTCGTGTCCATTCCGCTATCTATCAATTCATCAACAAATAACACGTTAATTGTGCTGTACAATGACTCGAATATGTCACGGAAACTCCAACTTAAACCTAAAATAAGTCGATTTCTTTCGCCCCTACTTAGGTTATCAAAGTCTAAATCACGACCTAATTCAGTAATTTCTACTGTTAAATCACTCTGGAATACAACATCATGTGGTAATCCTAACTTATCTAAGTAGTACGCTAACCTAGAATTTAAGTAACTTAAGTTCTGGTCAATAATCTTTTTACGAATAAAACTATCTTTATTAGTTAATAGTTTCAATAAGAAGTCTTGGTGTTCAAGCAAAGAAACTAAAGAATTCATATGACTATAATCTACATCTTCTAATGCACTATCACGCATATCTGCAATCTGGTCAGCATATGGGTCTTCAGTATTCTTATTTAATTCAATCTGTTCTGCCAATTTTTCCACAGAATTTTGATGCTCATATGCATCGGATAAGGTAGAGTAAAATGTAACAGGCTTTTCACCAATACTGCCTATGCTCTCAACTAAAGTGTTATGTTCCTTTAGTGATGCTTCGTTTGTTGTAATTTGTTCTACTGCTTCATTCTTTAGTGCAGTCTTACTTGAAAGAATTTCTTCTTGTTTTGTATCATGGATATCCTGACCACAGGAATGACATTTATGTTCTTCGATGAGTTTTATTTCACCATCTAAGCGTTCAATAAGTTTAGACTGTTTTGTGGTGTCTGCCTCAATACTATTAATCCAAGATGTTGCTTGATTCTTTGCAGTTAAGTTTTCATTGTATGTTACTAGTAATGCGTGTTGTTCCAGTTCATTCTTAATATCTACATGAGATAATGAATCAAGTGCAGTCTCTAATGCTTCTAAGTCTGTTTGTTGTTTATTACTCCAAACTTTCTGTCTTCGTTCAATGTCTTTAATACTTTTTAGAATACGAGCATTTGTGTCTTCTTTGCCCTTAAGAGAGTATTCTTCTTCTTTAACTTGCTCTTTTGTATTCTTTGAAATCTCTTTAAGTTTCTCGGCTTTACGAGATAGTTCAGTGATACCTAGCAGTTCTTCAATCAACTCTCGTTGTTCTCCTGCTTTTAGAGACAAGAATGGTTCTGTATAAGTGTTCAATGCAACGATATGTTTGAACATTGAATGAGAAAGACCGATAACATTTTCTACTTCTACTTGTGTCATTCGCATTTCACCTTGACCTGCGTTTTCGATATCGTTGTCGCCAAGTTCCATGCCATCTCTTAAGAAATGAAATACATTCGGTGAACGACCACGTTCAATACGATAATCATTTCCGTTGTATGTGAAATCAACTGTGACCATCATGCCTTTGCCGTTAGTCTTGTTGATTAGGTTGTTCTGCTTAATGTTTGTAAGTGCTTTACCATATAGTCCATATGATAGTGCATTGATTAAAGTGGTCTTACCAGTTCCGTTACGAGAACCATCTCCGCCTAAATCTACATTGTTGCCCAAAACTAAAGTCAGTTCATCTTGGTTTAGATTAACAGCCTGTGTGACATTACCCACACTCATAAAATTTCTTATTGTTATATTCTTAATTGTTAACAAACTTATACCTCTCTTGCGTAAGTTCCTGATTGTATAGGGTCAATCGATAACTCGTTGACATTAATGTACTCTGGTTGATTGATTGTCCATACGACTAACTCTGCTATATATTCGACATCAATCAGTTTTCTATCAGGATGTTTCTTCATTACACTTGTTGTTGTTAAACTTCCTGGTGAAATTAGTGTTGTTTTGATATTACTGCCACCCATTGCTTTATAAGTTAAGTCTCTATTGTAAGCCTTGAGTGCTTTCTTTTCTGTTGGATATCTCCAAGTTCTGCCTTTAACTCCAGTATCAGCAGTTGAACCAATGTTTATAATGTGTCCATCTCTGTTTGCTTCTTCCATAGCATTATATACTGCTTCGACAACTATAACTTGTTGAAACTTCCATATTGCAGAATTATTAATAAAAACATCAAAGTCACCTTCAATGTATTTCTCTGCCAATTTTTTCTGTCCATCATTTGTATCTAAATGATAACCATTACTTCTACTTGCAGTTTCGTATTCTATATCAGGTATTGTATCGAATAGATTACAAATAGCCTCACATAAGCCATACTTGCGACTTCCAGTTATTAGTATTTTCTTCATAAGTTATTATAGATTTCAATAAGCACGTTCTTGTCAAAACTGCCGTTACTATCTAATGATGCTAACTGTGACACTACAATCTCATCTATAGTTTCAAAGTGTATTTCAGCACCAGTATCGTTTTCGTGTTCATTAGATTTAACCGGTACTAGAGTTACATCACGTAATTTGTATGTTTCTACAAATGTATCCTTAATAAAATTTGCTTCTTCATAAGAAATATCGATATCTAGTGTTATCTTTACTGTTGTTTTTGGCAGTAGAAACTTATCTGGGTCATCTAATAGTTTTGATAATGCAATCGTTCTGTATTTTGGTGCATCTTTCCAAGTGAAGAACTCTGGTTCTTTGTCCCACTCTAAGTACATCCAACCTCTGTCATCATCCCAGTTGTCTGAGAAGTTATGAGGGAATGCATTGCCAATGTAAATTACATTATCTTTTATTTGACGTTGATGAAAGTGTCCAGTGAACACATAATCTTGGTTCTTAAACATACTGCCTTTAAGACCACCGTGGTCAGGCATTTCAATCATTGCATTGAGTTTAAATGTAGGTAACTCTAAATGACTAAAGATGTATTTTGTCTTTATCTTAGGAATTTTCTTCCATTCATCACCGACTAACCATGGCACAATACCGACATCGCCTTCAATGAGTGTGTCACGTACTAATATAATGTTAGGTAAATCATCAATGAATTCCATTGAGTTTACATCACGTGTTTCACGGTAGAATAAATCGTGGTTGCCTAGAATAACATAAACTTTTTCAAATGCCGCACTAAGTCTACGAAGACCAGCAAGACTGTACTTCATTGTTGATATGTTTAGACTTGACCTGTTGTGATGCCAATCGCCTAAGAATATACAAGTTTCGCAATCTCTTTTCTTTGCGTCCTCTATAAACCAATCAACGAAATCTAAGCAATCTTCATTGTGCTGTTTTGCGTTGTTCTTTAGACCCCAATGGATATCTGTAAAACAAGCGGCCTTTTTGAATAAGTTATTAGTCATTGTCGGCATAAATCTCTTTAATGGTTTCTGTTGGAATAGCATCGTCTGTAATTTTTGTTTTGACGACTTTCTGCCAACGCTCCTGAGATTTCATTTCGTGTGCCAATTGTCTTGTCCAACTTGGCGCCTGTCCTGCTTTTTCTAGCAAGTCATCACGTATGCCTTGATTTTTCTTTTCTATGTTAAGAACACGAGTGAATGAATTGTTCACTACTGTTGTGTAGTAAGCAAATGGATTATCACTCTTGTCTTCGTTAAACTGTAATCCAATCTGTGCTAATTGTAGCAATGCTTGTCCACGCATCTCATCGATGTATGTGTATCCGCGCCAATTAGAACGCTGAGAGTATCTTTCTACCAGTTTGATATACATTGTCGCCAAAATAGCAGTAATCTTACCAGCACCTAAATCAAATTCTTTATCTTTGTTATAGTGTGAAATACCAACTTCGTTAAGTTTTCCGTCTACGAATGTATAATGCTTGAATGCTGGAAATGGTAGTTTTACTTTATGGTCAGCAACAGTTTTAGGATTTGCTTTTCTACCTGGTTCATCAGGTATATGGTCAAACCCCATTATACGAAACACAATTTCATCTTCAGTGAAAGAAGTAGGGTCAACTTCGAAGTCAACTTGTTTCTTCTTCTTGTCTTCGTTTGCATCCCAAGCCAATTTTTGTAAGCGTTTTGCTTTGTTTTGTCTTGCTTGTTCTACTGCATCTGCAATTTCTTCTGTTGAATATAAGATAATATCATGCTGGTGGTGTTTGTCTCTATCTTCAAACCAAGAATAGTTTGACTTAGAAATATGTATTTGTTTCAACATATCCTTGTTGTTTAAATAGTTTTGTCGTCTTGCCATAGTGTATTTCTCCTAATTTAATACCAATTATAACACATATTGTTGACCCATGTCAAGTGCTAATGCATTATATATAGAAAAAATGCACAAATCCCAAAAGTTCGTAGATAATACAACGATAAATACTGTTATAATGAATTAGGAGTAAAGTTATGGCAACCCCATATTATACAAAACAACCAGTGTATCTTAAAGACCCGAGTGGTAGATTCTCTAATATTTTGAAAAGCACTGAACCATTAGTAGGTGAAGCCGCCAGACAAGCAATGACATCTCCCAGAAACCAAACAGTATTGAATTTTCCTTTTACTCCCACAATATCAGTAATTCAAAGTGCAAATTACAATCAATATGATTTTGACCATTCAAACTTTCAACAACGAACATTTGTTAGTCATGCGAATATGGATTTAAACGTCACTGCACCGATGCTTGTCAGAAGTGAACAAGAGGCAGAATATGTTTATAATGCGTCAGTATGGCTTAGAAGTACAATGAAAATGTCATGGAAAAATGATGATAATCCTGGTATGCCGCCACCAATTTTGCGTTTCTATTCTCATGGAATATATGAGAATGTTCCATGTGTCGTTAGAGACTTTACTTGGAACTTAGATTCTGACATAGATTATGTTGAAACTGCGAATGGTATGAGAGTGCCAGTTATGAACACATTCGTTCTCTCATTATCTGTTACACATTCACCTAGAAGTATAAGAGAATTTAGTGTTAAAGACTATCTTGCAGGAAATTTAAAGGACCAAGGTTATGTATAAAGAAAACTCGCCATGGAATAAAACTTCAATAATCGATAACACGATATTGGATATAATAAACAAAAGAATTTTATTTGCTGACCCAAATGATAGGGTGTATGTTATACCACAAGAGTATGATGAACGACCTGATTTGTGTAGTTATGAAATGTATGCAACTTCAAAGTATTGGTGGATATTTGCCGCAAGAAACTCTAACGACATCGAAGACCCTATTAGAGACTTCTCAGCAGGAAAAACTATTAGAATACCAACAATAGAAAATATTGAGAATATGGTGTAATTAACATGAGTGGTTTAAAAAAGTTAGCAGAACAATATAACTATCTTTATAATGAATTAGATGAATTTGATTCTTACACTTATTCGTTGGAATGGTTTGTTGCCGACAAGAAAAGTACTAGACAGTTTCAAGTGCAAGAGGCAAAATTAGCAAAGACTATTGCTAATAATGGTTGGCCGACACCTAAAGAAAACGTAATCACAATAGCAAAAACTGGATACACAACAGAATTCAATGTAACTGATTTAACAGTTGAGGCTGTTGGTGTTGGAAATTCTAATTATAGTAAAATAGCAGGTACAGCCACTAAACTAGAATTCACTTGTACACAAGTTGGAAATACTAGCCTAGCAGAAACTCTACAGACCGCGGTAGCATTATGTGGATATGTTTCTATATCAGATGCATCTTACTTTATGAAAATTAATTTTATAGGTCACACAAACGGTGTACCCAAAACTTTAAATCAGACAAAAGTTATCCCATTCAAAATCAGAGACTATCAAAATATAAACACATCCACAGATGTTAGAGGAACTACAACTGTTCTAAATGGTACAGTTCTTGCTGATACTGTTGTGATGAACGCAGATGTTTCATTGTCAGAATTTAAGTTTACCTACAATAGAGGTAGCACACTAGAGGAATGTTTGAATGGATTTATGGAGATGCTAAACACCGAAATACATGAAAATAATAACACACAATTAGGTTCTAATCTTAAACATTCTTACAAGTATACATTTTCAGAAAAGTTCAAACGTGAATTTGGCTCAGGAAGTATGGAAGGTATTGACAAGAACGTACAAAAAGACATGACACCAAGGGGCACAAATGATGCAGTTGAAATAGGTACAGTTAAGTCAGGTCAGGCTATTTACTCTACGATAGAAGAAATATGTCACGTTTCTGAAAAACTTAGAAATGAAATGATAACAGATAACGCAGGATATACTAAAGTTCTGAATATTACTCCTTATATTGTATTAAAAGAAAATGGATTTAATCCAATAAAAGGTACACAATCATATGAGGTAGAATATTTTATTGACTATACCCTTAGACTAGTTGAACAAAATATGCCAGATTATTTTACAAAGACAAAAAATAATGAGAAAAATACTAGAAAGATATTTGATGATGGACATGTTAACAAATATTATAATTTCTTATTCACTGGTAAAAATGACCAAATCATAGATTTTAATATCTCATTAGATGCAGAATTGATAAAAATCTTTACATCTCCAAATGACGTATGGTCATACGAAGATTATAAGAAAAATAATGACACTAGTGTTTTTATAACAAAAGAACAAGAGGCGTTAATAGAGAAAGCACAAGCAGACTTTGAAGAATCAAGTAGAGTGTTCAGTGAAAAAGAAGTTAATTTTAATGCAATCAATACTCGAAATGATGCTTTCGTAGATGACTCTAAAACAAAAATCTTGTCAGCAATAGCAGGCTCAAAAAAAGGCGAGAAGATGACTGCACAACAGATTGAAGATGAATTCGGCGAGTATACATTAGAAGAAATTTTTAGAGAGTTTGGAATTAAAGAACCGCCTGCAGTAGAGGTTAGGACATCTGGTAGAAGAGGTGCAAATCCTCTGAAAAGTAGGATGATTGGAGATTTAGACGTACAGAAAATATGGGCTAACAAAAAAACACTCGACTCGGCAATTAAAAAAGCACGTGCGTTATATGAAGCGGCTAAGACAAATAAAACTACATTAAACGATGCATTTATTGAACTTCAGGAAGATGTTTATGCCAATCAACTTACTCAATTTTCACCAGATACTCAAATAAATGCGAGTGATAAAGTTTTTAAAAGCATTAGAGATAAAAATCCTAATAAAAGAGAAATAATATTAGCAGAAGAATTAGGCGACAATTATATCACCACTACAACTGGCGAAGAATTTAAAAATATTCTTAAAGCACAGATGCAGAACCCTATAACATTTCAACGGCTGATACAAAAGAAAACAAAAGGCGGAATAACAACTCATACTGAGGCAGAACCAACTGACTTGGACCTTGCTAAAGAAAAGTACTACGAAACAAAAGCAGGTAGACTAAGTATGATTTTCGCCCAGATGACTATTAAGGGTGACCCTTATTGGTTAGAAGGACATATGCCGCCAAAAACAAAAGATAAGATATATAACAGCACTGGAAAAGATGAAGGTGCAATCGGATGGGCAGCCACAACATTTAATGGTTACCCTCATCTAGTTTTAGAATCTAATAAATCAAGTGGAGTAGACGAAAACGAAAATGTTAAAATAACTGGATTGGTAATGAGTCTTTATGCAGTTAGGTCTATAACAAGTTCTTTCAGCCAAGGAAACTTTACTCAAGTATTAGATATGGTTAAAAACTCATCAGCAGAGTTTTTTCCAAAAACTGACGTTGAAGTTGTTGAAGAATTAGGTGATGGAGATGGAGTATTAAATGTAGTAGCAAGTGGTGACGGACCAGCCGGCGGTGATAGAGTTGGCGGTGATGGCAATCTGACTGGAACTGGTACAACAAAAGTACCTCTTACTGTCGACCAACAACTTGCAGTAGATATGGCTTTATCAAATCATATGACAAAGAATGAGGGGTTTCAACTCGGTGGTGCTTATGGACTAGGAGTCAATAAAACTCCAAGTGATAATACATTTATGAAGTTTGTGGGTAATGCGTTTACTAGTCTCGGCGAAACAGTTACTAATATATTTACTGAAGAACCAGAAGAAGTTGCGAAAAAAATGATTGAAAGTTCTAATGAACAGGTAGAAACATTTGACCAAGTTAATAATCCACCAGTAGAAGTGAATCCAACACAAAAACTAGGACAAGTAAACCCATTAAGTCAACCCTTAGATAATACGAATCGTCAAAACCAAGCAATGCGTTATTTAGAAAATGTTAAAGAGATGACAGCCGAATGTGCAGGTGGCAATGCGGCTGTGTGTACTCAACTACAGAAAACTAAAGCAGATTTATTAAAAACGCTTCCTCTAAATTTAACAGAAGCCGATGTTGGAAATCCCGCAACTATTACAACAGTAGAAGATTATTTTAATGCCGTCATCGCTGATGGTGATACAAACGCAGACTTTAATCTTGGTATACATGAGATAGCGGCATATGAGTATGCCCTTGGTGGAAAAATGTCTATCACTGGAAAAGAAGACCAAGAATTTTTGATTGACAGAGAAGCAAGGAGATACTATGGAGAAAGAAATTCAGAGGTAATAGTAGAAGAATTACAAAATGAAGAAATCTCTGATATATCGTCATCAGTAGGACATAATGCTTTGCTAAATGGCAAATCATCATTTGTTAATGCTGAAATGCCAGCAGTTTCTATTGGTGATACATCTGATAATTCTGACTTAATAAATGAATCTATAAATAAAGCACGTGTTTTCAATCCAGAGACAAGAAGACTTGAAATAGAAAAGATACAAACTGGAACTCTAACAGCGGCAGAAACACAAGATGTTAAGACATTGAATGATGAGATTAATAATGTGATTAATGAGTCTATAAAAACATATCCAGTAAGATGGCCGAGAGACTTCACAGGACAAGTTTTAGAAAGAAAACAAGAAGAGTGGTTTGAAAACAGTGCGACAGTCTTAGATGAAAAGATAAAAGAAGCAGGAATAACAGTATCTGAGGCCGAAAGAACAGAGATGCTCGGACATATGGCTACTAAGATTAGAAATGAGGGTAGATTATCGGTTCTATCAAAGGCTGAATTGTCAAAAGTAAATGATTATGCAAACGCAATCAACGTAGTTAATAAAAATTCTAAGACTGGTAATAGAGGAATAGTTACTGAGGCTGTTAAAACTAATGAAACACTTAGTGAGATAGAAGCATTAAAAGCCGAGCATACAACTCTTGTGGCAAACATGTATCCCAATTTGGATCCTGTCACACTTAAAGCAGACATGGACAGAAAAAGAGAATTAGAATTACAAATTGCTGAAAAAGATTTATTTTTACCACAAGAAACTGCCACGTATATAAGAACTATACCAGGTGAAGCAGGAACATATACACATGTGCCAATAATGTCACCTGTCAATGATGGTCTTACTTCAGCAGAACGTTCACTAGTGAAAGAGCAATCTACTGGTGATTTTATCCTTATTCCACCGTCAGATATCACAAGTGACCAGTTAGCAATGTATTCGGCTACTACAAATCAAGCAGAACAAATGAATCAAGCATATGTGATATATGATGCTATCACTAAAGGTGTACCACGTTTCACTGGCACAGACCAATTTGGCTCATATGAAGTAAATGATTATAACAATATTGCTGATATACAATATGTAGATGCGAATGGTGAGGTTAAGATTATTAAAGATGCTAGTAATGAATTTGGACTATATACAAATAGTTATGATGATATGTATCCTGGTGTTATTGCAAATCATACGACATTAATGAAAGATATCGCAAAATTATTTCCTGATTTGGAAGCAGATTTACCAACAATACCATCAACTACAACCAGTGGAACCCTAGGCGGAACATTGAAAGTAAATTTAAATTTACCTAGTTTTTATATAAAGAAGAATTAACATGGCAGATAATACATTAAAACAATCACAAGATGAACAATATGCTAAAATGGCAAACCCAATGGTTCCTAAGTTGGGCAATATATACAAAGCAATTACAGTCACAGAAACACCCTCTGGCGAATCACTAATTGACCCTATGGGACAAGGAAGAATTGCGGCATATATTCCAGCATTAGGAGAAAGTCCTGATAATCCAACGATATTCAAACTTGCAAGAAGTTCATCTATATTCAATGTTCCAGATAAAACGGGAATAACTGTACTTTGCTTTTTTGCAGATATTGATTCTACTAAAGACGCATATTGGTTTGCTATTGATGACCCAGTAGTAGATATAGTTGCTGGTGGTCCTTTAGGAAATCCACAGATTGATGGTAGTGGTATAGGCGAAGGTGCTTATGCGGATGTTTCTGTTATGAAAGATTTTACAGAAGTATCAGATACAGAAGTAGACGGTGCTGAACTCCCCAACTCAGCGTTCAATAAAATACTTGCTGACCAAGGCACGTTGTCCGATGAACATAGAGGACCAACAACGACAAGTTCTTACAGAGATGCGGCATATGAGACAGTGCAACATGCAAAAGTTATGGGTTTCAAAACATCTGGTGGTTCATCTGTTTCTATAGATGACGGAAGTATTGCAGATGACGGTACAATTCATGCAGAACAAATAAAGATAACAACATCTTCTGGTGCGGCAATCACATGTGATGGCGGCAACGACTTTATTTACATAGTGAATAGTACTGGTTCTGGATGGGTAGAAATCGGTGCTGGTGGTGAAGTCATGGTATATGCTGAAGGTTCTTTAAACATGAGAACTCAAAAAGATTTTAACTTACGAGCGGACAAAAATATAAACATGGAAGCCGGAGAAGATATAAACATTCGTAGTTTCCGTAATACTAAAATTAACACAGATAAAGAACTACATTTAAGAAGTACAGGAACACAGTTCTTACAAAGTGAAGCAGGAATGAATATTAATGTTGGTGTTAATTGTGTTGTATCGACTTATGGAGTATTACATCTAAACGGACCATTAGCACCAGAATCAGAACTTATCTTAACTAGTGATATGCCAGATATAGAAGACTTAGAAACAACAGAACTTAAAAAAACAATTGTATCTGAACTGCCAACACATGAACCTTTTATTAGACCACATGCTAAAGACCCAGACACAAGTAATTTTGCAAAATTAATGGCTAGTGATGATGGCTTAGATAAATCAGGATTAAAAAAATGATATACGATAAACGTCCCGGCTCATTACTAAATTACATACAAATGCCATTAAATGTCATAACAGATAATGGTACTTTCTTAGGAACGGGATACCATGAGAATGGTAATCCAACTTATATACTATCACACATAAGGGTACAAGTTAGTAATGTTAAGGATTTAACTTTTTCACCTGTGAGTAAAAATGCTATCATACTTGATAACAAACCAACACTCACTGTCAAAGATAATGTGGTTGGATATAATTATAAAATCTCAGATACTGAAGTTGATTATGGATATATCACTGTTGCTTCTACTCGTGTGGATATCTCTGTTGGTAAAATAACAAAAGGTATGGCAGAGTTTATCTTAGAAAAACAATTAAGAAATATAGGTAATGTATTAGAGAAATTCATTACTGTAAAGATTTCACAGCCACAATATGATGCGTTATTATATCACTTTTACTATGAAGGTGTTAGCACTATAGAAACTAGTCCAATTATAAAACTTATAAATGAAAAAGATTGGTACTCAATCACAGATGAAATTCAAAGCAACATAAAGAAGAATGGCAAAGTAGATACTAAATTAGCACAAAGAAAAATGAAAACTTCAAAAATGTTTAGTAACGTTCCTGGATTCTAACGCTTATCTATAACTTTATCTGCTAGTCCAAAAGCAACAGTTTCTTCAGCAGACATAAAGTTGTCTCGCTCCATCGCTTCAGTCAACTCTTCAAATGTCTTTCCAGCAGTATTGTGTGATACATAAATTCCAGTAAGTCTTTCTTTCATCTTAAGAATTTCTTTAACTTGAATTTCCATATCAGTTGCTTGTCCACCTGCTCCGCCACTTGGCTGATGAATCATTGTGCGACTATTTGGTAATACATATCGTTTACCTTCAGCGCCTGCTTGAGCAAGTAATGAACCC
>UPTG01002197.1_pt1 | contig 13666 bp, 9 predicted proteins | sample 2160121 | NCBI WGS metagenome assembly UPTG01 (sample SAMN06266255, study PRJEB28933) | marine metagenome | isolation source: Columbia River Estuary | place: USA:Columbia River Estuary, USA | collected 2014-07-27 | reverse complement strand
AGATTCGTGGGTTTGGTAGTTTTTCATTGCATTATCGTGCACCACGCACTGGGCGCAATCCTAAGACAGGTGATTCAGTGACTCTCAGTGGTAAGTACGTCCCACATTTCAAGCCCGGTAAAGATCTTCGTGATCGGGTCAATCAGAGTTTTTAACCCTCGAAATTTGTGTGTCCAATGGACTAATTATTGTCTACTTCTAGGTCCTCATTGAAAACCTAGAAGCAACGTTTCCTTTTTTATTATCCAAACATTTTTATCTCAACATTATGACTTCTGTTGGGTGACGTCGAATTACCTCGCCACGAACCGAGGATAACAAGCTGTGGTTTGTTCTCAAAGGCATGGTTTCAGTTGGACAGCTAGCGTTTGCTATATAGTGGATAGCAGTGCCAAGCATTTTTTCATTGGTATTCCCCAATAGGCTGGACAGGTCATCTGCTACTAAACAACCCTTCACAAGGTCTGTGCCGTTATCTATTGCAGAGGGAATAAATCCATCAGCGTAGTCGCCAAAACCCTTAGCATTATTGCCTTTAAATTGAATGGTATAGTACGTGGTTCCACAGTTGTCTTGGCCATAAAACCCATAGGGTTTGCCAGTGGTTGTTTCGCCAATAAGAATAACCTCTACATCAATACCTCTTAATGAATTTATAAGGGCTTCACTGGCCGATGCAGTATCATTTGTGGAGATAATAAATACGCGCGATAGATTTAATTTTGGTAGCGGAATAGCTGCTGTTGTCGACAAGCCTAGGCTTGTCTCTGGAAATATAAATGGCTCAATTAATTCATTAAAAATTGGATCATATTGGCTGTGCTTGTCATTGAAAATCATATTTTCAAAGACCTGTCCATATGCCTTGTTGCCAGCGATCATTGTGCCCAAAACAGCTGAGATACCTAGATAACCACCACCGTTATACCTTAGATCAAGAATAAGATCAGAAATTTGTGCACTTTTTAATTGGTTAACTGCATTGATGAGCTGAAGTTCTGCAGTTTCTATATTAAAACTGTTGAGCACAAGATAACCAATTTTTTCATCATTAGCTTCAAACGTTGTAGTAAGGTAAACCGGAACTTCAGTGGTCGATGAGCTAGTTAATGTTATGTTCTCTAGAAAAATTGAGTTAGGCTTTCTTATGATAAAACTATTTGATTCCCCTGTGGTTAAAGGGAAAAGTGCCGAGTTAAAAATATCTAACTGTTCATCCGTAATAACACTGCCTATATAAACCCCGTCTGCCGCAAGGATCTCAGTACCACGGGTAATATTTTCTTTTTGTGCAGGTGAATTGGGTTCAATATAGGTGACATACACTCTCCTAGTTTCCCTGTCTTGCTTTGCACTAGCACCATAGCCCACGGATATTCCAGTTTCGGATAGTAATTCTGATTCTGCTGTATCCACTGCAAAGTGGAATCTATCTTTAGCTGAACCACTGTTAGTTATGGCGCTAGTTTTCATTTGGTCAAAGTATTTGAATGGGTCTTGGATACTGGCAGGATCTATATCCGGTAGCTCGTTATACCAGAGGTAGGTTTCATGGCTCCATGAGCGTATCCAGTTGTTTTCAGCCACATAGTCACCTGCAAGATCCTGATATCTATTATTTTGACGAGGATTACTACAGATATTAGCGAAATTTTTTGAGGGTTGATATTCATTCTGCACCCAGTCAGTTAAGGGTTTTTCTAATGCATCGGTTGTTTCTTGGGTATCGGTTGTTTCTTGGGTATCGGTTGTTTCTTGGGTATCGGTTGTTTCTTGGGTATCGGTTGTTTCTTGGGTGTCGGTTATTTTTTGGGTATTACTCGTGTCAGTTGATTTTTTCACAGTCTCGTCATTACAGCCAATCAGTAAAAAAATTAAAACAAATATAGTTAATAATCGCATTTATATCTCCGATTAAAGTAAGGCCATCCTTAAATTGTTGTTAACTGTATTGATTATACGTATTTGCATATTTTAAAAAAATTTATTTTTAAAATAATAGTCTGTTAATTATAGGAAATTATTTTGCTGATTTTTAAGAGAATAATGATTTAAGCGCATCCAGAGATTCTTCCCCTGCGGCTTGGTTTTGCTCGGCACTGGCCTCAGTATTACCGCCCATCCTCACCAGATCATCCTGCGGTAATTCATCGACGAAACGACTGGGTGTGGTGGCACTAGTTTCACCAAATTGGGTTCTTTGGGCAGCACTGGTCATGGTAAGAGTGCGCTGGGCGCGGGTAATACCCACATAGGCGAGCCGGCGTTCTTCTTCGATTTGGTCGCCTTCAATACTATTACGGTGAGGCAACACTTCTTCTTCCATGCCGATAAGAAAGACATGTAAAAATTCAAGGCCTTTCGCGGCATGCAGTGTTAATAATTGCACCTTATCGTCGGCTGATTCTTCTTGCTCACGGTCCAAAATATCACGCAATATAATTTTTGAAATTGCCGCTTCTATAGGATTTTTGTCCGCTTCAACCGAGTCGCTATCGCTATCTTTTAGAGCATATTCAATCTGACTAATCAGTAGGTTAATATTCTCCCAGCGTTTATTGGCCGCTGCATCACTGCTGGCATTTTGTCGCAACCAGTCTTGATAATCGATATCTTCAAGCAATTCACGAATCGCAGGAACAGGCTTGTCACTGTAGACATTACGCTGCACAGATTGTAACCAATGTTTAAAGCGCTGTAGGCGCTGTAAATTGGCACTGGGAACTGTCGCGCTAAGACCTACCTCATCGATGGCATCTAAAAATGAAATCTGTCGCTGATTGGCATACTCACCCAGTCGCTCTAGGGTAGTTGGGCCTATTTGGCGGCGTGGCGTGTTAATAATTCGCAGTAGGGCATTATCATCATCGGGATTAATGATTAGCCGCAAATAAGCCATCACATCTTTGATTTCGGTTTTGGCATAAAAGGATTGTCCACCGGTAATATCGTAAGGGATATTCTGGGTCTGGAGCTTTAACTCCATAAGCCTCGACTGATAATTACCGCGATACAGAATAGCGAAATCGCTGTATTTACAGCGTCTTTTCAGACGCATATCAATAATTTCGTTCACTACCCGTTCGGCTTCGCGCTCTTCATTGTCGCTAATAATAAATCGCAATGGATCCCCAGGGCCTAATTCACTCCATAGGGCTTTTTGAATTAGGTGAGGGTTGTTGTCGATAAGTTGGTTTGCCGCGGCCAAAATGCGTCCAGTGGAGCGATAGTTTTGCTCAAGTTTAATGACCTTAAGCGCAGGGAAGTCTTCCTGCAGTTGCATTAGGTTTTCTGGTCTAGCACCACGCCAAGCGTAAATAGACTGATCATCATCACCTACTACGGTGAGTGCTTGTTTTTCTTTGACTAGGGTACGCACCAGTTCATATTGGGCGAGGTTGGTATCCTGATACTCGTCTACCAACATATAGCGTATGCGTTGTTGCCATTTGGCCAATACTTCTGGCTGTTCGCGAAATAGGCAAACCGGGATCATAATAAGGTCATCAAAATCGACGGCATTATAGGCACGAAGCGCACGTTGGTAGCGCTCATAAAGCATGGCAATGCTTTGTTCGCCGGTACTGTTAGAAGCGCTCACAGCTTGCCCAGGTTCTAGTAGAGAGTTTTTCCAGTCAGAGATAGTATGCTGGATATTATCGATGAGTTTTTCATCGAGATCGGTATGCCGAACCAGTAGCTCTTTGAGAAGGTTGCGACAGTCTTCCTGATCCATAATCGAAAAACCGGGCTTAAACCCCAGAGTTTTGATTTCGAAACGAATAATATTCAGACCCAGATTATGAAAGGTGGAAACAGAGAGTCCTTTTGACTCAGAACTGGATAATAGTTTGCTGACGCGATCTTTCATCTCGCGCGCCGCTTTATTAGTAAAGGTTACCGCATAGATATTGCGGCTGGGAATGCCGCATTGCTTGACGAGATAGGCAATTTTTCCAGTAATTACACTGGTTTTACCACTGCCGGCTCCAGCTAGAACCAGCAGGGGACCATCAATGTATTTTAACGCTGCCTGTTGCTGGGCATTTAAGTTATGGGCCATGGGTTAAGCCAACAACTAAGCCATCTCGGCTATAGCAGTCTGTTTGGCTGTTAATTGCTCTATTGAACCCTGCATATCACTTAGCTTATCGCGCTCTTTGGCCACTACCTCAGCGGGAGCATTAGCAACAAATTTTTCATTGCCAAGCTTGCCTGAAAGCTTGTTAGCATCAACGGATAATTTTTCTATTTCTTTGCCCAGTCGTTTGAGCTCAGCATCGATATCAATTAACCCTGCCATAGGCACAAGAATTTCTAAGTCGCCGGCCAGTGTAGTTGCACTTAAAGGGGCATCTTCTGGGTTATCTAACCAAGTAATTGATTCAAGCTTGGCTAATTTACACAGATACTGACGGTTTTCTTCAAGTCGACGCTTGTCATTGGCACCGCCTCGGGTGAAATAAATGGCCAATGATGTGGCAGGTGAAATGTTCATTTCACCACGCACATTGCGCACGCCAACAATAACCTGTTTAACCCATTCGATATCATCAAGTGCCGCTTGATCTACCAAAGACTGATCGGGAATAGGGTAGGCTTGAAGCATAATGCTATCACCCTGAGAATTTAGCTCAATGCCCGCCAATGGCGCGATACTGTGCCAAATTTCTTCGGTGATGAATGGCATTATTGGGTGGCTTAAGCGCAGTATACTTTCAAGTACTCTTACCAGTGTTCGGCGAGTCCCCAATTGCAGCTCAGGGTCTGCGTTCTCATCCCAAAGCACAGGCTTAGAAAGCTCAAGGTACCAGTCGCAATACTCGTTCCAAACAAAGTCATACAGTGCCTGAGCGGCTAAATCAAAACGATAGCTATCAATAGCGTCGATAACCGCAGTTTCAGCTATTTGCAAGCGAGAAATAATCCAGCGATCAGCTAGACTAAGCTTGTATGCTTCTCCATTTTGGCCACAGCTATGTTCTTCACCGTTCATCAAAACATAACGTCCCGCATTCCAGATCTTATTGCAGAAATTGCGGTAGCCTTCAAGGCGCTTCATATCCCAATTAATATCGCGACCCGTAGAGGCTAGGGCGCAAAGGGTAAAGCGCAGGGCATCGGTACCATGAGGTTCAATGCCTTCTTTAAACTGTTTGCGAGTGCGCTTGGCAATTTTCTCAGCTTGCTGAGGTTGCATCATATTACCGGTGCGCTTCTCAACAAGATCTTCAATATCGATACCATCAATCATATCTAAGGGATCAAGCACATTACCCTTTGATTTGGACATCTTCTGACCCTGTTCATCGCGAATTAGGCCAGTGACATACACTGTATGGAAGGGTACCTGAGGCGTGCCATCTTCATTTTTAATCAGGTGCATCGACATCATAATCATGCGAGCGACCCAGAAGAAAATAATATCAAAACCAGTGACTAGAACATCGGTAGGGTGGAAGTTTTTAAGACGTTCAGTCTGTTCAGGCCAGCCCTGTGTGCCAAAGGTCCATAGCGCAGAGGAAAACCAGGTGTCCAAAACGTCGGGGTCCTGAGTAAGCACTGCATCTCCAAGCTGATGCTTTTCTCTAACCGCTTCTTCACTGTTGCCAACATAGGCATTGCCAGCTTCGTCATACCAAGCAGGAATACGATGTCCCCACCATAGCTGTCTAGAAATACACCAGTCTTGAATGTTGCGCATCCAAGAGAAATACATATTCTCATACTGTTGGGGAACAAATTTTATCTGTCCATCTTCAACCGCAGAAATGGCAGGGCCCGCTAGTTTTTTAGCGTCCACATACCATTGGTTGGTCAGCATAGGCTCAATCACCACGCCGCCACGGTCACCGTAGGGAATGGTCATGTCATTTTCTTCAATGGACTCTAACAGGCCTAGAGCTTCCATATCAGCGACAATTTCACGGCGCGCCGCAAAGCGCTCCATGCCCTGATATTTTTCGGGCAGGCTATCATCCATATCCGTATTTTGGCTGCCATCAGAATTACAGCATTCGGCAGTTTTACGAATATCCGCTGCGAAAGTTAAAATATTGATCATTGGCAAACTGTGACGCTGGCCCACTTCATAATCATTAAAGTCATGAGCCGGTGTAATTTTTACACAGCCTGTGCCCTTAGCCATATCGGCGTGTTCATCGGCCACAATAGGAATTAAACGACCCACTAATGGCAGTTCTACAAACTTACCGATCAAATTTTGATAGCGAGGGTCATCTGGGTTTACTGCAACACCGGTATCACCGAGCATAGTTTCAGGTCGCGTGGTGGCGACAATAATATAATCTTTGCCATCAGCTGTTTTAACACCCTCAGCGAGAGGGTAGCGCAGGTGCCACATTTTGCCTTTGACTTCGCGATTTTCTACTTCCAAATCAGAAATAGCAGTATTCAGTTTAGGGTCCCAATTAACTAAACGTTTTCCACGATAGATGAGTCCTTCGTTATAAAGGCGTACAAAGACTTCTTGAACCGCACCATAGAAACCCTCATCCATGGTGAAACGTTCTGTTTCCCAATCCACCGAGTTACCTAAGCGACGCATCTGCTGGGTAATAGTGCCGCCAGACTCTTCTTTCCACTCCCAGATTTTTTCAATAAACTTCTCGCGACCCAGAGCATCTTTACCGGGTTGGTTTTCAGCCGCTAATTTACGCTCAACCACCATCTGCGTAGCGATACCTGCGTGATCAGTACCTACTTGCCACAGCGTGTTTTTACCCTTCATGCGCTGGTAGCGTGTGAGTGCATCCATAATGCTGTGTTGCAAGGCATGGCCAATATGCAAACTGCCCGTTACATTGGGCGGAGGAATTACAATACTGTAGGGCTCACCTTCGCCGCTAGGGGCAAAATAACCACTGTTTTCCCAAGTTTTATACCACTTGTCTTCAATGTCTTGGGGGGCGAATGTTTTTTCCATTGCTTATCTCAGTAAAATTATTTTTAAGGTGCTTTTTAAGATCAGCAATTATAAGTGCTGGGGATACTTGGGGCTAGTCTATCGGCTTTATTATTGTTACTTCTTTGTAAAAAAATTACTAAGAAAAACTGTTGCTTAGATCATGAAAATCCAATGCATAACCGCGTTCTTTATAGAATTTAAAGTTTTCCCGTTTAGTCTGTTCGTCTTCTGACTCGGGTTGCACTAGTTCAATCACGCGCTCAAAGCGGCTAAACCAGGTGGGGATTTCCCCCTGTAGATTGATCAAAATCTGATGATGTTCACCCGGTTCTGCCACTGCGCTGATGGCGACGGGTTGTTGATCAAGCCCAACACCATGGGGAATGAAGCTATCAGCTTCAAAGGCCCAAAGTAATTGATCCAGCTGCTCGGCGGTTTGGTCGTCAGCAACCAGACAGAGTACCTTTTGTTGAGATAAACAGGCTTTTTTAATCAGCTGGCAGACTAATTTTAGGCTGGGTGCATCTTTAGCTAATTTATAGAAGGTTACCTTAGTCACTAGTGGCTTCACTTTTTTGGCGTAGGTATTCCATCAATAATGGGACAGGTCTTCCGGTTGCGCCTTTGTTGGCACCAGATACCCATGCGGTTCCGGCCACATCCAAATGCGCCCATTTGTAGTCTTTGGCATAACGCGCCAGAAAACAGCCGGCGGTAATAGTGCCAGCCTGTGGCCCGCCAATATTAGCCATATCGGCAAAGTTACTTTTTAGTAGTTCGTCATATTCTTCCCATAAGGGCAGTTGCCATACGGGGTCAGCACTTTGAGTGCCGGATTCGATAAGGTCATTGGCAAGCTGTTGATCATTGGATAAAACACCTGAAGCAACCTTGCCTAGGGCGCTAATAACAGCACCGGTTAATGTGGCAATATCAATCACTGTATCGGGATTAAATTTTGCCGCATAGGTGAGGGAGTCACAGAGAATTAAGCGTCCTTCGGCATCGGTGTTTAGAATTTCAATAGTCTGACCAGACATACTGGTGACTACGTCGCCAGGTTTTGTGGCACGACCATTAGGCATGTTCTCAGTGGCTGGAATAATACCCACGACATTAATAGGTAGCTCCAGCTCTGCTAGGGTATTCATAACACCTAAAACAGAGGCGCCGCCACACATGTCGTATTTCATTTCATCCATGCCGCGTCCGGGTTTTAGGCTGATGCCCCCAGAATCAAAAGTCACTGCTTTACCCACCAGTACAACGGGTTTTTCGTCAGGTTTTGCGCCTTGATAATTAATCACGATTAGCTTGGGTGGTTCTTCTGAACCTTCAGCAACAGACAGTAATGAGTCCATCTTAAGTTTTTGCATATCAGCGCGATCTAAAATTTCGGTGGTGATGCTAGCCTTAGCAAGCTTTGCCTTACCCAAACTAATAGCCTGCTCTGCAAGGTAGCTGGGGGTGCAAATATTAGCCGGTAGGTTGCCCAACTGTTTGGCGGTATTCATGCCATCACCCACAGCAGCACCGTATCTCAAGCCAGCATCAGCTGATTGAATAGCAGACTGTTCTGTTGTCCAAAAAGTCAGCGATTCAAGATTGGGACTTTTTTCAGCATTATGCTTTTTGTAGTTGTACAAAGAGGCATTGACCGACTGGGCAACAATTGATGCCTCGGCTTCAAGGTTGTCGCTCAGAAGGCCGCCGACCCAAAGCGCTGTTTTAGATTGGGTTTTATTTAATGCTTGGCAGGCCGCGGCGACAGCTTTTTTAACCTGTCTTTGATTAGAGAGTCCGTCAGTGCCCAGAAGGATAATTCGTTGAAGGGGTGACTGGGGCAGGTTTAATACCAGTACCTGTCCAGATTTACCCTGAAATTCACCGCTTTCAATAGCTGAGTCGATGCTGTTATGGGTTAATTCATTGACTACTTTTGCGCTATTTGAAAGCTCTGAGCCAGTGGGTAGAATAAGAGAATCAGCTTTTAAACCTGACAGCTCGGCGCAAGATGCAGTAAACTTCATAAAAAATCCATTAAATAACTAAGTTGAGACGAAAAATGTTAATAGAACCATACCATTTAGTCCAACAGCACCCAAGAGCTTAAGTTAAAACAAGTGATTATTTTTCGATATTTAGGTCGTGAGCTTTTATCTGTCACCTTCGCTGTGTGCGTCATCTTGTTGATGGTGCTAGTTAGTGGTCGTTTTGTTAAATACTTGGCTAATGCCTTGTCGGGTGAAATGGATCCCGAAGTTATTTTTGCGGTGATTGGTTATCGCATTCCCGGTTTTTTAGAGCTGACTTTGCCGCTAGCATTCTTTCTGGCAGTCTTGCTGACCTTCGGTCGCCTGTATGTTGAAAATGAAATGAGTGTGCTTAAGGCTTGTGGCATATCAGAGCGCAAGCTACTGGGATACACCATGTCCATTGCGGCCTGTTTGGCTCTGTTTGTGGGCGGTTTAAGTTTATACATAACACCTCTAGGTGTTGATAAGGCAGAAACCATCTTCACCGTTCAGGAGCAAAAAAGTGAACTTGATCGTGTGACGGCTAAAAAATTCTATTCGCTACGCGGTGATAAAGGGGTTACCTGGGTGGGTTCTGTGTCAGAGGATCGCCAGTTAGAGTCTGTATTCATGTCTGCCACCCAAGCAGCAACTGATTCCTCTGAGGGGAGTTTGATCGTGGTTATTGCAGATCGTGGGACTCAGAACACAGCGGAAGATTCCGGTGAACGCTACCTTATTTTGGAGCAGGGCTATCGTGTGGAGGGTATTCCCGGGCGCTTTGATTATCAAATTACTCATTTTGATGAGTATGGTACTAAATTAGCCCCGCCAGAGGAGTTATCGGAAGATACAGTCACCGATGCTATGCCCACTAAATCACTCATGCAGTCCTCCGAGGTTGAGCATAGGGTCGCTCTGCAGTGGCGCTTTTCGATTCCTATCATGATGCTAGTGGTTACGCTGATGGCCATTCCTTTAAGTCGAATTGACCCAAGGTCAGGGCGGTTTGGTCGTATTCTGCCGGCAGTGTTGCTGTACTTTGCTTATTTGGTTTCTCTTAATGCGCTGCGCGGAGCTATCGAGGATGGCAGCCTGCCATTAAGTGTCAGTTTGTTACCTGTTCATCTTATTTTTACTGGCTTGGCACTGGTGCTTTTGTTTTCAGAGCAACTACTGGTGTCGTTCAGAGGGTTGTTTAAGTCTTCCTCAGGGGAGCTTAAGTCATGAGTAAGCGTTTATCTCGCTATATAGGCATCAATGTATTCACAGCGATTATGGTGGCCCTAGTTGCGATTATCGGCTTGGATCTGGTAGCAGGCATTATCGATCAGATGGGCGACATAAAGGGCAATTATCGATTTACCGATGTACTTATTTATGTGGCTACAAAATTACCATCAACTATTTACGAATATATTCCACTGGCATCGTTAATAGGCTGCCTAGTGGGTTTAGGGATGTTGGCAACCAATAGTGAAGTGGTTGTTATGCGCGCCTCGGGCATATCGCTGATTAGAATTGTCTTCATGGTCTTTAAGCCAGTTGTTATCTTTGTGCTTATCGCCGCCTTGATTGGCGAATACTTTTCACCCTATCTAGATCAGTTGGCCGATAGTCGACGAGACTATTTGCGCAAAGGCGAATCAGCCCTAGATTCCACTTCAGGATTCTGGGCCCGCGAGGGTTCAGAGTTTATTCATTTTAATGCGGTTTTCCCTAGCGGCGTTTTGTTTGGTGTCACTCGATACAAGCTTGATGATGAACGTCAATTAGAAGAAGCAAGCTTTTCATCTAGAGCTACCTTCAATAAAACTGAAGGTTTTTGGGTGGAGGAGAATGTATCAAGCACTCTGTTCGTGGATCAACAGACTTACACCAGAAAATGGGTGACCAGAGAGTGGCAGACCGAGCTGACACCTGAAGTATTAACATTAAATATTCTTCCCGCTGATGCCTTATCAGCTGGTGCGCTAAGTGATCATATTGAATATTTAGATGAGCGCAAAGCTGATGCGGCTAAATACAGGTTAGCTTTCTGGGAAAAAGTATTTCAGCCATTATCCATTTTGGGGTTAGTACTGGTAGGCATTGCCTTTGTGTTTGGCCCACTCCGTCAAGCAACTGTCGGTTATCGAGTGTTCATTGGCGTGTTGTTTGGGATCAGCTTTAAGTTGATTTCAGATATTTTAGGGCCCTTAAGTATCGTATTCGAAATGCCACCTATGCTGGCAATATTAGCGCCTATCCTGATCTGTTTTGCCATTGGCTTGGTGCTTCTGCGCAGGGCAGGTTAGCTAGATCAAGGGCGCTAGATTATTTTTGCTTCTCTAAAACCACGACCTCTGTGTTGCTTAAGTCGTCATGCAGACAGGTTTTTCGAGAGGGAATTAAGCAGATTAGATAACCCACGCCCAATAAACCCAATGAAAAACAGGCAAAGATACTGCGTTTAATACATTGCTCTGGGGATGCTGGAGTGCCATCGATGTTTTGAAGCTTTAATCGCCAAGCTTTCATGCCCAGTGTTTGGCCCTGTTTGCGCCAACAAATAAAATAATAACCCATCAAACAAATAAGCCAGCCCATAAAGCTTAGCCATTGGGCGATAGCATTGGGTTGGATGTTCTCAACGCCTTCAGCGCCGTATAACATGACTTTAATCACAAGTAGCAGGGCACCATAGCCAAGGGTGATCGCAAAAAGTAAAAAGGCATCATAGACTAAAGCCGCTAGACGTCTAAATAAGCCGGCATTAGGAAGAGAGCTAGTCTGAATTAGGGCGCTAATGGGTTTTCTCCAAAATTAAACGGTGAGTTAATAGCGGAATTCTGCACAAAGCCAGTACAATGTGCAATTCACATATATAATACACGGCTTAATGTACCTCAGGAGAGAAAACTTGGATTGGATTTTTGGTATCCATACAGTGCAGTCAATACTCAAAACATCACCCCAGCGCGTTAAAGAGCTGAGAGTGGTTAGGTCTCGTCAAGATGCAAGGTTACAAAAAGTGCTTAATCTAGCCGATCAGCACGGTGTTACTTTACAGTGGGTAACCGCTCAGCAACTAGATACTTTGGTTGAGGGTCGTCATCAGGGCGTTGCAGCACTTTGTAAAGAGGGACAAACCTATGATGAAAGTTATTTAGCAACCTTGGCGGAAGAGCATGGTCAAGATGCTTTCTTTCTTATGTTGGACGGCGTAACCGACCCGCATAATTTAGGCGCCTGCTTGCGTTCAGCTGAGGGTGCGGGGGTCAAGGCAGTGATTGTGCCCAAGGATAATTCTGTGGGTCTAACGCCTGTGGTTTCAAAGGTGGCCTCTGGAGCCGCAGAGTCCATACCCTTAATTGTCGTGACTAACTTGGCGAGAACCCTAAAAGACCTGCAGGCTAAGGGTGTTTGGTCGGTTGGTACCACAGGTGATGCCGAGCAAACTATTTATGAAATTGATCTCAAAGGTCCACTGGTTATCGTGATGGGCTCCGAGGGCACGGGGATGCGTCAGTTGGTCGCCAGTCAGTGTGATTTTTTAGCCAAGCTACCAATGGCGGGCAAGGTAAGCAGTTTGAATGTGTCAGTTGCCGCTGGGGTCTGTTTGTTTGAGGCGGTAAGGCAACGAAGCTAGTGGTTGTGAGTTAGGTCTTTAGTATTAAAGAATAGTTAAAAAAATAGTAAAAACTTTGCTAGTATTGGCAAATAACATTAAGAACTATAGCCATGGAAAAATTTACCTATTCTGTGCCAAACTTACTAAGCCTATTGCGGCTTGTTCTTGTCCCTTTTCTGGCCATATTTGCCAGTCTTGGTGAGGTTGCTGTATTTCTGTCTATTTTAGCCATATCACTGACCAGTGATATGCTCGATGGCTACTTTGCTAGAAAATTGCATCAAACAACTGAGCTGGGTGCTCGTCTAGATAGCTGGGCCGACATGTTAACCTATGCGGCAATGATTCTAGGTCTATATTTAATTTGGCCACAGCTGTTTTTTGCTCAAGTTGTCTTCGTCTGTGCCGCAGCACTCAGTTATATTCTTCCTGTATTGCTCTCGCTGTATCGTTTTTCTGTATTTCCAAGTTACCATACCTGGGGGGCAAAAATTGCTGCTGTTTTAATCGCTCCCGCCTATTATCTGTTGGTTCTTTATGGGTATCAGACTTTTTTCCAGTTAGTCATTCTGTTTCACTTACTAGTGGCAGTTGAAGAGATGGCAATTACTCTGATTTTGAAACGCCCCAAAACCAATATTCACTCGATTCTACAGCTGCGCAATAAGGCCGCTAGAAAATAACAACCAGTTAGCAACGCTTTGTGTTGCAACCTAGACTTCAAATCACTATAATCGCGCGGCTAAATAGGGTCTGAGGACTAATTTCTCAGGCGCTCCTTGTCTCACTGCATTGCCCAGATGGTAATTGCGGGAGGCTTTTTAATCCATGAGGAGAAACAATGCGTCACTACGAAATAGTGTTTCTGGTCCATCCCGACCAGAGCGAACAAGTTGCAGGTATGGTAGAGCGTTACACCACTGCAATCGAAGCAGGTAAAGGATCTGTCCACCGTCTAGAAGACTGGGGCCGTCGTCAACTTGCTTATCCAATCAACAAAATCCACAAAGCACATTACATTCTTATGAATGTTGAGTGCAATCAAGAAAATCTTGATGAGCTTAATTCTTCTTTCCGTTATAACGATGCTGTTCTAAGAAGCATGGTTGT
>UPTG01002194.1_pt1 | contig 13689 bp, 12 predicted proteins | sample 2160121 | NCBI WGS metagenome assembly UPTG01 (sample SAMN06266255, study PRJEB28933) | marine metagenome | isolation source: Columbia River Estuary | place: USA:Columbia River Estuary, USA | collected 2014-07-27 | reverse complement strand
TATCCAGATCTTTTATTTGGGAGAATAAAAATGGATTGAGAAAAATCAAAATTTTGATTTTTCAGATCTAAAAGAACTTTTTTTATAAAACTATCCATTTTATAAAAATAAAAAACGCTTCTTAATTAAGAAGCGTTTTTTAAATATATAATTTTAAAAGAATTTTTTCAGATAATCTTATAAATTACTTAACAAGAATAATCTCAACTCTTCTGTTATTAGCTCTACCAGCTCTCGTGTCATTAGTATCAATTGGAGCTGATTCGCCAAATCCTTTAGCGGTTAATCTTGAAGAAGCAACACCACTATTAGTTAAATAACTTACAACTGCATTTGCTCTTTTATCAGAAATCTTTTGATTAACTTTTTTAGACCCTAAACTATCACAATGTCCTTCAACAGAAAAGTTAGCTTTTGGATATGCCATTAAAATTTCAACGATTGCATCTAATACTGGAGGAGTTCCATCAGTAAATTCTGCAGAGTCAAATGCGAAATTTATTGTTCTTGAATAATCAACCAATTGAGCTAAAGCTTCGTCACTTGGATATATTTCAGGACAACCATTATTAGCCACTGAACCTGCTTCAGATGGGCAATCATCGTCTTTATCTAAAACGCTATCACCGTCACTATCAGGCCATGGACATCCTCTATTGGCTCTTGGTCCTGCTACATTTGGACAAGTATCTCTTGAGTCGGCAATTCCATCTCCATCAGAATCTGGGCAACCATCCAAAGAAGCTAACCCTGCTTTGTTTGGACATGCATCTTTGTTGTCTGAAACACCATCTCCATCAGAATCTGGGCAACCATCATATTCTAAACTTCCAGCTAATAGTGGACATGTGTCCTCACTATCTTGAATCCCGTCTCCATCAGAATCTGGGCAGCCATTAAATTCTTTTAATCCTGGAACCTCTGGACATACATCATGTTTGTCATAAACACCATCTCCGTCTGTATCAGTTCCGCCAAATTTTACAGAAAGCCCAATTGAGTATCTCATACTGCCACCTTCGTCAATTAGTGGGTAAGTACCACCTGCATTTACTAATTCATTCATCGCTATCGCCGTATTACCTCTACCGTCATCAGAAAGATTAAGTTTATAATCCACTTGAGCAGTTAAACCCCATACATCAGAAAACCAGTAATTCATACCAAGACTTGCATTTGAAGTCATCCAGTATTGTGTATCCATCCATGTTTTACCTAAACCAACTCCAACAAAAGGCTCCATTTTTTGCATGTTAAGATCTTCTCCTAAATTATATTTAAGCATCAAATCACCTGCGAAATATTTTACGTCATTTATAAACTCAGCACCATCTGCAAATTTTGAGATTTAATTTACCGATCCGCTAAGACCAAGTGAGAAATTATCTCCTAAATATTTAGACAGAGTAAACATAGATAATCCACTAGAAACGTTCCAGTTTTCATCTACTGCAAAATATTCATCGAACTTAGTATTTTCATCCGCATCTAAATCAACAGCATTTATACCAAATGTGAATTGCCAAGGATTATTATTGTCCTGAGCATGCATGTTAGTGTAACCTATAGTTACTAAAAGTATTAACAATAGTTTGCTAAAATTTTTCATAATTTTTTTATTAAGTTTTTCTTTATTCTGCAAAAATATGGTTTTTCCTATAATTATTATCATATAGATTCAAAAAAACACACTTTTTTTTAAATTTAAAAATAATTTTAGACAATAAAATTACTAATAACAGATATAAATACCAATTTAATATCTAAATTTAAAAAAATGTAAGATACAGTAAATCAGCATATTATAAATATAATTTTAAATTATCAAATAACAAATAGACTTGCTACTTATCCTCCCCACCAAATCTTACAGCAAACCCTAGAGAATATCTCATCAACTCACCCTCGTCTAGCATTACTGTATTACCTCTTCCATTTTCAGACATATTAAGTTTGTAATCTACCTGTGCAGTTAGTCCCCAAACATCAGAAAACCAGTAATTCAAACCAAGACTTGCATTTGAAGTCATCCATGATGAAGAATCCATCCATGTTTTACCTATTCCAATTCCAACAAAAGGTTCCATTTTTTCCAAACTTAGCACTTCACTTAAACTGTATTTAAGCATCAAATCACCTGCAAAGTTAGTAGCATCGTTTATAAACTCATCTCCGTCTGTAAATTTTGAGATTGAGTTAACAGATCCACTAAGACCAAGTGACATATTATCTCCTAAATATTTTGATAAAGTAAACATAGATAACCCGCTAGAAACATTCCAGCTTTCATCTATGGCAAAAAATTCATCTGCATTTAAATCAACTGCATTTATTCCAAATGAAAACTGCCAAGGGTTATTCTCATCTTGAGAGTAAGTGTTTGTGTAACTAAAAGTTATTAATACAGCGATTAGTAGTTTGCTTAAATTTTTCATAATAATTTTTTTTATAGTTTATACTCATAAATATATTAAATAATAATGACTTGATTTTTAACTAGTTACTAAAATTATGATCAATAGTATTATTAAATATACTTTTTTGAATTTACTATGTTAATTAAAATTTAATTACCTCTAATCTGTTTGCTGTATTTATGATAATTTTATCTTTAACTGTATAGCCCATATTACTCAAAACTAATTCATAACTATTAATTTGATCATAATCTTCTTTTTTTAATTTTCCTGTTTTGTAGTCGATTACACATATTTCTTTGTCAGAATTAAAAACAATTCTATCAGCTCTGATAGGGTCACTATTTTTTAAAATTATATCTTTTTCGTTATATGATTTTAAATCAGGATTGTAATAGTGACTCAACTTTTCATGATCTAAAATTTCAATTATTAGTTGTCTGTATTTTTCTTTTAGTATTGTATTAATTGTGCCATTTTCATAGAAATCTTTTAAAACTCTTTCTAGGTCCTGCTTAGATTTTATTTTAGACATAATCTCATGTAATAAATTCCCATTGTTTGTAGCTTCTTCTAAAGATGTACCCCATATTTTTGCAGACTTAGCATCAATATTTATATCGTGAACTTCCTTTGGGTTGATTATAAATTCGTCAATTATTGATGTATTGAGTTTTTTTGTTGATATATCTTTTTTTATTTTTTGACCAAACTCAAAAGTCTCTATGTTTGCATTCCATAAATCATTTTTCTTTAAATAATTAATAAACATCCCAGAATATTTTTTTAAGTTTTCTTCTCCCTTTTTATTGCACGAATTAGAGCATATTATATGAAGTTCATTTTGAGCTCTTGTTAATGCTACGTAAAGTAAATTGATATTATCTAACTCTAAATTCATTTGATGAGTCTTATATATTAAATTACCAATATCTCCAAAAAACTCAAAATCCTTATTAAAATTTAAGAGCAGATTATTAAAACCATTAAATTCATCTTTACTTACAGGGTACCATTCTTTAGCATCCTTTTCTTTGTAAACATCTATATCTGCATAAGCATAGATTACAATAGGAAATTCAAGCCCTTTTGATTTGTGAATGGTCATTATCTTAACAGCATCACTTTCCTCAGGAGCTACAATACTTAAAGTATCTTTTTTTGATTCATAATGATTTATGAAATCCTGAGTATTAGCAAAATTTTTATTTGAATAATCAAAAGTAAAATCTAGAAAAAATTGAATATAATTATTTGACTTTTTAGATAATTTGAATGCATAAATAATATATTCAATTGCTTCATAGAGAGAAGATTTAGTTAAAATATTATAATCAAAATATAAATTAAGTTTGTGCAGTTCTTTGAAAAATTCTTTTTTGTTTTTTTTTATTAATCCCTTGATAAAGGAGTGTTTAGATTTTTTTAAATTATTTGTTCTGTGTAAATAATTTATAATATCTAATTTTGAGTTTACTAGATTAGGCTGAGAGCAAAATTTTAAAATTGCAATAATAAATTCTACTTCTTCTGATTTGCTAATTAATAATGTTTCAGAAGAGATAATGTCTATGTCTTTTTTGTTTAAAAAGTCTGAAATCTTCACCCCTTGATCATTCGTTCTCACCAGTATGCATATATCTCTTAATTCGAAACCATTTTTTAAACTAGCTTCGACGATCTTCTGTATTTTTAAGTTATAAGCGTTTTCTTTTTCTGCAATAGAATCTAAGTCATTTAATATATTAATTCCAACATACCCTCCTAAATTATTGTTGTAATCTTGTTGGCAATTCTTATATATGTCTTTATGAATTTCAGAGGTAAATACAAATTGACTGATATGAGCAAAAAGTGAATTATTAAATTTAATTATTTCATTTTTACTTCTGTAATTAGTTTCTAAATTAATTACTTTGCTTTTGGTTAAAAACTCTGTATTGTTATTACAAAGTTTGAGCAATTGTTCAGGTTCTCCACCTCTCCATCTATAAATAGCCTGTTTTATATCTCCTGAAATAGATAAAGAAGAATTTTCCGATGAAAGTGAATTTTCAATAAGTGGTATTAAATTAGTCCATTGTAGTTTAGACGTATCCTGAAATTCATCAATAAAAAAGTGTTTATATTTTACACCTATTTTTTCATAAACAAAAAGTGCAGGCTGATTTTTTATTTGATTATTTACGATTTTGTTAAATTCAGAAATAAGAATAATGTTTTTCTCTTTTTTAATAATTTCTAATTCTGAATTTATGTGTTTAAGAATTGATAAAGGTCTATTATTTGATTGAATATTTTCATAAAATTTAAATTTGAATATCTTTTTCTTTAAACTAGAAAAAACAATATAAAGCTCTTCTTTTATAGAGTCAAGTATGCTTTTTTTATCCTCTGATAAGGTTTTTTTATATAGATAACCTTTTTGAATGTTAGCTTCTAATTGATTAGTGTATAGTGCATTAAAATTTTTTGATTTTACCTTTTTTAAGTGTTTTGGTAAAGCTTGACTCAAAAAATCACTATCCTCTAAGCCTTTGCTATAGATAAAGTTTAAGCAATTTGTGGCCTCATTTATAATTTCTGATTCAATTTTTATTTTGTTATCATCAATTTGTTTTTTTAACTTTTCAAAATCCTCTAAATTTTTATTCTCAATAGCAGATATTTGTTCAAAGTGATTCTCATTTAATAATAATTTAGAAATATTATTTAAGTCATATTCTATATCCCAACTTTTATCATTAGCAGATTTTTCAAATGAAAAATTAATAAGAGCTTTTGTTAATCTGTTATCACTTCCCGCTTTTGAAATTAATTTAGCAGTTGACTCTTCTAATAAATCTTTAGTTTTAATTTCTACCTCATAGTTTACAGGAATTTTTATTTCGTAAGCAAAATTTCTTATAATTTTCTGAGTAAATTTATCTATTGTTGAGATGTTAAATGAAGCATAATTTATTAAAATTGATTTCAATATTGAGATCGATTTTAATTGAATTTCTTGATTAGTTAAACCCGTTTCTTTTTTTATGGAATCTAGAAGGGGGCTACTCTTTTCTTTTAAATTTATTTTGGTAAGTTGATTTAAATTTTCAATTATTCTACTTTTCATTTCATTTACAGCTTTATTAGTAAATGTGATAGATAGAATCTTTTTGTAAGAATCAACTTGTTCATCAGTAAGTAATATTTTTAAATATTCCTTAACCAGGTTAAAAGTTTTTCCACTTCCAGCTGATGCATTATATATGTTATAAAAATGTTCCAAGTAATATAGTTTACTTAACCAAATTAAGTAAACTATATTACTTATTAATAATCCTTTTTGTAAATTTGAATATTAAACAAATATTAACCTAAAAAATAATACAATGGCATTTAAATTACCAGAACTTAACTTTTCATATGACGCATTAGAACCATCTATCGACGCTAGAACAATGGAAATTCATCATTCTAAACATCACAATGGTTACACTAATAATCTAAATAATGCCATTAAGGATACTGATTTAGATTCTGCTACAATTGAGTCTATTTTAGTTAATCTTGATATGAATAATAAGGGATTGAGAAATAATGCCGGTGGTTATTATAATCATAAATTGTTTTGGGAAGTAATTTCACCTGTTGAAAATGAAGCTATCTCTGATACTATGTTAAATCACATCAACACCTCTTTTGGTTCCTTTGATTCATTTAAAGATCAGTTTTCAAAAGCTGCTGCCACACAGTTTGGTTCAGGATGGGCATGGCTTTGTGTTATGGAAGATGGAAAACTTGAAGTATGTGGAACTGCCAATCAAGATAATCCTTTAATGCCAAATATTGGATGTGGAGGAGTACCTATTTTAGGTGTAGATGTTTGGGAGCATGCTTACTATTTAAACTACCAAAACAGAAGGGTAGATTATATTTCTGCATTTATGGATTTAATAAACTGGAAGGTTGTTGAAAATAATTATTTATCTAAATAAATAAAAAAGGCGAACATAGTCCGCCTTTTTCCCCCAAATCAAATCACTTAATAAAGAAATTATAAAGTGAAAGGGTAAATATATTTACCTTCACCCATAATCATTTATATATTACTATTTAGTTGTTTAATTATTAGTAGTTAAATGTTTAAATATTAAAGATAAAGGCAAATTAATTAGTATGCTCTCTTTTTATTTCCTTCAAAAAAGTTTATAAATGCATTATTTACTACTCTATTTCCACCATTTGTTGGATAGTTTCCTGTGAAGTACCAATCTCCTAAATTATTAGGGCAGGCCTTATGTAGATTTTCAATAGACTGAAAGATAATCTTAACTTCTGCACTAGTCACATCAGTACTTAAAAGAGAAGTAATCATAGTAGAAATTTCTTCAGCAGAAAATAAAGAATATAAATCCTTTACATAATTAGTAATCTCAGAATCTGGTAAAAGTTCTTGTTTTTTACATTTTTTATACGTCGAATCAATTAACGAATACTGATTGGTTTGTTTTAATAAAGATAACAGAGCTTTAAAAGCTATAAGACTCTCCAAGTTTGCCATATCAATGCCATAACAATCTGGGTATCTAATTTGAGGAGCAGATGAAACAACAATTATTTTTTTAGGCCCAAGACGATCAAGCATTTTTAAGATACTTTTCTTAAGAGTAGTCCCTCTCACGATACTGTCATCTATAATAATCAAAGTATCAGTTTTATTAATCACACCATAAGTGATATCATAAACATGTTCAACTAAATCATCCCTACTGCTATCTTCAGTGATAAAAGTTCTTAATTTAACATCTTTAATAGCAATTTTTTCAATCCTAGCTTTTTCACTTAATACTTTTACTATTTGCTCTTTTGAAATATTACTATTATTTAATATTTCATTTGTTTTTTTATTAATTAAATAGCTATCTACGCTTTCAATCATACCATAAAATGATGTTTCAGCAGTATTGGGGATATATGAAAAAACGGAATTGCTCACGTCATAATTAATTTCTTTTAAAATTGTGGGCATTATTAGTTTCCCCAACTCTTTTCTTTCTTTATAAATATCAGCATCACTACCTCTAGAGAAGTAAATTCTCTCAAAAGAACATGCTTTTTTTTCTGTTGGGGTGAGTATCTCTTTTATAGTTAATTCACCTGCTTTGTTTATAAGTAATGCGTTTCCAGGCGGAACTTCTTTTATCTGATTTAATTTTAAATTAAATGCAGTTTGAATAGCAGGTCTTTCAGAAGCAACGACTATAACTTCGTCATCTTTATAGTAAAAAGCTGGCCTTATTCCTGCAGGATCTCTAAGAACGAAAGAATCACCATGACCAATCATTCCTCCAATAACATAACCACCGTCCCAATCTTTTGAAGATTTTTTTAATATTTTATTAACTTTTAATCTCTCAGTAATTAATGGAGAACATTCTGACTTGGAAAAACCTTCTTTTTTTAAATCTTTATAGATTTTTCTGACTTGAGCATCTAAAAAATGACCAATTTTTTCCATTATGGTTATTGTGTCAGTGTACTCTTTTGGATGCTGCCCTAGACCTACAAGATTATTAAATAATTCTTTGACATTGGTCATATTAAAATTTCCAGCCAGGATTAAATTTCTGTGTTTCCAATTGTTTTGTCTTAAAAAAGGATGTACACTTTCTACACTGTTTTTTCCAAAAGTTCCATATCTAACATGGCCAAGCATTACTTCACCAATGTATGGAATGTGTTTTTTTTGTAAATAAACATCATCTTTAAGTAATGGGTTACTTTCAACGACGTCATTAATTCTATTATTGATTTTTGAAAACACATCTTGAATTGGTTGCTGTTCAATTGAACGAACTCTGCTTATATATCTTTCGCCAGGGTCAACATCAAATTTAATACTGGCAAAACCCGCACCGTCTTGACCTCTGTTGTGCTGTTTTTCCATTAAGAGATACATTTTATTTATACCATAAAATGTAGTCCCATACTTTTTTTTATAATAATCAAGCGGCTTTAGAAGTCTAATATGGGCAATTCCACACTCATGTTTTAAAGCATCACTCATTAAAGTAATATTAAGTTCTTGTTAAATAACAAAAATAGAATCAATTTTTACAAATATCTAAAAAAAGTGATTTAATTTATTTTTTAATTTTTGAGACTCTTTGTTCAATAAGATTAATATCTAAATCCATTATGTTATTTGGCCCAAAATCCTCAATGCAATATGACGCAATAGCAGTCCCATACATAACACCATTTTTAACCTCATTAAATGTAATTTTTGAACAACTAGCAAGAAAACCTGCTAATCCTCCGGCAAAAGTATCTCCAGCGCCAGTAGGATCTTTAACTTTTTCAGTATTATATATTGGACAATTATAGTAATCATCTTCACCAAAAACTAATGACCCAAATTCTCCTTTTTTAATGATTAAAAATTTAGGACCAAGCTCAGATATTTTCTTTGCCGCAACACTTAAATCACTTTCACCAGTTAATTGTTCAGCTTCCTGGTCGTTAATACATAACAAATCAACTTTTGAAATCACATTAATTAACTCATCAAGGGTGTTATCCATCCAGTAATTCATTGTGTCCAAGATTACAAGTTTTGGCTTTGAGTTCATTTGCTCCAAAACACTTAATTGAATTGAAGGATGTAAGTTTCCAAGAAGAACTATTTCTGCATTTTTATAATTTTTTGGAACTACTGGGTTAAAATCTGCGAGAACATTTAATTCCGTAGTTATAGTGTCTCTGTGATTCATATTTGAATGATAAACACCTTCCCAAAAAAAAGTTTTTCCACCTTTAACTATTTCAATGCCAGAAATATCTATTTTGTTATTTTTTAAAATAGACAAATATTCATCTGGAAAATCACCACCAATAACTGAAACTATAGCGTTGTTAATATTAAAAACTGAAGATGCTATACCAATATACATGCCTGAACCACCTAAAATTTTATCTACTTTACCAAATGGGGTTTCTATTGAATCAAAAGCGACTGTTCCAACAATAAGTAATTTGTTCATTTTTGATAGTTTTTAAGAAAGCAAATATAAATTATTTTCGTCCAAAATCTGCAGGAATTTCCCCCCAAATTTTAGTTTTCCATTTCAAAATTTTTGTTTGATAAGAATTAGATTTAAGCCATAATATAGCCCTGTCAACTAATAAAAATAGATTTTCATTTTCAATAGTTCTTTCTAATTTGGTATTGCATTTTTTTTTCCTAACCCAGCTTATTGCGGTTATAGAATCTGTGTAAATGGGCTTATTGCTTTTAATTTTTTTTAATTCTGCTAAACCATGTACCAATGCTAAAAACTCTCCAATATTATTAGTTCCTTGTTTAAATGGCCCATGATTGAATAATAGTTTTTTGGTTTTTGTATCTACCCCTTGGTATTCCATAATACCAGGATTCCCACTCGATGCAGCATCTACAGAAATAGAATTATAATTTGGAAGCTCATCGCTGGTTATTAACTTTGATTTAGAAATATAAATTTTATAATCTTCTGAAAATGCGTTATTAGCATCTTTTAAACTTCCAAAGGACTTATATTTAGCTCCTTTAAAATTATTAATTTGTACTTTACATTTTTCCCAAGAATTATAAACCCCTTTTTTATGCCCTTCCCATACTACATAATATTTTAATTTCTTTTTCATTTTAGTTGATAAGTCTTTGAACTAATTCTGGAAAATATTTCATTTCTAATTCATTAATTTTTTTAGACAAGCTAGCAATACTTTCGTTTTTTTCTAATTTAATTTTCTTTTGGAAAAGAATTTCTCCCTCATCATAATTATGATTTACCTCATGTATTGTAATACCACTGAAGAGTTCTTTATTTTTTATAACTGCAGCATGAACATAATCACCATACATTCCTTTGCCACCATACTTTGGCAAGATTGAAGGATGAATATTAATTATTGAAAATCTCATGTTAATAAAACTAATTGGAATTTTTAACAAGAATCCAGCTAAGATTATCAAGTCTGGATTCATCCTTAAAATTTTTTGTTCAATTAATGATGAGTTGTAAAATAATTGTTTTTCAAAAACCTCACATTTAATATTTAACGATTCACATCTTTTTATTACACCAGCATTTGGATTGTTGGTAAAAACATGCCAATTGATTTTTACCTTGTCAGCTGAAAGTTTTAAAATCAAGTTTTCCGCATTTGAACCACTACCAGAAGCAAAAATTATTATATTTTTTATTTTTAACATTTAAAAAATTCTCAAATTCTCAATAATATTAGCCATTTAAATTAAATAAATTGCACATTTCTTTTCTAAATAGTTAAATTAAAATAAAGTTTTTTATTTTTGTCAACTATAACTAAATATTAAATTAATAAAACTTAAAATTATGTCAGACATTGAATCAAGAGTTAAAGCTATTATTGTAGATAAATTAGGTGTAGATGAAAATGAAGTTGTAACTGAAGCAAGCTTCACTAATGACCTAGGGGCAGACTCTCTAGATACTGTAGAATTAATTATGGAATTTGAAAAAGAATTTGATATTCAAATACCAGATGATCAAGCAGAAAACATTTCTACTGTTGGTCAGGCAGTTTCTTACATTGAAAATGTGTAAATAAATTTTTTTTATGGAATTAAAAAGAGTTGTTGTTACAGGTCTTGGAGCTCTAACCCCTATTGGGAACAACGTTAATGAGTATTGGGACAATCTAATTAGTGGCAAGAGCGGAGCTGCGCCAATAACTTATTTTGATACTGAAAAATTCAAAACAAAATTTGCATGTGAGTTAAAAGACTTTAATGTCTTAGATTTTCTTGACAGAAAAGAGGCTCGAAAAATGGATAGGTTTACTCAATATGCTATGGTCGCTTCAGAAGAAGCTATACAAGATTCAAAAATTGATTTAGAATCAATAGATAATTACAGAGCTGGAGTCATATGGGGGAGTGGAATTGGTGGTATTGAAACCTTTCAAAATGAAGTAATTAATTTCGCATCTGGTGACGGAACCCCAAGATTTAACCCTTTCTTTATTCCTAAAATGATCGGAGATATAGCCCCAGGGCACATATCGATGAAATATCATTTTATGGGGCCTAGTTATACCACAGTTTCTGCATGTGCTTCTTCAGCAAATGCCATGGTAGACGCCCTTAACTATATTAGACTTGGTCATTGTGATATAATCATAACTGGCGGTAGTGAAGCAGGAGTTAATAAAGCTGGAATGGGTGGTTTTAATGCCATGCATGCATTATCCACAAGAAATGAAGATCCAGCAACAGCGTCTAGACCATTTGATTCAACAAGAGATGGTTTTGTTCTTGGTGAAGGAGCAGGAGCCATTATTTTAGAAGAATACGAGCACGCAAAAGCTAGAGGAGCAAATATATATGCTGAACTTATTGGTGGAGGACTGTCTTCGGACGCATATCATATAACCTCACCTCACCCTGAAGGTTTAGGGGTAAAAGCTGTTATAAAAAATTGTTTAAATAATGCAGGAGTCTCTATTGAACAAGTGGATGCAATAAATACACATGGCACATCAACTCCTTTAGGCGATGTTGCTGAGCTAAAAGCAATATCAGATGTCTTTGGTGATCATGCAAAAAACATTAATATAAACTCAACAAAGTCTATGACTGGGCATTTACTTGGGGCAGCTGGAGCTGTTGAAGCGATTTCTGTTATTTTATCTATTAAAAACGGTATTGTACCTCCAACTATAAACCACAATAACTCGGACGAAAACATAAACCCTTCTTTAAATTTAACATTAAATAAAGCTCAAAAGAGAGATATAAATATAGCAATGAGTAACACTTTTGGGTTTGGTGGTCATAATGCTTGTGTTATATTTAAAAAATATATTAATTAATGGGTAATTCAATATTGAATAATTTTATCCTATTTAATAAAAAAGACAACTTCTATTTTGAAATTAAAAAGCTCTTAAAATTTGCTCCAAATTCTATACATTATTATAAAAGAGCATTCACTCATAGATCATTAAATGAAAAAGATATTAATGGAGTTGCAGTAAATTATGAAAGATTAGAATTTCTCGGTGACTCTATTTTAAGCTCCATAATATCAACCTATTTGTTCAATCAAATCCCAGAGGGATCCGAAGGATATTTGACAAAAATGAGATCTAAAATTGTTAGCCGAAAACATTTAAATGAATTAGGTCAAGAATTAAATTTAACTCAACATTTAACCTGTGATTTGAACATTGAGAATTATGGTGAAAATATTGAAGGAAATTTATTTGAATCGCTAGTTGGAGCTATTTTTTTGGATAAAGGTTATAAATATGCTAAAAAGTTTATATTCCAAAGTGTGATTATTCCACATGTTGACCTTAAAAAACTTGATGGGAAAATAATAAGTTATAAGACATTAATTATTGAATGGTGCCAGAAAAATAAATTAAAATATTGCTACGAAACATTTGAAGATTCTGGCAATGATAGTGTTAAGCATTTCACATCTAACTTACAAATATCAAATTTTCAGTTAGTTAAAGCGAGGTCTACATCAAAGAAAAAGGCTGAAGAAAAAGTTTCTCAAAGAGCCTTTTATATAAATCAAAATCAAATCAAGATTTAAGAAATAGTATTCAAATAAATATTTAAATAGAATAATATTTGTTATATTTTTATATGGCAGTTAGAAAATTTATTTTTCAAGAGGAAGAACCCACTCATTACCATTTGTTAGCAATTCATTCGGTATTAATTGATTACAGGCTTGCATTTTTTTTAAATAAACATTTAAACATAGAGCTAAAAAGAGCTTTTAATGATTTGGATATTTCTGGGCAAAATGGTTTTTACTCGTTCTTTCAGTACGAAGATGAAGATAATTTATTAAATTGGAACTTAATTTCTAATAGTTCACACACAAGCGTTAGAAATGAAATCAAAGAATCACAATTGTTTAAAAACACTGAGGTTGAGTTAAAAAAATATAAATTAATGAATGAATTAAGTCAAGTAGATTTTTTTCTTAAAATCGAATATCACGCTGACTATATTAATACAAATCAAATTATAAAATCAATCAATGAAATACCAAATATAATTTCAGTTTATACTTTGAACTTAAAAAATATTAAGAATAAAGAAAATCTAAATTTTTCATGAGAAATAAAAATAAAAAAACAAAAATAGTTGCAACTCTGGGTCCATCTATAAATTCTAAATCAAAATTAAAGAAAATACTGGATGAAGGGGTTAATGTTTTAAGAATAAATTTCTCACATG
>UPTG01002187.1_pt1 | contig 13704 bp, 12 predicted proteins | sample 2160121 | NCBI WGS metagenome assembly UPTG01 (sample SAMN06266255, study PRJEB28933) | marine metagenome | isolation source: Columbia River Estuary | place: USA:Columbia River Estuary, USA | collected 2014-07-27 | reverse complement strand
GGGCGATGGAACACATACAAGCAAACATATGGCTCTAAAGAACTTAATCTCATGGATTCACATAATGATCTTTTAGCCACGATGTCACAATACGGAGTGATTACAGGACTTTTTTTATGTTTCGTTATTTGTTTTTTACCAGTGTTGTCATTTGTTAAAACAAGAAAAAGCCCAAGTATCTTAAGTGATAATTTAAAGTACTTGTTTTTAGTTAGTTTTGTAATGATCTTTGCTGGACTAACAAACACAGGGTTTTTTAAACATCAAATATATGGGTTTCTTTCATTAATTTTGATCTTAACAATTTTTAATGCAAACCAATCAAAGCTTAACAAATGAAGATAGCAATTTTAGGAACTAAAGGAGTGCCCAACAACCATGGTGGTTTTGAGCAATTTGCAGAATATCTTTCTGAACACCTAGCAATTGAAGGTCATGATATTTATGTGTATAGCCCTCACAATCACCCTTATCAACAAAAAAAATGGGAAGGAGTTAATATTATACATCAATACGATCCAGAGGTCATGTTAGGTTCCGCAGGACAATTCATATATGACTTAAACTGTATACTGCACACCAGAAAGTCAAAGTTTGATATTGTATTACAATTAGGATACACCAGCAGTTCAATTTGGGGGAAACTTTTACCCAGTAAATCAATTATTGTAACAAATATGGATGGTCTAGAATGGAAAAGATCTAAATATAGCAAACCAACTCAAATCTTTTTAAAGTTTGCAGAAGCCTTAGCAATAAACACAAGTGACTTTTTAATCTCAGACTCAATCGGAATACAAAACTACTTGAAAGAAAAATACGACAAACAGTCTGAATATATTGCTTATGGTGCAAATGTTTTTTTGAATCCCGAAGAAAGTGTAATTAAAGAGTATTACATTTCACCACATAATTACAATTTATTAATTGCAAGATTAGAGCCTGAAAACAACATAGAAACAATACTAGACGGCGTTGTTCTAAATAATAACACAACTCCTTTTTTAGTGATTGGGAAGTATAATACTAAATACGGAAAGTATTTAGTCAACAAATTTAAACCGAGCAAAAATATTATATTTCTTGGAGCTATTTATAACCAAAATCATTTAAATAACTTGAGATATTATTCCAATTTATATTTTCACGGCCACTCTGTTGGAGGAACAAATCCATCATTGCTAGAAGCCATGGCATCAAGCGCTTTAATTGTTGCTAACGATAATGTTTTCAACAAAAGTATTCTTAATGATGATGCGTTTTACTTTAGTAACTCTATCGAGGTGTCTCAGCTCCTTAACAAAATAAAACTACAGCACACAGGTTTTGTAAAAAACAATAAAAGCAAAATTATAAATCAATACACGTTGAATGTCATAAATGAGCAATATGAAAATTTTTTAAAAGAATGTTTGAAAAAGTAAAAAACAGTATATCAATCCACTATTTTGAGTATTCAGCATGTTTACTCACGGCTTCATTTTTTTTAGGCCATGCTGTACTTTCTGTTTCTTATATCATTTTTTTATTGGCATCTTTTAAAAGCGTTTTAAAGAACTTTAGTTTTAAAGAATTTCTATCGAATAAAGCTTTTATATTACCTTGTATTTTTTTTATTTTTAATTTGTTAATAGTAATAATTTTAGGAGACAGTATAAAAGATGTTTTAAAAACTGAAAAGATTCTTTGCCTACTTATTTTCCCCATAATCTTTTTTTCAACAAAAGGGTATTTTCAGAAATCCAAATCACTCCTTTTTAACATAAAAAAAACCTTTGTTCTAACAGCATTTTTTACGTTTTCTATTAGTTTTGCTCATGGTCTTTATAGAGTTTTCTACGCTGAAAACGCTTTAAATAGTATATATATCACTTATAACCATCTTGCTGATTTATTTGGTGTACAGCCCTTGTATTTATCTGTGTTTTACCTTATGGCGGTTGTATTTAGTATTGACATTTCTAGAAGTAAACCTCACCAAAGGAATGGATATTTTATAATTAGCGGTGTTTTGATTTGTGGAATAGTATTATTATCTTCAAGGACAGGCCTACTTCTATCTTTTGTTGTATTACTTATGAAAGTATTTAAAGTAAAATCGAAAATAAAAAATAAAACCGTTTTACTGGTTTTTCTATTACTCTTAATCTCATGTCTAACTCTAACACTTTCAATACCCACATTAAAAAACAGAGTTTTAAAGTTAAATGAAAACATATCTTCTTATTCAGGACTTTCATTTAGAACCAAAATATGGAAAAACTCCATTTTTGTTTTTCAAGAATCTTCATTATTCGGACATGGGTTATATCTATCACAAAGCAAATTAATGAATCAATATACAAAAACAAATTTTCGTAGAGGATATATCTACAACCTAAATACACATAATCAGTATTTACAGACTCTAATAGATACAGGACTAATTGGGCTAACACTCTTAATTTTTATGTTAGTTTTCCCAATTAGAGACATAAGGAACACTCCAATTTCTGAACTGCTATTTACAGTTATTATTCTTGTTTCACTCATCCCCGAATCCTTTTTTTTAAGACAGTATGGGGTTTTATTTTATAGTTTTTTTTCCTGCATTTTTCAAGTTTCTAGAGAACAATTGGCAACTAAAATAGAAATATCTTAATTAAAAAATAAATTTATGCGACTTTGCTTTCTAACAAATCATTTTTTTAAATATCCTTTGAACTTAAGGAGCAATCCAAATCAATCTTAGCATAATATTTTCTTATCTTTGCCAAACATGTAATTAAATTTATGCCCAAAACCATACTAATCACAGGAGCTGCAGGTTTTTTAGGATCCCATCTATGCGATCGCTTTATTAATGAAGGCTTTAGAGTTTTAGGGGTAGATAACTACATCACAGGAGATAAGAACAATATCCAGCATTTATTTGACCATTCTAATTTCCATTTTATAGAGCATGATGTTACGGTTCACATAAGCATTGAAGAGCCAATACATTATATTTTACATTTTGCGTCTCCAGCAAGCCCTATAGATTATCTTAAAATCCCTATACAAACCCTTAAAGTAGGTTCTTTAGGAACGCACAACCTATTAGGACTCGCTAAAGCCAAAAAGGCACGCATCCTTATCGCGTCGACATCAGAGATCTACGGAGACCCTTTAGTGCACCCACAATCTGAAGATTATTTTGGAAACGTTAATACTATTGGTCCAAGAGGCGTTTATGATGAAGCCAAGCGATTTCAAGAAGCCATCACCATGGCCTATCATCGATTTCATGGATTGGAAACACGTATCGCACGCATTTTTAACACTTATGGGCCACGCATGCGCCTGAATGATGGACGTGTCATTCCAGCGTTCATGGGACAAGCATTGAGAGGCGAAGATTTATCTGTATTTGGAAAAGGAGACCAAACACGTTCCTTTTGTTACGTTGACGATTTGGTTGAAGGAATATATAGATTGTTATTTAGCGACTTTTCCATCCCTGTTAACTTAGGAAACCCAGATGAAATTACAATCATTGAATTTGCAGATGAAATTTTGGAATTAACTAACTCAGATCAAAAGATAATTTTTAAACCACTTCCAGAAGGTGACCCGCTAAAAAGACAGCCGGACATTACATTAGCAAAAAAATTGTTAAATTGGTACCCTAAAGTATCTCGAAAAGAGGGGATGAAAATAACTTTTAATTATTTTCAGAACTTATCAGACGAAAAATTAACCAAGATAGATCACAAAGATTTTTCAAAACACATTAAACAGTAAGTGAGTTTATTTAAGCAAGGTCGTTATTCAGGATTTATAAAGCCTATTTCATATGTTGCCGATTTGGCGCTTATTAATACATTTGGCCTTCTTTGTTTTGAAGACATATATCCTCTTAGTTTTTTATTATTTATATCTTTTGGATGGGTAATTACATCCCTTGTATCTAGTTTTTACGAGGTTCATAGGTTTTCCACTATAATAAGAATTCTCAAGCTATTGTTTAGACAAATTCTACTCTTCAGTTTGTTGATATTTGCCTATTCTGGTATTAATTTAAACCTAAATCTTAATCCTAAGCTTATTACTAAATATATTTTGGTATCGTTTTTTTGTATTGCGATTTTTAAATATTTAATGTTCTTCTTCTTAAAAAGGTATAGATCTATTTTTAAAGGCAATATTCGTAAAACGATTATTTTAGGTAAAACCCCTCAGTCCGAATCGCTAGAAAAATTTCTTATAGATACTCCTTTTTACGGGTTTATCAATAAAAAAATTATTTGCTTTAAAGACCGATCAAAACTAGATATAGAAGCTATTTTCGACTACATCTCAAACGAAGAAATTGACGAGATTTTTTGTTCTATTTCAGAATTAAACAATGAAGATCTTTTAGCAATAGTAAACTACGCAGATAATAATCTTAAAGTCGTTAAATTCATCCCGGATAGAAGCAAGGTATTGTCCAAAAAATTAAGACACGATTATTACGGAATTATACCAATTCTAACCTTTAGAACCATCCCCTTAGACGACCCTTTAAGTGCACTTTTAAAGCGAGTATTTGACATCGTGTTTTCTCTGGCTGTAATAGTCTTAATTTTGTCTTGGCTCACCCCCCTGATCGCACTTGTAATTAAAGTCGAATCTAAAGGCTCCGTATTTTTTACCCAATCACGAAATGGCTATAATTTTAAATCTTTTAAATGTTTTAAATTCAGATCTATGGTTGTCAATCCAAAGGCAGACTTAGAACAAGTCACCCGAGGGGATGCTCGAATTACTATATTTGGCCAACTACTTCGTAAAACAAGTTTAGATGAAATGCCTCAATTTTTCAACGTACTAAAAGGAGACATGTCAGTTGTTGGCCCACGACCTCATATGTTGAGCCATACAGACATGTATGCCAAAAAAATAGACAAATTTATGGTACGGCATTTTGTAAAACCTGGCATTACTGGTTTGGCTCAAGTTAGTGGATTTAGAGGCGAGGTAGAAACTGACAAAGACATTATTGGACGTGTCCAGCATGATATTTTTTATATCGAAAACTGGTCATTTTTCTTAGACTTGAAAATCATTTTTCAAACACTTTATAATACTATAAAAGGCGAGGAAAAAGCATATTAATCAATACAGTTTCATGAATATTTTAATATTAGGTTCAGGGGGTAGAGAACATACATTTGCCTGGAAGGTTGCCCAAAGCCCATTGTGTGACACGTTATTTGTAGCACCAGGCAATTCTGGCACAGCATCCTTAGCCACCAATCTAGATGTTTCCGTAACAGACTTTGAAGGCATTAAAAAGCATGTTCTTACACACTCTATTTCAATGGTTGTAGTAGGTCCAGAAGATCCGCTGGTAAATGGTATTTACGACTTTTTTTTAGCAGACCCCCAATTACAACATGTTGCTGTGATTGGCCCTCAAAAAGCAGCAGCTCAACTTGAAGGAAGCAAGGAGTTCGCAAAAGAATTTTTATACCGTCATAACATTCCAACCGCAGCCTATCAGAGTTTCACAAAAGACAATCTTGATGCAGGCTACGCCTTCCTAGAAACATTAAAACCACCATATGTGTTGAAGGCAGATGGTTTAGCTGCCGGAAAAGGCGTACTCATACTTTCTGATCTATGTCATGCTAAGGAAGAGCTTAAAAATATGTTGATAGATTCAAAATTTGGAGCTGCAAGTTCTAAGGTTGTTATCGAGGAATTTTTAGATGGTATTGAATTGAGTTGTTTTGTCTTAACCGACGGAAAACATTATAAACTATTACCTACTGCAAAAGATTATAAACGAATAGGAGAGGGAGATACAGGTTTAAATACTGGGGGTATGGGAGCTATTTCTCCAGTACCTTTTGCAGATGAAGTCTTATTAAAAAAGATAGAGGAAAGAATTGTGAAACCAACAGTTGACGGCCTTATAAAAGATCAATTACCTTATAAAGGGTTTATTTTTATTGGGCTTATTATGGTTGATTCTGAACCTATTGTTATCGAGTATAATGTTCGTATGGGTGATCCAGAAACAGAAGCTGTTTTACCTAGACTAAAAACCGACTTAGTAGAAATATTTCAAGCAATTGACAAACAATGCTTGGACCAAGTTGATATTGAAATAGACTCTCAAACAGCAGTAACAGTCATGTTGGTTTCTGGAGGCTATCCCGAAGCCTACGAAAAAGGAAAGGAAATCAAAGGCCTAGATACAATTGAAAATTCTATTGTATTTCACGCTGGTGCAAATGAAAAAGATGGAAAAACGGTAACATCGGGAGGTCGTGTCATGGCCGTTACTTCTTTTGGAGCGGATTTTAAATCTGCGTTAAGCACTTCTTATAAATCGATAGAACACATCAAATTTGAAGGAATGAACTATCGAAAAGATATTGGATTCGATTTATAAATAAGAATGAGAAGAGATACTTTTGTCTTCTTCATTATTGTCATTGAATGATTTTAACTGTAACATCCAATACACAAAAGCAACGATTCCAATAGCCATAAAAATCCACGTTACAATGTTAGCGCCAAACCAGTTTTCTAATTCAAGAGCCCTTAAGGCATCATAGGGTGCTAATAATACAGTTTCGAAAAGGTCTTGAATGGCATTAAAAAAATCTTTCATGGGTCTTTAGTTTAAAGTTTCAGGTTACAAAATATCAATTTATGCTGTTGACGAATAAAAATTACATGACAGTTTTATAATAACCTTATATTTACGTGGCAAATATAGTCAACACTTTATATGATTACAAGCTTTTTTAAAACATCTAAACCAATTCACTATATAATTTTTTTAGTTGTACTCATTTCTGTATTTGCTTATCAGCGAATTATTGTGGTTGATTACGAAGTAAATATTTCAAATGTTCTAAAAGAACTCGGTAGTCTTTCAGTACTATTAGCTTCTTTTTTCACTCTAATCTTTATAGTTACCAAAAACAATTTAACCTATAATAATAGTTACGCTGCACTCTACTTTTGTTTATTTATTGGGCTCATACCGTCTTGTTTAGAAACGAACTCTATATTAGTTTCAAACTTTTTTATATTACTTTCACTTCGAAGAATCGTAAGTTTAAAAACCAATTCAAACATTAAAAAAAAGGTGTTAGATGCCTCTATGTGGATTTGTCTTGCAGCCGTTTTTGAATCTTGGGCGATTTTGTTTTTAGGGAGTTTGTTTGTGGCAATGCTGCTTTATTCTGTTGCTCAAATAAAAAACAGTATTATTTCTTTGTGCGGAGTTTTAACTGTGGGCATACTTTTAACCTGTTATCAATTGCTTACAGAAGACACGTTTCCAAACCTCAAAGAATACCTGCCCACCACTCGTTTGGATACTTTTGCATTTACCAATACAATAATCGAAGTAGCTCCGCTTTTATTTCTGACAATCGTTTTATTAGGAATCGGAAGTTTTATCGCAAAAGGATTTCTTAAAAATAGACTTAAAAAGCCCAATTTTCTAGTACTTGTTTTAGTGATTTTCATAGGCATTACTATTGCGTTTCTAAGCTTATCACAAGGAGTTTCATATTTTTTATTCGCGCTTGCTCCGTCTGCAATTGTACTCGCAAACTTTTCTGAAACAACCAAGTACCGTTGGTTGTCAGAACTCGTCATAGGAGTGCTGCTTTTTACAGCGCTACTTCAAATGTGTTTGAATATTCCATTTCCTACAATCTAAACTAAAGAATTACACTTATATTTGCCACATAAATAAAATAGCATGTTTTCAAACAAAGCCAATTCCATTTTCCAAGACGTTATAGCAACTTATAAAGTTTTAAACTCAGTTGATCAGCCGTTTCAAAATAAATACGATAACGATGAAGATCTCATCGGACATTTACTCTATAGAAAATGTTGGATTGATACAGTTCAATGGGCGTACGAAGACATCATTAGAGATCCAAATATTGACCCAGTAGCCGCCTTAAAATTAAAACGGAAAATTGACGCTTCCAACCAAGATCGAACAGATACGGTTGAGTTTATCGACAGTTATTTTTTAGAAACCTATAAAAACGTTCAACCCAAACCGACGGCTAAAATCAATTCAGAAAGCCCAGCATGGGTCATTGATCGTTTGTCCATTTTAGCTTTAAAAATTTATCACATGCACCTCGAAACTGTCCGAGAAGATGCTTCTGATTCCCATAAAAAAAGCTGTCAAACAAAGCTAACCACACTTTTAGAGCAGCGTACAGATTTGTCTACCGCAATTGATGATTTATTAGAAGACATTGCCAACGGCGACAAATACATGAAAGTTTATAAGCAAATGAAAATGTATAATGACGACGAACTAAACCCTGTTTTAAGAGGAATTAAATAACTTATTTTATTAGTGTCTGAGATCAAACACATACTAGTCATAAGACTCTCCTCAATGGGAGATGTTGCAATGACCGTTCCGGTGTTGTCTGCCTTCTCAAAGGCACACCCCAAGATTAAGCTTACCATACTCACCAAAAAACAATTTGCCCCTCTGTTTAGAGACTTAAAAATGGTAACTGTTTTTGCTGCAGACTTCAACACCATCCACAAAGGAGTGTTTGGCCTATATCGACTTTCAAAATCATTGCGAAACACTCATATAGAGGCTGTTGCAGACTTGCACAATGTGTTACGAACTAAGATTTTGAAACTCTTTTTGTTAGGAATTAAGTTCATTCAAATAGACAAAGGCCGCGCTGAAAAAAAGGCATTAATTACAGGAAAAATAGTAACTCCTTTGCGCACAACTTCACAACGGTATTTGGATGTTTTTAGAAACCTTGGTTTTGATTTTGAAATTGACAACCCTTCTTTTCTTGCTCCCAAACCTTTAGAGTCCTCTATAAAAAAGATACTTGGAGAATTTTCTAACTCTAGTATAGGTATTGCACCTTTTGCAGCTTATGCCTCTAAAACCTACCCCATTTCACAAATGGATCAAGTTATTTTTGAGTTGCAGAAACAAGCCAAAATATTATTATTTGGAGGGGGGGCTAAAGAAACCAAACAACTCGAAGCCATTGCAACCAAATATACAAACGTATGTTGTGTAGCTGGCAAGTTTAGCCTAGATCAAGAATTAGATATTATTTCTAATTTAAAAGTCATGCTCTCCATGGATTCTAGTAATGGTCACATGGCGGCGATGCTTGGAGTCAATGTGGTGACCCTTTGGGGTGTCACGCATCCCTTTGCGGGATTTGCTCCGTTTCATCAGTCAGAAGCCAATAACCTTCTGTCAGATCTGGAAAAATATCCCAAAATACCAACCTCAATTTATGGAAACACCTATCCAGAAGGATATGAATTTGCAATGCAAACTATTTCAGTTGAAAACATTGTAAAAACAGTGCAAGGTAATCTTTAAATATCGTCAAAATCAACTTTGATTGTCGTTGAGGTTGGCTTTGCTTGACAGCTTAAAACTAAGCCTTCAGCAACTTCGTTGTCCGTTAATACATTGTTTTGTCGCATCGATGCAGACCCTTCAGTCACGCGACAGATACAGCTGCTACATACCCCTCCCTGGCACGAATAGGGCACATCAATATCATTGGCAAGTGCTGCCTCTAAAATCGTTATTTTTTGAGACATTTCTAAGGTCGTTTCTTCTTCATCTACAAGAATCGTAATGTTAGAATCTCCCTCGTTAGTACTTGTGCCTGTAGACTTTACCTCCGAAGCTGTAAATAATTCGAACAGAACTTTAGAAGCTTCAACCCCTTTTTCCGTCAAGATACCATTGACAGTGTTTATCATTCCTTCTGGGCCACACAAATAAAACTTCTGAGAACCGTCAATATTTAGGGTATTTTTAAGAACATAATTAATATTTCCAGAGTCAATGCGACCAAACAACGCGTTCTCTTCATTGGTTTCGCTGAATACAAACTGTACCTTAAAACGATCGGGGTAAAGTGCTTGCAGCTTTAGAATCTCGTCATGAAAAATGGTTTCTTTTAGGCTTTTGTTTCCATAAACCAATACAAATTTTTTCTCGGCATTGGCTTTCAATACCGTTCGAGCAATACTCATTATTGGTGTAATTCCACTGCCTGCAGCAAAGGCTACAATCGTTTTTGAAGTATTGATTTTTGAGTCATAAACAAAACGACCGTTAGGAGTTCCTACTTCTAGCGTATCTCCAATTTTTAATTGTGTATTGGCATAGGAAGAAAATAAACCATCTTCAATTTCTTTTACCGTGACGGTTAGCGATTCACTTTGAGGGCTTGAACTTAAAGAATAGTCTCTCCGAACTTCTTCACCATCAATCACTGTTTTTAAGGTGATGTATTGCCCAGCCAAAAAAGCATACTCTGTTTTCAACTCCGTTGGAACTTCAAAAGTGATGCTCACCGCTTTCTTGGTTTGCCTTAAAATAGATTTGATTTTTAAAGAATGAAATTGAGCCATGAAAGTTTTTTCAACAAAAATAAGAAAGATTTAAGATAATCATCTGTTAAGACTTCCCCAAAATTAGAATGTTGCCACGATTATTTTAAGTCAAAACACTACATTTTACTAGTTTTCTACAAAAAGATGATTATTTTTACAACCTTGCATACGATAAAGTGCTATCTTTTAGTTATTAATAAACAAAGACGTTTCTGTTGAAAAACATTTTTAATTATATAGTTGTTGGGATTGTAATAGTCTTAACTGTTTCAAGTTGTTCTAGGAAAAAAGATAGATTCCTGAACCGTTCTTGGCATTCTGTAAACACAAAGTATAATGTCCTCTTTAATGGGAATGTTGCCTTAGAATCTGGAAAAACGGCTGTTATTGCAGCTTATAAAGACAACTATTGGGAAATTCTGCCTGTTGAGCGTTTGCAAATCACGGATGACATTGTTTCAAGTGACAAAGCAAAAAACCCAAGTATTGAACTTGCAGAAGTTAAAGCAGTCAAAGCCATCCAAAAACATGGGATGAACATTAAGGGAAAAGAAAAAAACCCACAAATTGATGAAGCTTACATGTTATTGGGAAAAGCTCGTTATTTTGACAATCGCTTTATTCCTGCACAAGAGGCATTCAACTATATTTTATTCAAATATCCAGCAAGTAGCAATATTAATCTAGCCAAAATTTGGCGCGCAAAAACCAATCTTCGTCTTCAGAATGAAGATGTTGCAATCAAAGATTTAAAGAAACTTATTGAGTTAGAAGACTTATCTAAATACGACATCGTTGAAGCATCTTCGACTTTAGCACAAGCCTATATTACGACAAAATCACTTGATAGTGCGATTACGCAACTACAAGTGGCTTCAAAACTTACAAAGAACAACGAACAACGAGGACGCTTGCATTTTATTGAAGGACAACTCTATTCCTCTTTGGGCAAAAAAGACAGCGCCAATCTTGCATTTGATAAAGTGATTGCTCTTAACAGAAGAAGTCCAAGAACTTATATGATTAGTGCCCATTTAGAAAAAATTAAAAATTTTGAATTTAAAAATGGGGATAAGCTTGCTCTTCAAGACCTTTTAGAAGATTTAGAAACCAACAGGGAAAACAGACCTTTTTTAGACAGAATCTATCATCAAATTGCAAAGTATCAACTTCAGAATCAATCAGATTCAATTGCTATTACGTATTTTAATAAATCACTACGGACCAATTCTGAAGACGATTTTTTGACAGCTACAAACTACCAAACCTTAGGCGATCTAAATTTTGATTATTCAGAGTATGTTTTAGCAGGATCCTATTATGACAGCACCTTATTAAAACTCAAAGAAAACAGTAAGCCACATCGCGCCATCAAACGCAAACGAGATAATTTAGAAGATGTCATTTACTACGAATCCATTGCTCAAGCAAATGACAGTATTTTAAGTGTAGTAGCTATGTCGGACGCTGAAAAAGAAGCTTATTTTCAATCCTATATTGAAGTCTTAAAGTTAGAAGAAGAAGCTTCAAAAAAAGCAGCTAAATCATCTGCCAATTCTTTTGCATCCTCACAAAATTCAGTTACTAAAAAAGGAAAATCATTCTATTTTTACAATCCAACAACAGTGGCGTTTGGAAAAAATGAGTTTATTAGAATATGGGGCGATCGTGCTTTAGAAACCAACTGGCGTTGGTCTAGTAAATCAGCACTACCTGACTTAAAAGAAACCGATGAAATAGCAAAAGCCGCCGAAGAAGAAAAACAAAAACGCTATTCAGTAGGTTTTTACGTATCTCAAATTCCATCTGAAGAAAAAGTTTTAGACAGTATCGCCAAAGAACGCAATTTTGCATATTACCAATTGGGGCTTATATACAAAGACAAGTTTAAGGAGTATAAACGCTCACAAGACAAACTCGAGCAATTATTGAACCAAAACCCAGAAGACCGTCTTGTTTTGCCAGCGAAATATAATCTATACAAACTATATGCGTTGTTAGATCTTAAGCGTTTACAGGCACTTGCTAAAAGCGATATTATTGACAACTATCCGGATTCACGATATGCCGAGATTTTGTTAAACCCAGAATCAGCTTTGCTAAACAATGAGAACAGTCCGGAAACTCTTTATAACAACTTGTATGCACAGTTTGAGTTGGGGGAATATCAACAGGTTATTGAGGGTTGTGATCTACAAATCATTCGTTTGGATGGGGATCAAATTGTACCCAAGCTAGAACTTTTAAAAGTGACTTCCAAAGCCAGATTATATGGCTTTGAAGCTTATAAAGAAGGGTTAAACTTTGTAGCCTTAAACTACCCTAGTAGTATGGAAGGAAAAAAGGCAGCTCGTATGTACGAAACAGTCATTCCACAACTACAAAGTATGGAGTTTGTTCAGGACTCAACGCAAACGAATTTTAAAACTATTTTTAAATTTGAGGAGTCAGAAACCAATGAAATTAAGGAGTTCAAAGAAGCTTTAAGCACTGCAATTGAAGATGTTGACTATTTTAAATTGAGCGTTTCTAAAGATCGTTATGATACAAACACTATCTTTGTTGTAGTTCATGGGCTAAAAAGTGTTCAAGGTGCATTTGGATTTGTAGAAATTTTAAAAACTAAAAACGACCTAGAAGTATCGAAACCATTCTTTGGAATATCCTCCAAAAATTATCAAACGGTTCAAATACATAAAGCTTTAGAAGCCTACTTAGAAACCATTAATTAAAAACGAAACCTATGTTTGCAGAAAACAAAAAATCAAGTTCAAGTTCATTTTCTCAACAAAATACAATTGCTCAAGGAACAACCTTTACAGGCGATTTAATCAGTGAAGGCGACTTTCGAATCGAAGGTGTTGTCAATGGGTCTTTAACCACTTCAGGAAAAGTTGTCATTGGTAAAACAGGCGCAGTTGAGGGTGGGGCTGAAGTCGATGAGATCAGACTGATCGATTATGATTTAGTAAGATGTCAAATCATAGCTGGAAATGCAAGTAATGGAAATGGAGATGATAACCCCGCTACATACAACCCTACATGGGATGGAGGAAATGGTACAAATGGTAACAATGGAGCTACTGGAGGCGGCCCTCAATGTACTTGCAATTTCGGTGCTGATAACGGTGGAAATGGAGGTGCTGGCGGAGGCGCAGGCACAGGCGGTGCAAATGCTACAATAATTGATTGTTCCATTAAACCGCTTAAAGCAAATTCCGATGTTAAAATCACAAAAGAAATTTTGCTGAAATTAAAAAAGAAGCTAAAAAACAAGAAAAGCTAGATCAATTTGAAAAAGAC
>UPTG01002182.1_pt1 | contig 13713 bp, 6 predicted proteins | sample 2160121 | NCBI WGS metagenome assembly UPTG01 (sample SAMN06266255, study PRJEB28933) | marine metagenome | isolation source: Columbia River Estuary | place: USA:Columbia River Estuary, USA | collected 2014-07-27 | reverse complement strand
TGCCTCCATACCCTTAAATCCTTTTACAAGTGCTGTTGCTTCTGTACCTATAATAATTCATTCAGATGATTTTTCTAATCCAGGAAATTGGGTAATTGATCACGATCAAACTGCTTGTTCTTTAGACTGGCAGATTGGATCAAATTCATGTACTGGTTCCTATCCAACGGCTGATATTCTTTCTACAACTGCTTCTAACGGATGGGCAATGATAGATTCTGATGCCTATGGAGGTGCTACTGGAGGTACTGAAGTTGAAGATTGCTGGCTTACAATGGCATCCCCTGTTGATCTAAATGGATATTCTAATGTGAATGTAGAATTTGAATCAAATTATAAAAGTTATAATAGTGAGTTACCTTACATTGTTGTTGGAATTGGTGATGGTCAGGGTAATGTAATATGGCCAGATTTAGATCCATTAACCGATATTTCTTTAATGACTAACGTGTTTATACCTTTCCCTGGATATGCTAGTGGTGATGCTACAACTAATCCTGAATTAATTGGAGTTAATATTAGTTCTGCTTTAGTTGGATTAACCTCAATAGAATTAGCCGATATTTATATCCGTTTTCATTGGACAGGTACTTGGGGATATGCATGGTTTATTGATGATTTTTCTATATTAGAGACTGCTGATAATGCAATTTCTTGTGATGAGGCTGTAACGGGTGGATATTGGATCGATTATCTGAATTATTCAGCTTCTGGTTTAAATACTATGATTGGTTTAGATTATACAGTAACTCCTGTTGATCAGGTCAATGCTCGTCCGTTTTCTTGTGAGGCTGTAATTATGAATACGGGTGTTTCATCACAATCAGCAGTTTTGAAATATGATGTTACTGGTTCTGCTAATTATTCCGGATCTTCAATGGCTACAGTTTTAGCTAGCTCAGATGTTGTTACAGTTGCAGCTACTCCTACTTTTAGTCCTGGTATTGGAAATTATGTTGTTGAGATGTGGGCTGAAGCTGACTCCGCAGGTGCAGGTGTGGTTACTACTTTATCTGATTTTGCAACAAGAAATATTGAAGTTTCTCAGTATTTGTATGGTAAAGATGAAGGAGCTGCAAATCAAGCTGGCTCAAGAGTTATTGGCGGTACAGAAGATGCTAATGAAATAACTACAAGATTTGAGATTTATGCTAATGCTGATATATATTCTTTACGTGTATTTATTGATGCTGCTTCAATAGTTGGTTCAGATATTTATGCAGTAATTTATGAATCTGATAGTACAGCAACAGATGATGTTTTCTTTCTAGATCAATCTGATGATTACACATTAACTGCTCAAGACTTAGGTAATTGGATTGATATTCCATTTTTAAACCCAATATCTTTATTTGCCGGTTATGCTTATGAGTTTGGTGTAGGAGGTTATCAGCACCCAACAAATATTTCAGAATTAGGTATGACAGCAAATACTTCATTGTATAATGGAGAACATAGTTTACTTGATAAACCTGGGCTATCTATTAATTCAGCTACAGGGCTTCCTTACGGTGTTCCAACTTGGTTCTATATTACCTCAACTCCTATGGTTAGGATGAATTTTGAGCCAACAGGAACAAGTACTGTTTCAGAACTTGGAGTTTCAATATTTGATGTTTACCCTAATCCTTCACTTGGATCATTTATTATCTCTTTAGAAGAGCCTGGTGAGTTTACTGTTTCAGTTATTAATGTTTTAGGACAAACTGTTTATGCAACTGTTATTAATAGTAAATTAACTAAAGTTAACTTAACAGGAATTAGCAAGGGAATGTATACTGTTGAATTAAGTTCAGGCGATATTCTTTATACTGAAAAATTAATTATTGAATAAACTACCTTTCTAATAAAAATAAAAAACCCTTGCTTTTTAGCAGGGGTTTTTTAATGTTTAAGTTTTTGTATGTTTGTAGCTTAATAAAAAAAACAAAAATGAAAAAAATTTTACTTTCAGCTTGTGCTATTTTAGTTGCTTTAACAACATTTGCACAATCAAAAATGGCAGAATTGCCAAAAACAATTGCTACTGAATTTACAACTGAAGTTGCCACAGTGAATCCTGTTTTAACTCCTTTAAATTCTGCTATAGCCTCTTCACCTCCTTTTTGGGATAATAATTTTGACGTTCCTTCTGATTGGACCTTAGATAATAATGGGCAGGGGGCGCCTAATGGATGGACTATTGATGCAGTTAATGATGGTTGGTGGAGTACAAATGGAATCACTTCTACATCAGGAGGTAATTTTGCAGAACTTACAAATGGAGATGCTTCAGCTGGTACGCAAGTAGTGAATGTTACCTATACCATGACTAGTGCAAATTCAATTGATGTTATGTCATTAGCAGGGACAGATGCTGTTATGCTTTCATTTGAAGAGTTTGGTGCTAGATTTAACGATTTACAAGAGGTTCAAATTAGTACAGATGGAATAAACTTTACTACTGTAGCTGATAATTTATCATATACTGTTTTATCTCAATCAGGAGGTTCAGCTTACCCGAATCCAGCATCAAGAATAGTAAATATTCAATCTGCTATTTCTAATAATCCAAGTTCAGTTTGGATTCGTTTTAGTTGGACTACAAATTTCCCTACTATGGCACCTACAGATCCCAATTATAATAATGTATGGATTGCATATGGATGGTATATTGATGATGTTTCTTTATTTGAGATTCCAGCAAATTTAATGGGCATTGAAGATGCTGTTACTGGTGGATATTGGATCGATTATCAGAATTATTCAGCTTCTGGTTTAAATACTATGATTGGTTTAGATTATACAGTAACACCTGTTGATCAGGTTAATGTTCGACCATTTTCTTGTGAAGCTTTAATCAGAAATACTGGAGGATCTCCACAATCAGCAGTTTTGAAATATGATGTTACTGGTTCTGCTGCTTATTCTGGGTCTTCAATGGCTACGGTTTTAGCTAGTGGTGATTCTGCTATTGTTGCAGCTACTCCTACTTTTATTCCTGGTATTGGAAATTATGTTGTTGAGATGTGGGCTGAAGCTGATTCTGCTGGAGCTGGATTAGTAACGACTAATTCTGCTATAGAAACAAGAAATATTGAAGTTTCTCAGTATTTGTACGCTAAGGATGAAGGAGCTGCAAATCAAGCCGGTTCACGTGCTCTTGGAGATGATGATGATGAGAATCAAATTAGTACACGATATGAGATTTATGCAAATGCTGATTTATATTCTTTACGTGTATTTATTGATGATGGATCAACAGTGGGATCAAAGATATATGCAGTAATTTATGAATCTGATAGTACAGCATCAAATGGTGTTTTCTTTCTAGATCAATCTGATGATTACACATTAACTGCTCAAGATTTAGGTAATTGGGTGGACGTTACATTTTCAAACCCAATATCTTTATTTGCCGGTTATGCTTACGAGTGTGGGGTAGGAGGTTATCAGCACCCAATAGATATTTCAGAAATAGGTATGACTGCGAACCCAGCATTATATAATGGGGAACACAGTTCTTTTGATGTAACAGGATTGTCCACACAATCTGCTGGAGTACCAACTTGGTATTATATTACTTCAACTCCTATGGTTAGAATGAATTTTGGTATAACTTGCAATATTAGTAATACGGTTTCAATCAGTAATCCATCCAATCTAACTTCTTGTGATGGTTGGGCTCTTTCAAATCCTGTTTCAAATTATCCTATAGTCTCATATAATTGGTTTAATAGTATGGGTATAAGTGTTGGTACTTCTAACTTTGCTATGAACCTATGTAATGATATTTATATTGTTTCAATTATTGATAGTGCTGGTTGTCAATTAAGTGACACGATAATAGTTGGAGTTCCATCAGTATTTGGATGTATAGATTCTTTAGCATATAATTATGATTCCGCTGCAAACATTGATGATGGATCCTGCCAATACTGTGATTTATCAAATTCATTTATGGTGATTCAAAACACTTCAAATAATTGTGATGGTGTAATTCTTGCTAATGCTAGTAGTTCTAATTCTCCAATCAACTATTTATGGAGTAATGGAAGTACACAAAATAATATTACAGGTCTTTGTACGGGTATCTATACAGTAAGTATTACAGATGCAGTTGGCTGTATTATTGATACTTCAGTTACAATTGGACAAGTTTCTATTTTAGGTTGTACAGACCCAACTGCATGTAACTATGATCCTTTAGCTACTACAGACGATGGTTCATGTGAATGGACTTCATGTATTGGTGGTATTTGTTCTAATGATCCTATCTCAGGCTTAGGAGTTACTGATGTTATACAGAATAGAGCTACCTTTACATTTGATGACATGAATACTTATGATGCTTCAGGGGCTCAGATCTGTAGAGTAGATCAATTACGTATACAATATAAGGAATTAGGTACGTCTAGTTGGAGTCAGAAGAATATGGGTTCTCCAACAGGTTATGATCCTATTACTGGTGTTTGTAACAGTACAACTAATACTGCTAAATTAGTATTAGGCTTAACTTCAGCAACTACTTATGAATGGAGAATGAAAGTATGGTATTGTGGAGTTGGTAATTCTGGTTGGGTTTCAGGACCAAACTTTACTACACTTGGTGATTGTCCTAATGTAGGTAACCTAACAGTTACTAGCCCTACAACAACTAAAGCTACCTTTACTTGGGATGATTCAAATGGAGCTTATAGCTTTGTTAGATTACAAGCACGAGTAGATACTGTTGGTTCTTCATTCTTTAATATTGGAGGTGTAGGAGTAAATTATGGTTCATTCACTAAGAACAAGAATGGATTAGTTCCAGGAGAGTCTTATAGAGCTAAATCACGTACATGGTGTGATCCAAATGGAGGAGCTTATAAAGCTCTATCATGGACTTCATTTATTTACTGGACTCAACCAGGTTCTATCAGAGTTGAAGGAGGCAGTACAATTGCTAACTTAACTATTTATCCTAACCCTTCAAGAGATAAGTTTAATGTAAGTTTCACATCAGAAGATGCTCAAGATTTAAGAGTTAGAATTCTAAATGTAATAGGAGAGGAGCTTATAAGTGATAACTTACAACAGTTCATTGGTGAATACACCAAACAAATAAACTTAAGTAACAACGCTAAAGGAATTTACTTCTTAGAGATAGAGACAAATGATGGAATAATAAATAAGAAATTGATATTGCAGTAATAAATTAGATAGCCATACCTAAAGGTTTGCTATTGCATCTTAATAAAAACGCCCAACTAAATGTTGGGCGTTTTATATGGTATTTTTTTCTTTAACAAACAACAAACAAGTATTAACAATTTCTATCTTTGCCGACCTTAAAAAATAATAGTTATGGCATTAAAATGTGGAATTGTAGGTTTACCCAATGTTGGAAAATCAACATTATTTAATTGTTTGTCAAAAGCAAAAGCACAGTCAGCAAATTTTCCTTTTTGTACTATTGAACCTAATGTGGGAATTATGTCAGTTCCTGATGACAGACTAGAGGCTTTATCTGCCATAGTAAAACCTGAAAGAGTAATGCCTACTACAGTTGAAATTGTGGATATTGCCGGCCTTGTAAAAGGTGCCAGTAAAGGAGAGGGCTTAGGAAATAAATTTTTAGGAAACATTAGAGAAACCAATGCTATAATACATGTGTTAAGGTGTTTTGATGACGATAATATTATACATGTTGATGGATCGATTGACCCAGTAAGGGACAAAGAAACGATTGATATGGAGTTGCAATTAAAGGATTTGGAAGCTTTAGAAAAATTGCGTGATAAAAATGTGCGTACTGCAAAATCAGGCGATAAAGAAGGGCAAAAAATAATAGCTGCTTGTGAGAAATATATCGCTCATCTGGAATCAGGGAATTCTGCAAGAAGTGTAGAAGCTTCTAAGGATGAATTAGAAATAATTGAAACGTTACAACTTATAACAGCAAAGCCTGTAATGTACATGTGTAATGTTGATGAACAGTCGGTAAAAACAGGTAATAAGCATGTTACTGCTGTTAAAGAAGCCGTGAAAAATGAAGATGCTGAAGTGCTTTTAATTGCTACGGCTATTGAGGCTGAAATTGCAGAATTAGAAGATGTTGAAGAGCAATTAATGTTTTTAGAAGAACTAGGACTTGAAAAGCCAGGAGTACACTATTTGATACAATCTACTTATAAATTACTAAAACTACAAACATACTTTACCGCAGGAGTAAAAGAAGTAAGAGCTTGGACAATAACTGAAGGTACTAAGGCGCCACAGGCTGCAGCAGTAATCCATACTGATTTTGAAAAAGGATTCATTAGAGCTGAAGTAATGGCTTATAATGACTTTGTTACTTTAGGTTCCGAACAAGCGTGTAAGGATAATGGAAAACTCTCAGTAGAAGGAAAGGATTATGTAGTAAAAGATGGTGATATCATGCATTTTCGATTTAATGTCTAAACTTTTTCTTTAAATTAATTTGGATTTGAATAATCTTATTTTTAATTATGATTAAAAAAATATTGAATGTAGATTTAGTTTTATCAGAAAGAAATCTTAACAGAATTATTGAAATGGCTTGGGAGGATAGAACTCCATTTGAAGCTATTGAATATCAATTTAACATCTCAGAAAAGGACGTTATTGTAATAATGCGTCAAGAGCTTAAAAGGTCTAGTTTTAATTTATGGAGGAAAAGAGTTAATAGTGGAGTAAGTAGTAAGCACATTAAAATTAGAAACACAGAAATAACCAGATTTAAATGTAGTAGACAGAAAACTATTTCTGCAAATAAAATATCCAAAAGATAAACTCTTATCTAAAAGCCATAAACATCATACATTTTGAAATTACACCTCTCATTAGTTAAACTTATAATGGATAAACTGAGTATTAAATTACTTATTCATCTTTTAATATTCACAATTCAATTAGGATAGTTAAAAAAAATATTATTCACTATTTTAAGTTGAAAACCCTGTTGATAACGCATTTCTAGTTGTTGAAAATAAATTCATTAGTATTTTATATTTGCTTTCTATCAAAATGGTAGTTGTAAATAAGTATAAAAATGGCTGAAGAAAATTATAATGAGGATAGTATCCGATCGCTAGACTGGAAGGAGCATATCCGATTACGCCCTGGAATGTACATTGGGAAAATGGGTAATGGATCCTCACCTGACGATGGAGTTTACATACTTTTAAAAGAGGTGATTGACAACTCAGTTGATGAGTTTGTGATGGGAAATGGAAAAACTATTGAGGTTACTGTTAAAAATAATAAGCTTTCAGTTCGTGATTATGGTAGAGGAATTCCACTTGGAAAAGTAGTGGATTGTGTGTCAAAAATTAACACAGGAGCTAAGTACGATTCTAAAGTATTTAAAAAATCAGTTGGTCTTAATGGAGTTGGGACAAAGGCAGCAAACGCCCTGTCCTCTTATTTCCGTATTCGTTCCATCCGTGATGGGAAAAGTAAGTTAGTTGAGTTTGAGCAAGGAAACATCATAAATGAAGAACCAATACAAGAAAATAGTAGTAGGAAAGGTACTAAAGTTACCTTTATTCCTGATGAAGAACTGTTTGGAAAATACAGATTCATTAATGAGTACATAGAGAAAATGATGTGGAATTATTGTTATTTAAACCCAGGGTTAACAATAATGTTTAATGGTGAAAGTTTTTATTCTGAAAATGGACTATTTGACCTTTTGGAACAAAGAACTGATGCTGAAATGTTGTATCCAATTATTCATTTAAAAGGTGAAGATATTGAGGTGGCAATAACGCATTGTAAAAATCAATATTCTGAACAGTATTACTCTTTTGTTAATGGGCAACATACTGTGCAAGGAGGTACGCATCAAGTTGCTTTTAGGCAAGCATTTTCCAAAACTATAAGAGATTTTTATGGTAAAAATTATGATGCTGCAGATATAAGGCAAGCGGTAAATGCAGCAGTAAGTATAAAAGTAATTGAACCTATATTTGAGTCGCAAACCAAAACTAAACTAGGGTCAACCGAAATGGAGCCAGGCGGGGTAACGGTACTTACTTTTATTCAGGATTTCCTAAAAAAGGAATTGGATAATTATTTGCATAAAAATTCTGATGTTGCTGAAGCAATACAACAAAAAATACAACTGGCCGAACATGAGCGTAAGGCCATGGCGGGTATTAAGAAATTAGCTAGAGAAAGAGCAAAAAAATCCAGTTTACATAATAAAAAACTTAGGGATTGCAGAGTTCATTACAATGATCAAAAGAAAGAGAATAGAGCTAATTCAACTCTATTTATTACCGAGGGAGACTCAGCTTCTGGATCTATTACAAAAACGCGTGATATAAAAACTCAAGCAGTATTTAGTTTAAGAGGTAAACCTTTAAATTCATTTGGGTTAAGTAAAAAGGTAGTGTACGAAAATGAGGAGTTTAATCTACTTCAAGCTGCCTTAAATATTGAAACAGGAATAGATGATTTACGATATAATAAAATAGTAATTGCTACTGATGCTGATGTAGATGGAATGCATATTCGCCTTTTACTAATTACTTTCTTTTTGCAGTTTTTCCCTGAATTAATAAAAGAAGGACATGTTTATATATTAGAAACACCACTATTTAGGGTGCGTAATAAAAAGAAAACCTTTTACTGTTATAATGAACAAGAGCGAATAGATGCAATTGCTGAAATTGGTGCTAATGCTGAAATTACTCGATTCAAGGGTTTAGGAGAGATATCGCCAAATGAGTTTAAACATTTTATTGGTGAAAAAATGCGTTTGGACCCAGTAATATTAGGCAAAGAGGTGACTATTCAGGATTTGTTAAAATACTATATGGGAAAAAATACTAAAGAAAGACAAGATTTTATAATTGAGAATTTGAGAGTTGAAGAAGATATAATTGATGCCTAGTGTAAGTTTAAAATCAAACAACAGGAAATATTCAATAATTATTTTCCTAGTAATGCTTTTTCTTATATTTATCCCTATAGTGGTTAGTGTCATAGTATATACCTTCCCTAACTTAGCTTTTGGAGATTATTTGTTTAATAATATTGTTTATATTTTTTTTTCAACACTTATTTTATTCTATTTTGTAATAGCTCGTATTAATTATTATACTTTAAAAATTGACTCTTATGTAATTGATATTAAAATTTACCGAACAGTTTTTAGTCTTTTTAATCCTAAAGATTACATTGATATATCTCATGATATGTTTGTAGGTTTTTCTTTTTTTAATCGTTCTTTTTCATTTAATAAAACCTTAATGATAAAAATTAAGAGTGATTCAGGAAAAACAATAGTAAAGCGTTTTAATTTATCGTTTTTATCACAAAGAGAGGAGCTTAGAATAAGTAAAGTTTTAGAAAAAATAATTGCAAAAAATAGCTAATGGAAGAAGATGGAATTGCAAATAAAAATGAAGGTGAACAGGAAATAATTCATCTTTCAGGAATGTACCAAAACTGGTTTTTGGACTATGCTTCCTATGTAATACTTGAGCGTGCTGTACCTCATGTTTATGATGGATTAAAACCTGTACAAAGGCGAATACTTCATTCATTAAAGGAATTAGATGATGGTAGGTATCATAAGGTAGCAAATGTAATTGGTCATACTATGAAATACCACCCTCATGGTGATGCTTCAATTGGTGATGCTATGGTACAAGTTGGGCAAAAGGAATTACTGCTGGACATGCAAGGAAATTGGGGGAATACAGCTACAGGAGATAGGGCGGCTGCACCTAGATATATTGAGGTTCGTTTAACGCCCTTTGCACTTGATGTAGTTTACAATAAAAAAATAACAAAATGGTCATCATCTTATGATGGTAGAGGAAAAGAACCGCAGACCTTACCTGTTAAATTCCCGCTTCTATTAGCCCATGGAGTAGAAGGGATTGCAGTTGGACTTTCTACAAAAATATTACCTCATAATTTCAATGAACTAATAGATGCCTCTATAAAAGTATTAAAAGGGGTGAAACCAAAGATCTATCCTGATTTTTTAACAGGTGGTTCTGCTGATTTTAGTCAATATAATGATGGGAAAAGAGGAGGTAGAGTAAGGGTTAGAGCAAAAATATTTCAAGAAGATAAAAATACACTTATTATATCAGAATTACCTTTTTCTACCACAACTACCTCATTGATTAACTCAATACTAAAAGCAAACGAGAAAGGGAAAATTAAGATAAAAAAGGTAGAAGATAATACGGCTGAAAATGTAGAAATTGCAATTACTATTCCCCCTGGTATCTCACCAGATAAGACGATAGATGCTTTATATCGTTTTACCGATTGTGAGGTTTCTATTTCACCACTTTCATGCGTTATTGAGGATAATACACCTAAATTTTTAGGGATCTCTGAATTAGTACAACAATCTACTGATCACACACTTAATTTGCTAAAGCAAGAGTTGGAGGTAAACTTGAATGAATTACAAGAAAAATGGCATCATTCATCATTAGAGCGTATTTTTATCGAAAACAGAATTTATCATAAGATTGAAGAGCTGGATAATTGGAAAGAAATTATTAATACAATTCATACCGAACTTAAATCATTTACAAAATATTTATTGCGTCCAGTAACGGATGAGGATGTAGAGAAACTAACAGAAATAAAAATTAAGAAAATTACTAAGTTTGACCTTAATAAAGCAAAAGAAGAGTTATTGAAACTTGAAGACAGGATTGCTGAAATTAAAGAATTCTTGGCTAATCTTAATGGTTATGCTATTGACTATTTTAAAAATCTGAAAAAGAAATATGGAATAGGAAAAGAGCGTAAAACTGAAATTAAAATTTTTGAAAGCATTGATGCTACAAAAGTAGTAGTGGCAAATAAAAAACTATATATAAATAAGGAAGAAGGCTTTATAGGTACAGCTATGCGTAAGGATGAGTTTGTTTGCGATTGTTCTGATATTGATGATATTATTGTATTTCGAAAAAATGGAGTAATGCAAGTGGTAAAGGTAGATAATAAGGTATTTGTAGGTAAGGATATAATTCATTGTGCAGTCTTTAAAAAGAAAGATGAGCGTACGATTTATAATATGATATATAAAGACGGTACGTCAGCAAACACTATGATGAAACGTTTTCCTGTCACATCAATTACTAGAGGAAAGGATTATAATTTAACCAAGTCCGAGAAAGGAAGTAAGGTGGTTTATTTTACAGCTAACCCCAATGGTGAGGCTGAAACAGTAACTGTACATCTTAAAAAATTAGCCAAATTAAAAACCTTAAAAATTGATATTGATTTTTCATCATTATCTATAAAAGGTAAAGGAGCAGGTGGAAATATTGTTTCAAAAAATTCTGTGCGGAAAATTGAACTAAAATCAGAAGGTATTTCTACTCTTTCAGCTCGTAAGATATGGTTTGACGATAATGTACAAAGACTAAATGTTGAAGGTAGAGGTGAATTGCTAGGAGCTTTTAAAGCGCAAGATAAAATATTGACGATTAAGCAAAGTGGGGAATTGGAACTAAAGTCTTTTGATATTAGTAATCATTTTGATGAGGATATGATTCTAATAGAACAAAATAACACTAAAAAGCCAGTTACCGCTATCTATTTTGATGGAATAAAGAAAGCTCATTATGTAAAAAGATTTTTAGTTGAAAATGCCTTGAGTAAGTTTAGTTTTATAACTGAACATCAGGAAAGTAATCTAGTATTAGTTAGTACTGATTGGAGGCCTCAAGTAGAATTAATTTTTCAGAAGGAAAAAGGAAAAGACAGGCAAACAGAAATAATTAATCTGGAGGATTTTATTTCTGTAAAAGGTGAGAAAGCTTTGGGAAATAAACTAACTTCAAAAAAGATTAAAGAGATTAATTTATTAGATCCATTGCCTTACACTAAGATTATTGATATTAAACAGGAGGAAGTAGTTTCTCAGGTTATTGAGCACGAAATTGTTCCTGAATTAACTGAGGAAATAATAGAAAATGTTACAAATGAGATTGAGCTGAATATAACCAATGAATCAGTTGAACAAATAAAACCTAAGGATGATAACGAATCTGAAGGTCAGATAACGCTAGAGCTATAATTGAACACATAAGATTAGAAAACACCTACTTGCACTGAGTACGAATTTCCTTTATCTTTGTAAAAAAAAACAAGTAATGAAAAGAATAATATTAGTACTAATGATGCCACTAATGGCACTGGGGCAAAGCAATTTTAATTTAAGTTTTGTAGGTAGTTATGAGTGGCCAACAACTGAGGGTAGTGATATTTGGGGTTGGGTAGATGGTAGTGGAAATGAATATGCACTTATTGGACTAAATGATGGTTTTGCTTGTGTTAACGTTTCTAATCCAACAAACCCTGTTCAAGAATTTTATATATCAGATATTAATTCCACTTGGAGAGATGTGAAAACTTGGGGTAATTTTGCGTACATTACTACAGAGGCAGATGCTGGTTTATTAATTGTTGATTTGACAGATATGACTGGAGGAACTTATTGGCATGTTAGTAATTTCACACACCCAACTAATGGAAGTTCAGTAGAGTTTACTGCAGCACATAATTTATTTATTGATGAAAATGGAATCTGTTATATTTTTGGAGCTTCTTCAGCAACTGGTGGAAGTCCTTCTGATGGAGCTATCTTTTTGGATGTAGCTGCAAATGCAACTGCACCTGTTTATTTAGGAGAGTGGGATGATGAATACATCCATGATGGAATGGTTAGGGGAGATACTATGTATGCAGGTTGTATTTATGCAGGTGAGTTATTTGTTGTGGATGTAAGTGATAAAAATAATCCTAATACATTAGGAACGCATAGTACACCAAATGCCTTTACACATAATGCTTGGATAAGTGATGATGGTGATTTTGTGTTTACTACTGACGAAAAATCAGATGCTTATTTAGCGGCATATGATATTTCAAATATCAATAACATACAAGAAGTAGATAGGATTCAATCTAATCCAGGAGAACTATCAATACCGCATAATACACATGTTGATGGCAACTTTTTAATTACTTCTTACTATCGGGATGGAACGACTGTACATGATATCACCCATCCTAATAACATGATTCAGGTTGCTCATTATGATTCTTATTCAGGAGCTGGTAATGGTTTTGATGGTTGTTGGGGAACGTATCCATTTTTACCTTCAGGATTAATAATCTCTTCTGAGATAAATAGTAGTGCAAATCAATCGGCAAAACTAATGATTTATGAAAGAGGTTTTGTTCAAGCTTGTTATTTGGAAGGGAATGTAACAGACGCATCAAATGGAAATAACCTTAATGGCGCAACTATTGAGATATTAAATACTGTATTATTGAATAATTCATCTTCTAATCTGCTTGGAGAGTATGTTAGTGGTACGGCTAACGCAGCAAATTATGATGTTGTATTTTCAAAACCTGGTTATTTGGCCGATACTTTGTCTGTTAGCTTAACAAATGGGATTATTACTATTTTGGATGCTGCCCTTCAACCATTAGTTGCCTTTAATGCAGGCGGTATGGTAGTTGATGTTTTGGGAAATGGTATTGCTAGTGCTGATGTAGTTGTTTTTAATAATAACTTTACTTTTAATGCAACAACTGATGCTAATGGTAACTATACAATCAATAATATGTATGAAGGAAATTATGAAGTTATAACCGGACTTTGGGGATATATTACTACTTGTGATAATGAATATATTATTCCTTCAACAATCAATACTATTACTTTAGAACAAG
>UPTG01002181.1_pt1 | contig 13713 bp, 10 predicted proteins | sample 2160121 | NCBI WGS metagenome assembly UPTG01 (sample SAMN06266255, study PRJEB28933) | marine metagenome | isolation source: Columbia River Estuary | place: USA:Columbia River Estuary, USA | collected 2014-07-27 | reverse complement strand
ATTTAGGTTGTTCAGTTGTATAGTGATACTCTCGAGAACACTTTCCAAACCATCATATACATTTAATTGGTTCAAGGGAAGACTGGGATCAGAATAGATAATAGTTATGGCCCAACCCGCAAAGTTTGTACCACTGGAGCAATACGGATCTGAAATATCAATATTTTCTAAATTACTTAGGGTATACAGACCGTTTCTTTCGGCTTGAACTAAAGTGGTTACATCGGCAAAAGCGGCAAAAAATTGACGTGTTGAGTCTAGTGTATAAGCGAAGGTTCGTGAGGGAGTGATTTCACTAGTATTAAGGGTCACATTAAAATCGCCAGGGCCTGAACCTGCCCAGTAAAGGTATGCGGCTTCAATGGTTTGTGAAGTAGATAAATTTAAGGAAGCTGAAGAGGCTGTATTTATAATACAGTTTAAAGAACTGTTGTTTTCAGACGTATTAAGGGTATTTCCAATTGCGGTATAGTCTAACCGTCCATTTAATTGGTTGAATAAAGAAATATTTTGAGCAGGCAATAGGTCAAATAGTAAAAAAGCTACACTAAAAAAAATAATATTTAGTTTATGTATCATAAAAACTTAGGTTACTCAAAGATATTAATTTTTACATACTTAAAAATCATCTTTTAAGTGCAAAATGTCCTTTGTATTCAAACTCTTCGGATGGTGTTTTAATTTTTGCTAAAAATCTGAATCCGTACCCCAATTTTCATCACCTTCATTTAAGTCGTTTGTATTGACTGAATTTCCTGCGGAATTTGCATTTCCAGTTGATAAAATAATTCCATTATCAAAAGGAAAATTTGAAGTTGATTTTGCAAATGTTCCAAAACTTGTCAGTCCGTTGATACTTCCATTGATGTTACTATTTACATTGGAGACTTCTATACATCCTTCAAAAAGATGTGATTTTATAAGTTCATCAACAGGAATAGTGGAGTTAATTTCCACTATTTGAGCTTGAGCACAACAATAAGGTATAAAAAATGCTATTAAAACAATTTTAAGTTTCACCATCGATTTAGGGGGTTAAATTAAGTGATGTTATAAAACTACATAAAATATTTTTAAAATGCAGTTGTTAGTTATCGTTTTAAAGTAAAATGGCCTTGAAATATTTTATTGTCTTGAAGTTTGATATAAAACCAATAGTCTGAAGTCGGTAAGATAGTCCCATTGTACGTGCCATCCCATCCAGCACCCAATGGATTTAATTGGATCAGTAGTTTTCCAAATCGATCAAAAATATATATGTCGCTGTTTACTTGGTTTACTGTATTGATTCCATATACGTGCCAAGTGTCATTATACCCATCTCCATTAGGAGTGAAAAATTTAGGAAATCCAATGACTGCAATATCTTTTTTGACTGTTCCACAATTGTTTTTATCTCTTACGTATACCGTATGAAACCCTGGTTTGACTCCAAAAAACGAGTTTGAATCTTGATAATCTGAAAATTCAGTATCCAAAGCATATTCATAGTCACCTTCGCCAGAAACAATTACATTGACTGAGTTATTTTCTACTCCATCTATAATTTCTGTAGAATCAAAAGTTGCTGTGTTTGAAGGCAGCACCGTGATGGTTCTAATTTTTGAACAGCCATTAATATTACTCACGGATACCGTATAAATGCCAGGGACATTAACTTGAATTTGAGAGGTAGTAGCCCCTGTTGACCAATCATAAGTAAATGAAGAAGGAAATCCATTTATGACACCTGCATCTAATGTAATGAAGCTAGGAAATGTATTTAAACAATACGAACGTTCATTTTCAACGACTATTTCTGGAAGTGCATTAACGATTAATTCTAGAGTGTTAATACCAAAACAATCATTGTCATTTTCTATACGTGCAAAAATGGTCTGATTATATGGAGTGGTGTTGGTGTAATTTGTTCCTAAGGGATTGTTTTCTAAGAGTGCATCTTGATAAAATTCGTAATAACTTAGGGTATGCGTTGCAGGTAATCCAGCAAGTATTTCGTTATTTGCTTCACTTAAAGTGAAATTAAAAACACCATCGTCAGTCCCATCATCATCACAGGACTTTAGAACTGTGTTTTGTGCTGTTTTTGGACTCACTTTTAAAATTAATTCAGCAACATTAATACACCCAGATTGGGGGTCTGATACTTGAACAAATACCGTTTCAGGACTTTGAATATTAGTATAGGAATCCCCATTTAAGTTATTTGAAGTATCTAATTCTGCATCTAAACTAGTTTTGTAGAACTTCAAATTAAGATTAGGAATAGCATTTGTGACTTTATCATAAATTTGATTTAAGTTAAAAGTTGTAATTCCATCGTTGAGGTTATCCTCATCGCATTGTATTAATATAGCATCTTGAACAATTGGTAATGGGCTATATTCAATTTGAATAGTACCGTAGCTAATACACCCGTTTGCTAAAGTGACTTCTACGTCATACTGTCCTGCCGAATCTACATTTAAAGAAGTACCTGTGAATCCTGTCAGTGGACTCCCATTTTTAAACCATTGGTATGATAAAACATTATTTTGAGATGCGTTTAAAGTTATAGTTTCATTGCCGCATAAAGGATTATTAGTTGCTATCAAACGATCAACTCCTAAGTCTGTTCCTAATCTAAAACTACTGGCTTCTAAAAAAACTGCAGAATCGTATCGATAATTTTGTTCATCTGCAATCACCAATTTAACGTGGTAAATTTCATTAGGAATAATGTTGGCAGTCGCTGTAAGAACCGCAGTTTGCCCATTAAAATTGATAGGAGCTGAATTGGAATTCCAACTACCAAAATAAGCTTCATTAATGGGGTCACATTCTCCTGGGATTCCAGAATGAACAGTGGTCACTTTTACAGGTGTTTGTGTCGATGGGACTATGGCGATATTTCTGTAAGGGCCACCACTTTGTTTTTGTATCAAAAAACCAAATAAATCTGAATATTGACAGGTACTAGAATTATTTTGTTGATATTCTTCAGAAGCAAATACATAATTAAAACTAATCTGATTGGCACTCACTGAAAAGTTAAATTCTAGAATAGTTGCATTGAGAGTATTACTTTCGTTAAGAATCATCTCTAAGTCAGTGTCACCTCCCCAATTAGAGGCGTCATCGTCACTCAAAGAATCATTAGGACCTTCCACATTATTTAGTCTACCAGTACTTAAAACAATACCTTTTTGTAAAGGGAAACTACTGCCATTAGCATCAAAATAGCCATAACTTTTTTCGGTTGAGTTGAAATTACCCCCAACTACATTTGTGACCACTAGATTATCAATACAAGAACTATTTATCAGTACATTTTCAATCAATTCTTGAGGGGTATAATTAGTACTACTCACCAGTACGTTTTGACTCAAAACAGAGAAAGATAATAATAGAAAAATAAATTGGCTAATTTTTTTCATAAAAATCATTACAAATATACGTATAGATTTGTTGGGTCATCTTCTAATAATTGAGATATTTTAGAAAAGCTAACCCGAGTGTTTAAAAAAAATATAAGTGTTAAAATGATTTACATTTTTAAACTAAAATGCCCTTTAAATAGGCGCCCATCTTCAAGTTTGACATAAAACCAATAGTCTGAAGTCGGCATGACAGCTCCATTGTAGGTGCCATCCCAGCCAACCCCTAAAGGATTTAATTGGATCAGTAGTTTTCCAAAACGATCAAAAATATAGACTTCGCTGTTTGCTTGGTTTGGTGTATTGATTCCATATACTTGCCAGCTGTCATTATAACCATCACCATTAGGAGTAAAAAATTTCGGGAATCCAATAACCGCAATATCTTTTTTCACTGTCCCACAATCATTTTTGTCTCTTACATAAACCGTGTGGAGCCCTGGTCCAACTCCAGTGAAAAGATTCAAATCTTGAAATCCAGTAAATTCAGTATCCAAAGCATATTCATAATCTCCTTCGCCAGAAACTAAAACAGTGACGGAATTGGTTTCAACACCATCTACAATTTCTATAGAATCAAAAGTTGCTGTATTTGAAGGTAGCACCGTGATAGTTCTAAGCTTTGAGCAGCCATTGGTATTACTCACAGTTACCGTATAAACTCCAGTAGCATTGACTTGAGTTTGTGGGGTAGTATCTCCAGTTGACCAATTGTAAATAAATGATGAGGGAACCCCGTTAACGAGACCCGCGTCTAATGTTATAAAACCAGGAAATGAATTTAAACAATACAAACGTTCATCTTCAATTACAATCTGTGGAAGTTCAAATACTTCTAATTCAACCCGATTGATGCCAAAACAATCGTTGCCGTTTTCTATTCGTGCAAAAATAATCTGATTATAAGCTGTTGTATTGGTGTAATTAGTAGGGAGTGGATTGGTTTCTAAAAGAGCATCTTGGTAAGATTCGTAATAGCTAAGTGTGTAAAATACAGGTAAGCCAGTAAGCACATCAGCATCTGCCTCAGTTAGGGTAAAATTAAAAAACCCATCTTCGGTACCATCTGAATCGCAAGATTCTAGTATTGCATCTGTTCCAGTAGTGACATTTACAGTTAAAGTTATCTCCGAAATATCAAAACAATTTGTGTTGGTATCAATGAGTTGTACATACACAATTTGTGGATTTGAAGTGTTGCTAAATGCTGTACCATCGATTTCATTAATTGAGTTTTGAGCAGATGTTAAGGATGTGTAAAACTTAGTAATTCGGTTGGGGATATTATTTATGAGCGTTGCGTCTATTTCTGTCAAATTGAAAATTGTCAATCCATCATAGATTCCATCTTCATCACATTGAACTAAAGAGGTGTCTATTGGAGTGGGTAAGGGGTTTATAATGAGATTGAATGAAGTCGTGTCAAAACATTTTTCATTTAAAATAGTTTCAATTCGAACAAAAACTAACTCTGTAAAAGGCGTTGTATTGTAGTATAGATTAGGGTGTGGATTAGTTTTGGTATCGGCATCGTTTTGTGATTTATAATAGCTCACCTTAAATTTCAAAGGGTCTTGAGTTTCTAGCACATCAGAATCAAAAAGTTGAAGGTTTGTTATTTTTTTGCCATTTGATGCATCACCGTCAACAAAATCGTCACAAACCTCGTTATTATCAACGGCATTCGCTGTTGGAGTGTCAAATACGGTTAATAAAAAGGTAGTAGTGTCGTAACATTCTTGATTGGAATTATTTTCTATTCTAGCAAAAAGAGTCTGTGGATTACTTGTGTTTTCATAAGGCATTACAAGCGCATCGGTGTCTGTATCCGCATTTCCTTGTGACTCATAATATGTAATGGTAAAATCAAGAGGGAGTTGGCCATTTAATATTTCTGTATCTTTAATTTGGTTGAGGTTTATAGCAACCACACCATCATTATCATCATCACACTCAGAAAGAGCATTTGGAATAAATGCAGTTGGATCTGTATAGATTTCTATTGTTTTTGAGAAGGTATTAACTTCTATTCCCAAAGTGAGTGTAGCAGAGACTGTAAAATTTCCTGTATTTGGGTAAATATGTGTTGGATTGTCAATAGTGGAAGGAGTACTAGAATCTCCAAAGTCCCATAGAATACTATCATAAGTTTCATTACTATCTATAAGGAATTGGGTAGCACTTCCCAAGCACAAGTTCTCAGCTTCAATTTTAGCTAAGAAAAAAGATTGAATAAAGGGTGGTAATCCTAAATTAGGTTCTGTGCCAACTGCCAATGGTTGTCCTGCTGCTACATAGTCACATAACAGTCCTTGTTCATCAGGGTTGTTAATAACATCTAGTGCAAAATCAGTTGCAGTATTAGCAGCATAAATTTTGCCATTAGGGGCAAGTTGAAGCGCTCCAATAAAATTACTTTGCTGACGAATTATGGTTTGAGAGCCAGAAATATCTGCCGCATTCAAATCAAATTGAAATATTGTTCGATTAGCTGTAGCGTATAACTTGCTAGAATCTGTTGAAAAAGCAGTTCCATAAACGCCAGAATTACTGATCACGTTTATAGGGTTGCTAACGATTCCTGTGGCATCATCAAAATCATAAATCCATAAACTTCCGGTAGTATTATTCGGATTTTGCCCTTGAATATTTCCTTGTTCGTTATGACAGATTGCAAGTTTAGTACCATCAGGTGAAGACTTTAGGTATCCAATTGAATTTCTGCGGTAGCCATTAAGTGAAACAAGAGGGGTTATTTGAGTGGTAACAGGGGTTGTGTTGACGCCGTTAGCATCTACTCGAAAGGCATAAAAAATGTCCAAAAAATGACTTATTACCCAATAAGATTGCTTGTCACTATGTTCAACAGCTGAAATTTTTTCAGAACATTTAAAGCTCGCTTGTTCTTGATCCAAAGGGTCATAAGTTAAAAGTGGTTTGTTTTTTTCGGAGGCTACAACATCTCCGTTGCCGCCATTAAGTGTTAAATCTACCAAAGAATAGTTGAGGCCGTTATTAAAACCGTCATCGGAGTTTGGAACGAAGCCTCCAAATCCTCCACTGTCATCATATTGAGAAATTGTATTTCCATTGACGTCTACTGGACCTTGATTCGGATATGCCCATGCATTGTTATGATGGGGTTCATCTACTGTAAATATGTAATAATTTTCAGGGTTACCTGGACGGGGAATGATCAAACCTGAGGAGGTACTAGAGGGGTCTCCCAGCAATCCACTACCGCTAAAATAATCGGCATTCGGCATTAACTGATGGTTTTTATCCCATACATTCCGACCATCTGTATAAAACAATAAATTGCCGTTAAAATCAGCAATAGAAGAACAGCCTTCGTTTGTGTCAATTGTGGAGGCAGCAGCATTTGTGGCCGTCACAATATTGGTACTTGTATCAAATATTAAGCCCGCGCCATTTCCGAAATACCAATGAGAAGCTTCTCCTTGAGAAAAACCAAAAAAAGAGATTGATAAAAAAACTAATATTGTAAGGTACTTCATCCGAAAAAATAGTTTAAGTTTCATGATTTATATCAAAAAACAACACTTGGTTTAGGGAAGTGAAATATACTATAAATCTCGCTTTTTTAATAATTTATAAGATGAAAATATAAAAATAAATGTCCAGAAAAGAACGATTACAATATTGTCAAAATGGACTGTATAATCATAATTTATATCTGTGTTGGAGGGGAATTTTGTCATCGCAACACGCTGAAAAGGTTGCTTTATAAGGTTTGACATAGAAGTCAAAGGAAAAAAGTCTTGTACTTTTTGAGCGGTTTCGTAATTGCTTTTCCAAGTGATGAGTCCCAAAACAACCCATTCTAAAATTAAATCGACAAACAAAAATGCCAACGCGAATGCAGAGCGTTTTGCTAAGACTCCCAAAAATAAACAGAAAGAAAAGAATCCTACGAGTTTTACAAAATAAGCAACTAAAAACTCCATTTGCTGAATAATGATATGAAATTCATTATAACTTGAATAAATCAATCCTAGTATTAAAGAAATAAAGAAAATAATTAGTGTAGATATGAGCGAGAAAAACACAATAACATAGAATTTAGACAAGATAAATTCTTTTTTACTTAGTCCATCGATGAGGTTTTGTTTTAATGTTTTATTGCTGTATTCGTTTCCAATCATTGATACAACCACAATGGCAAAAAAGAATTTAAATAGTGCGGAAAAAAAGGTGGTAATATGCCAAATAATAGGGAAATTAAAAATTCCTAATTCTCCTAATTCAAGAGTGAAAAAACCAAAAAAATTAATTTTCACAGCAGATAAAAGAATGACGCATAGTGGCAGAATAAAGGAAATAAATATCAATATTTTACTCGTTTTGTTGAGCAATAATTTCTGAAGTTCTAGGTCTAATAATCGTTTCATTGGTTGTCGGTTAATTGTAAAAATTGTTCTTCTAGACTTTCTTTTCGTTTGACTAAATGACTCAATACGATGTTATTCTTAAAAAGTAACCTATTGAATTCTTCAGCTTCCATTGGGTTTTCAAGAAAGGCAGTGACCAAATCATTTTCAACTTTTGTGTGTGAAAAATTAGGATTTAATTCCAGAAGTTTTAGTAAGTCATCTTTTTGATGTGTTTTTAATTCAAAAAAACCATGACTTGAGATCAATTCATCAACGCGTCCTGAAAACAGATTGACTCCTTTACTTAAAACAACGACGTGAGTACAAACTTTTTCAACTTCATCTAAAAGATGTGAAGCTAATAGGATGGTAGTTCCTTGTTGGGCAATTTCTTTTATGATTTCCCTTATTTGATGAATTCCTTGAGGGTCTAATCCATTTGTGGGCTCATCTAAAATTAATATTTCAGGATTATTTAGAAGTGCTGATGCTATGGCCAACCGTTGTTTCATTCCTAAAGAAAAGGTGCTGAACTTGCTGTGTTTTCGATCGATAAGCCCTACAGTTTCCAAAGTCCTATCTATAGAATCGTATGAAATGCCTTTGATTTTACAAACGAGCTTAAGGTTTTGGTGAGCTGTCATATATGGATAAAAATTTGGGCGCTCAATAATTGCGCCTACCTTTTTTAAAGCCTGATGCGTGGTAAGCTCACCACTAAACCATGAAAAATTCCCAGATGTTTTATTAACAACATTTAATACAATTCCTAAAGTTGTGGATTTCCCACTGCCATTAGGTCCTAAAATTCCATAAACACTTCCTTTTTCAATGTCAAATGAAAGATTACTAACAGCGGTTAATAGTCCATATTTTTTTGTCAGATTTGAAATTTTAAGAATAGAATTCACAATTAAGTTTTAAATGAATATTAATAATAAGACGATGATTTGAGTCAATTGTTACAAATTAAAAAATATAGGTTAAATTTGAAGTTCAGATTATCACATGAAAGACGATTTAAAAATATCTCTAAAAAAACCATCATACCCTGTAAATACAGCCTTAAAGACCTATTTACAAAAATTCAATCGAACTATCCGATTGCCTATTTTTTATGATGATTTACTCCGTTTTCAAGGGTCTGTTGAAGTGTTTGATAAAAATGATAAAGATACCCTTTGGGTACGGACTTATTATAGTGAGTTTGATCGTCAAGAGATCGATTTGAGTCTAAAAAAAATATATACCAAGCTGCATTCGGACGGAAATGAAAAGACGATTCCTTTATTAAATGTAGATGCTATTGATTATTGTACTTTTGGAAATTCAAAACCGTTTCGTATCAAAATCAGAAATATCCTCAATGATAATTATGCCTATTTTTATGTTAAAAAAGCGGATGCTTCTCGAATATATGGTTTGGAACTTGAACATATGTTGTCGCCTTATAACCTAAATTTTTTGGTGTATAACGATACTTTAATTGAAGAGCATATAAGTGGGATTCCTGGAGATGAATTTATAGAAAAAATGCTTCCAAGTTGTACAGAACCAGAAAAGGCACAAATTGCAAAGGAGTTTGTAAAATTTAACGAACGGTGTATGATTCGTTTGTTAGGAGATATGCGTTCTTATAATTATGTAATTGTACCTACCCATGATTTTGATCATGTTGTTTACAGCATTCGTGCTATTGATTTTGATCAACAATGTTATGAAGGTAAATTTAATGTGTACCGTCCTCAGTTTTTTAAAGAGAATTTTAAAATGGTGGATTTAGTGACCGAAAAATTTGAAAAGCAATCTGTTAATCAGTACAAACTTGAAGAACGTTCTATTGTTGCCAAACGTATGTTGAGTTTCAAGAATCGAATTGACCGACTCATTCAGTGTATGGCATCCGATACGCTTTCGACTCCAGAGCAAGAAACCATGTTAAAGACAAAAATATTTGAATATACAGGAGATTCCCGATTTAAGAAAAGTAAAAATATGGGAGAAATTTTAAAAAATTCTTTGAGTTTTGTAAAACGTAATTACCAAACAGAAAATACGGGTATTTTCTTTTAATTCCAGTTTTCGTCAAAGTCTAATTGCTCGTAGTCATCACTACCATATCCATCATCAAATTCGTCATAAGAATCATCACTGCTTTTAGCTTCAAAAACCTTTTCGGGTGCATCACTTGGAACTTGACCATGAACAAATAATAAATTAGGGTAATCAGTACCTTGTGCTTCTTCTACAATTTCACCTAATTCAACCATGAAGGTCCACATACTTAAAAAATCATAGATATAAAGCAATTTAGTACGGCTCTCGGAAACAACCGAATCAATAGTCGTCTGACTCATGAGTTGAATATCAGTACCTCCTTCACTTACATCAAATAAAGAAATTTCCTCGCCTTGATTCCATTCATCATCACTCAAATAAAAAGACGCCATTTCACTTCCGTCAAACCCAAATGATTGGGTGATGACATTGTGTAAGTCTTCCAGAGAATCCGTGTTTCTAATTTCAATATCTCTAAAAATATCCTCTTTGGTGTCGTTGTCTAAAACAACTCTAAATCTAAAAATCATAGGTTAATAATATTGCACAAATATAAGATGCATTTTTCTTATGCTTGCTCATTTTGTGTTTTTTTATAAGAGCATTCTAGTAGAATATAGCACTGAATCCCAAATAGAATGGAAGCTAGAACTAAATGTAAAGGTTGACTTAAAAATGGAAAATCAAAGTAATACATTAAAATTCCCGTAAATGCTTCCAGTAAGACACAATAAATTACCAGTCTTATTTTATTGAATCCTAACACGTTTGATCTATTTAGATACCATAAATAGCCGTTTAATGCTAAAACTAAAATAGAGGTAGAGCGGTGTATATAAAATTTCAGGTCTGGAAACTCTAACCATAACGCTTTTTGATAGCCAATAAGTTTTGTTTGCTCGTCGACAAATTGCCTCACTTGAGTACCTAAAATAATTTGCACCAAAGAAAGAATGATGGCCACCATCAATACATTAAAAAATAACTTGTGATATTTTTGTTGTTTATAGCTGGTTTTAGAAGCAAAAATAAGATACAAAATAAATGCTACAATTAATAATGCCATTACCATGTGAATGGTTATTTTAAAGGGAGCCAGGTTTGAATCTACCACTGTTTTTCCAAGCCACGCTTGAAACCCCATGCCCAATAAAGTTAAGACAGAAATAATAGGAATCCACTTGTTTTTTTTCCAAAACCAAAACGCTAAAACAGTAAAAATTAAGATTGGGATTCCAGATAAAACTCCTATGAGTCTGTTGATATATTCTACCCATGTATGAACGGGGTCGTAAGTTGTATAATCGTGTTTGCTGTAAACTTCCCAATCGGAAGTATTAAATTCATTTCCAGAAACAAAATCGGTTTTAGCAACTAAAAAGGCTTCGTGATCCATCAAAATCATCATGCCTTCTTCATAGGAGTGATTTGCCTCAAATAATAACTGAGAACCCTCTGTAGGAGGAATGAAGTATCCAAAACATTTTGGCCAGTCTGGACACCCCATTCCTGAGCCAGTCATGCGTACAATAGCACCTGCTACTATGACAAAATAGATGAGTACTAAAGCGATTTTTGAAATGCTTCTAAATTTATTTTTCATTTGCTACAGTTAATCCTAATTTAGATCCTTTTTTTAGCATCAATTCAAATGCTTTTTGAGGATCGTTAGGGATGATTCCTTCCAAAATAGCTTCTTTTATAAATTCTTTAATAATCCCTATTTCTTTGGAAGGTTCTAGATTGAAGGTTTCCATAATTGTTTCACCAGATATGGGAGGCTGAAAGTCTCGTAGATGGTCACGTTCTTCAACTTCAATAATCTTTTCTCTAACAAGTTTGAAATTGTTGTGATATTTCTTGAACTTATAAGGGTTTTTGGTCGTAATATCTGCTTCACAAAGCGTCATTAAATCTTCGACAAATTCTCCGGCATCAAAAACGAGGCGACGTACGGCAGAATCTGTAATATTTTCTTGCGCCAATACAATAGGTCTCGAACTCATAAATACGAGTTTTTGAACATACTTCATTTTGTCATTTAGCGGCATTTTCAATCGCTTAAATAAATGATATGCCATTTTTGAGCCCTTAAGTTCATGCCCATGAAAAGTCCAGCCTACTTTTTTACTAAAACGTTTGGTTGGTGCTTTTCCAATATCGTGTAAAAGTGCTGCCCATCGGAGCCATACATTGTCGGTATGGTCACAAATGTTGTCTACAACTTCCAAAGTATGGTAAAAATTATCTTTGTGCTTTTGACCTTCTTGAATATCAACGCCTTTCAAATCTGTCAGCTCAGGAATTATGCGTTGAAGGAGGCCTGTTTTTTCAAGTAATATAAACCCTACTGATGGCTTATTAGTTTCTAATATTTTTTGAATCTCTACGTTGATGCGTTCTTTTGTAATAATCTCAATCCGATGAGATTGCTCTTTGATTGCATTCAATGAAGCAGTTTCAATCTCAAAGTTCAATTGGGTTGCAAACCGTATGGCCCTCAACATACGTAAGGGATCGTCACTGTAAGTGATTGCGGGATCCAAAGGAGTTTTGATGCATTTGTCAGCCAAATCCTTAAGTCCGTTAAAAGGATCTAATAGTTGTCCATAGGTTGATGACTTCAAGCTAATTGCCATCGCATTGATGGTAAAATCTCTGCGGTTTTGATCTTCTTCCAAAGTACCATCTTCTACAACTGGGTTTCTGCTATCTTCATTGTAAGATTCTTTTCTGGCACCTACGAATTCAAGTTCAACGCCTTCATAGCGAATCATTGCAGTACCATAGGTTTTAAAAACCTGAACTTTAGGAGTGTTAGGTAAATTTTTAGCGACTCGTTTAGCAAGCTCAATGCCGCTTCCAATAGCTACAATATCGATATCTTTTTCGCGACCGCGTTCTAAAACAAAATCACGGACAAAACCTCCAACAACATAACAATCTACTCCAAGCTCATTTGCAGATTTTGAAACAACCTGAAATAATGGTGATGTTAATGCGTTTTTGTAGTTCATGTGTTGTAAGGTTTCCAAAGCGCTTGAAAATTATTTTCTAATAACTTTTACTTCTCCATTGTTGCTCAATTTAATGATAGAAGAAGGTTTAGATGATTTGTTTGTGCGCTCCAAATTTACGACATAGTCTACACCTTTTAAAATATAGTCTTCAATTTCTTGAAAGGATTTTGGAGTGGTTTTCCCAGATAGGTTTGCGGAGGTTGAAACGATAGGTTTTTTAAACCGTTTCAGTAAATCTGCACAAAACCCTTCTTTAACCATTCGAATGGCTAAGGTGTTGTCTGGTGCAATAAGGTTTTCTGTTACTCTTAGCGGTTGGTCATAAATGATGGTAGTTGGCGTGGTAGCATATTCTAAAATACTATAAGCCGCCTCAGGTATTTCTTCAACATAGAAGTTTAACATGTTAAAATCACTCACCAAACAGATCATGGTTTTTTGATTTTCACGGTTTTTAAGCTTAAACAATTTTTCGACTGCTGTAAAATTAGTGGCATCACATCCCAATCCCCAAACGGTATCTGTAGGGTAAAGGATAATCCCTCCTTGTTTGAGCGTTTTAATGGTGTTATTGAGTTCGTTTAGCATAATTAGGAATCCGTTTTAATAAGCTCATTATATAAATTAAGCGTTTCTTTAACCATTTTTTCTTGAGAAAAATTAAGTGCATTCATCATTGAATAAGAATCTAAGTCTTGTACTCCGCTAAAATTTCTTAAAGCTCGTTGAAAGTGGTCTCGTCATCCTTAAAATCAACCATGCTTAAGTACACTCGTTCACTTAGTTAATCATGCACTACTTAAGGCAATTTTTTTGACAAATCTA
>UPTG01002175.1_pt1 | contig 13748 bp, 10 predicted proteins | sample 2160121 | NCBI WGS metagenome assembly UPTG01 (sample SAMN06266255, study PRJEB28933) | marine metagenome | isolation source: Columbia River Estuary | place: USA:Columbia River Estuary, USA | collected 2014-07-27 | reverse complement strand
CAGGATTTGATTTTCCTTTTTTGATACCAGCGTTTTTATGGTTATTGGTTTTAATTAGTTCAATATTATCTAAATTTTCTTTAGAGGAAACTATGGCGTAGGTCAATAAACGGCGTTCGGTTGTTTTTCCATAACTATCATAAGTAACTAGTTGGCTGTTGTTAGCTATATACTCAAAATAGCCAACTATATCAGCGTGTCTTGTAAATTGTGTACCAATATCATATCCTAAAAATTCTGAAGGAGATTTAATTTGAGCATTTACGCTTAAAGAAACCAATACTAAAAGAAGTGTAAAACAACGAATCATAATTAAATTTTTGTAATGTGACTGCAATTTAAAAAATGTTTTAGATTTCGACTCATATAATTTTAATTAACATTCTCTTGCAAATGCACAATTAAGGATTTTGTATTTTTGTTAGATATATTGTAATCCAATTTATGACGTTAAAACATTTATCTTACCAAAAAACAGGTTATTTTTCAGCATTAATGAATGATTATTTAGCTGAAAAAGAAACCTTACACCCTTTTTTTAATCGTTTCCCAAGGATAGAAAATTTCGAAAAGCAGTTTTATGAAAAAAAAGATTTTTTTTCTAAAAAGAAAAGAGAAGTTTTAGTAGCTAGTTTAACTAAACAGTACGAAGGTTTTGAGGTATCTAATTTGACACAGCAAAATATTGATTTACTGTTAAATGATAATACATTTACCATCACTACAGGTCATCAACTCAATTTGTTTACGGGACCTATTTATTTCTTGTATAAAATAATCTCGGTAGTCAATTTATCGGAGGATTTGAATAAAAAATATAGTAAGCAGCATTTTGTTCCTATATATTGGATGGCCTCTGAAGATCATGATTTTGATGAAATTAATTACTTCAACTTGTTTGGAAATAAAATGGATTGGATTCGTGAAAGTGGGGGAGCTGTTGGAGAATTGGATACCTGTGGTTTAAATAAGTTATTAGAATCTCTAAAATCTAAATTTGGCACAAGTGAGAATGCCAAAAAACTAATCGATTTATTTTCGAAATCTTATTTAAATCATGATAATTTAAGTGATGCTACTCGCTATTTAGCCAACGAATTATTCGCAGAATATGGACTAGTTATTATGGATGGCAATCATCGAGAGCTTAAAAAAGAATTCACTCCTTTTGCTCAAAAAGAATTATTAGATAATAAATCGTTTTCAATTATAAACGAATCTACAAATCGATTAGAAGCCATTGACTATAAAAAACAGGTACACCCTAGAAAGATTAATCTATTTTATATCATTAAAGGAATTCGAGAACGAATTATTGAAGACCAAGGTGTTTATAAAATTAACAATACTGCACTTTTTTTTAGTAAAGATGAAATTTTAGTAGAATTAAAAAATCATCCAGAACGTTTTTCACCCAATGCTTTATTGAGACCTTTGTATCAAGAATTAGTATTGCCTAACCTCTGTTATGTAGGAGGAGGAGGAGAGTTGGCTTATTGGTTTCAATTAAAAGATTATTTTAAAAGTGTGGAAGTTACTTTCCCTATTTTATTATTGCGAAACTCACTTTTATTGGTGCCTCAAAAAATTTCTAAAAAATTAGAAAAACTAAATGAATCTGTCGAGAATTTATTTTTAGATACTTGCGATTTAGAAAAAAAATATGCTCAAGATTTATCTAAGATTAACATAAACTTTATACCGCAGCGAAATCATTTACAACAGCAGTTTAAAGATCTGTATGAGCTTGCTAAGCAAACTGATGTTTCTTTTTTAGGAGCTGTCAAAGCACAAGAAAAAAAACAGCTAAATGGTTTAGATAAGTTAGAAAAACGATTGTTAAAAGCAGAAAAAAGAAAATTTAAAGATGAAATAGAGCGTTTAATAACTATTCAAAAATATTTGTTTCCCGAACAAAAATTACAAGAGCGAACTATAAATTTCTCTGAATTTTATCTGGATTATGGAGAAAAATTTATTAACCAGTTAAAAAAAGAAATAGATCCACTTTGCCATAAATTCACAATTTTGGAGTTGTAAATAAATCTTTATGACTCTACAAAAATTCAGAAAGTTTTTTGAAGGGAATTACCTAATTATCGGTTTTAAATTTTTTGTTTAGGGGCAAAAATCGTCCGACTTCTTTTAAATATTTTTTATAAAGCGGATATTTTTTGGAGGTTTCTTCTTCACTAAAATCAGAACTACCTTTGAATAAAAGGACTAATAGCAAGGCACCGGCGATCGACCAGTTCAACCATATATTGGTAGCTATTATAGAAAATAAATAGAAAACAATCCAAACGCTTTGTTCCGCAGTATAATTAGGATGCCTCATATAGGCCCAAAGCCCCGTGTGAGTGAAACCAACTTTATGAAAGGCGTCTACATCTCCTTTTTTAATTTGGCGATATTTTTCCTCTTGATAGTGATATTGTTGATTATCTGCAATATATTCCATAATTACAAAAGCTACGAAAATGATAGCAAGCGAATAATCATAAATTCCTAGAGGATCATTACTTTCCATTGCTTTAAGTGCTGGTAATGTAAATAATAAAATTAATCCCATCTGATAACCGGAAATGAAGAAAAAGTTAAAAGACACCCATTTCCAAGGTGCTTGAAATTCTGGTTTTGCGCGTAATATTGGCCAACGATAATCTTCTACTCCTGTCCAAAATCTCCAGGAATAACCACCTCTTCTCGCAAAATTATATGACAACCTTATTGCCCAAAAAGTAACAAGGCAAGCCATTAAGACTATACGAGCTTCGAAACCTGATTGATAAGCAATGATCCATGCGTAGGGCGCTGGAATGATACTCCACACTTTATCCACTTGACTATAGTTGTTAGTAATTGTGCTAACGACAAAACAAAGACCAGCTGCAACTGCATAAACACATAATAAAGTGTGAAGCGTTTCATGTTGCAAATTCGTTAAGGCTACATCAAAATTAAATGTTATAATTGGAACGAGTATGAGCGTGAACATTAGAAATAATACTGTTTTCCACATGAGATCTATAGATTAGTGTTTTTGTAAAAATAATTATTTTTACTTAAATGGTCATGAATAGTATCTAAAACCCTGCATATTTTCTTGCTTACTTATTTCTTTAAGAACCATACTATTCTTCTTAATGATAACTTTGTCTAAACTATTGTTGTGTAGTTTTTCATAGGTTTTGAAGTCTATAAAATTTCTATTATTCAGAGATTCAAAAATATTTAAATGATTTATTTTTTCTCTCCAGGTATCCACTACTTTACCTTCTAATATTTTTGATTTTGAGCCACTACCATAACTTAAAAAACCGACAACGTTGTCAACTAATTCTTTTTGGTTATCATTTGAGACAGAGAGAAAACTTAAAAATGACATAAAAACTGAAGCTGTATACATGTTTCCAATTTGCATGGAAGCTTTTTCACCTGCTTCAATTTTTTGACTAACAAAATTTTGGTAAAATGATGATTTTGAAGCTACTTTTTTCCAGACCTTAACATCTACACTGTCTACTAGTTTTCCAATTTCTTTTTCTAAATTTTCCATCAAACCTTTTTCATTTATCCAATCCAACCAGATGTCAAGCATCATTCTTCTTCCTTGATATGCATAAGGTAAATGAAAAATTAAATGGTCCCAGTCATTTAAAAAATCAGTTTCTTTCTGTTTATTAAAGTGTTCTAAAGCTTCAGAAATTCTGTTTTGATAACATGTGTTTGAATAATAACCGTCAAAAACAGGTTCTTCCACATACAGTTCTATTTTTTCTTTTGAGGACTTCGTTATTTCTTGAACCGATGTGTTTTTTAAGTCCTTATTGGTGATAGTTTTCCTAGGCTTAAAAAAATCACCTACATGCTCCATACCCACGCCAATTGTTTGATTTAGCTCTAGTATAGCTGGATTGTTTGCGATTAAAATAGCGACTGCTCCTGCCCCTTGAGTATATTCGCCTGAAGACTCTAATTCGTATTTTGCCACATCAGATGCAATTACAATAGCTTTTCTATCTGGAAATGCTCTAACCCAATCCATACAATTCTCCATAGCGTCAATTGCACCTATACAAGCAAATGTTAAATCTACTACATCACAATTTTTAAAACAACGTATTCCATATTTAGATTTTAAAACATTTTCTACAGTGCCAACAGCATATGTAGCTGTGGGTTTTGAAGCATCAAGAGCACTTTCAGTACCTAAATAAATACGGCCAATACTTGTAGGGTCGATCTTATTGTTGGTTATTAAATTTAATAAAGCATTAGCAGCCATAGAAGCGACATCTTCATCGGTATCTACTAAAGCCATTGTTTTTAATCCTAAGCCTTTTTCTAATTTAGCAGGAGGGATGTTTCTTGCTTCTGCAAGGTCTTTTATTTTTAGAGCAATTGGCGGTACGTAATAATCAATTGCATCAATTCCAATTTTCATATTTAGAGGATAATTAGTGATTAAGACTGATACTAAAAGAAGTTATCAGAATATGTGTACATTATTTTAAATGATTTTTTTATAAATAAAGCATTTATTTGTAAACCTACAAATAGAGTCTTATTTCTTATAAAACAAATCTAAACTAAACTTATAAATTAACGTATTTTTTATAAGATGTTTAACTAAAATTAATTAAAAAAGTATAGTGAAATAATTTTTTAGCCTATTTTTGCACATGCAAAATAACGTCCTCATTTTAGATTTTGGGTCACAGTATACACAACTCATAGCAAGACGCGTAAGAGAATTAAATATTTACTGTGAAATCCATCCTTTCAATAAATCAATTAAAAATTTAGATAACTACAAGGCAGTGATCTTATCGGGGAGTCCTTTTTCAGTAAGAGCAGAAGATGCTCCGCATCCTGATCTCTCTAAAATAAAAACAAAGAAACCATTGTTGGGGGTGTGTTATGGCGCCCAGTATCTTTCTCATCATTATGGTGGAAAAGTCGAGCCATCAAATATTAGAGAATACGGCCGTGCTAACCTCTCTGAAATACTAGAAAATGAACTTTTATTCGAAGGCATAGAAAATGCTAGTCAAGTATGGATGAGTCATAGTGATACCATAACAAAACTTCCTGTAAATGGAGTCAGGCTTGCGAGTACTAAAGATGTTGCTAATGCTGCTTATCGAATACAAGGTGAAGACACCTATGCTATTCAATTTCATCCTGAAGTATACCATACCACTTGTGGTAAAAATATCCTAGAAAATTTTTTAGTAAAAATTGCAAAAATTGAACAAACTTGGACACCTGCTGCTTTTGTTGACACTACCGTGGCTAGTTTAAAAGAAAAATTAGGGAACGACAAAGTTATTCTGGGTTTAAGTGGAGGTGTGGATTCTACTGTAGCAGCAGTTTTATTACACAAGGCTATAGGTGAAAATTTGTATTGTATTTTCGTTAATAACGGATTGCTTCGTAAAAATGAATTTCAAAATGTTTTAGATCAATACGAGCATATGGGGCTAAACGTAAAAGGAGTCGATTCTTCAAACCGTTTTTTAGATGCTTTAAAAGGAATTGTTGATCCGGAGCTCAAAAGAAAAGCAATTGGAAAGGTTTTTATCGAAGTTTTTGATGATGAAGCTCATCTTGTTGAAGATGTTCATTGGTTAGCACAAGGGACTATTTATCCTGATGTAATTGAAAGCGTTTCTGCAACTGGTGGACCCTCGGCAACTATTAAATCGCACCACAACGTTGGAGGTTTGCCAGATTTCATGAAGTTAAAAGTAGTGGAGCCGCTTAGAATGATATTTAAAGATGAAGTAAGAAGAGTAGGAGCCCAGATGGGAATTGACACTGATTTATTAGGTAGGCATCCTTTTCCAGGACCAGGATTAGGAATTCGTATTTTAGGAGATATTACTGCAGAAAAGGTAAGAGTATTACAGGAAGTAGATGCGATTTTCATCGATGGTTTAAAAAAATGGAATTTATACAATCAAGTTTGGCAAGCAGGTGCAATGTTATTGCCAGTCAACAGTGTTGGTGTAATGGGAGATGAAAGAACTTACGAAAAAGTAGTAGCCTTGAGAGCAGTTGAGTCAACAGATGGTATGACTGCAGATTGGGTAAATTTACCCTATAAGTTTCTGCAAGAAATATCAAATCTGATAATAAATAGAGTGAAAGGTGTCAATAGAGTAGTTTACGATATAAGTTCAAAACCTCCTGCAACCATTGAATGGGAATAGATCCATTAAAAAAAGGAATCATTTTTGATTATACAAAAATATTCCAAAATCATTTACTAATGAAAAAAATAATATTAATGCTGTTTCTTATTTTTTGTACAAATTTGTTGTGTGCACAAAATAATTATCAAAATCATACTATTAAAATAGGAGAAACCGTTTATAGTATTTCTAAAACGTATATGATTTCTGAGGAAACAATTTATAAGTTAAATCCAGATGTAAAGCATGTCATCAAAACAGGGTTGATTTTGATTTTACCATTAAATGGGGAAGAAGTAACTCTAAATCTTAAAGTTTATCGTGTAAAAAGAAAAGAAAGTATAAATAGTATCGCTTTAAAATTTAATATACCTCAGGATTTATTAAAAAATTACAATAAGGATTTATATACTCGTGAAGTAAACAAAGGCGAACGAATTAAAATTCCATTGATAAAAACAACAATGGTAAATAAAATTAAATCTTCGTCTAAATCATCCAATAATAATATAACAATACATACGGTTTTGCCAAGAGAGACCAAATATGGCATTGCTAGACAATACGAAATTACCATTACTGAATTAGAACATCTAAATCCAACGATGGGTGAAAGTCTCAATGTTGGAGATAAAATAAATGTACCCAAAAGTATTGTTTTAGCAGAATCAATAGTTGTTGATGAGGATGAATTTGAATTGTATGAAGTTTTACCAAAAGAAGGTTTCTTTAGATTGAAAATAAAACTTGGACTTGACCGTGATGAAATAATATCATTAAATCCTGCTGCAGTTGGAGGTTTAAAAGAAGGAATGATTTTAAAGATACCAAAACTCTTAAATTCAGAAGAGAAGTTCAAAAAAGAATCAATAGATTTAAGTAAGTATATAGTTAATAAAAGAAAAAAGAAGATAGCAGTAATGCTGCCATTTGACTATAACCGCATCGATTTAGATTCAATAAATGCAAATATTGAACTTTTGAAAAAAGATGTGACACTTGGGGTAGCTATTGATTTTTACAGTGGCGTGTTAATGGCTGCAGAATTTATGAAAGATAAGGGAGTCTCTACAGAAATAACTGTTTTTGATACGGAAGGTAAAGTAACTAAAGTTGAACAAATTATTAGTAGTTATAATTTTAACGATACCGATGCAGTTATTGGTCCTTTATTGAGTAAAAGTATTGAAAAAGCGGCTGTAGATTTACAATCAAATAATATCCCTGTATTTTCACCCTTGAGTAAAGTAAAGTTAAAAGAATACCCCAACTTACACCAAACTTTACCGTCCAATGAGTCAATGGAAAAAGCGATGTTGTCTTACATTTCAAAAAGAAAAGACACCATCAATACCATTGTCATTACTGGAAAGGAGTGGACAAAAAGTAAAGGTATAATTATGTCGGCATTGCCAAAAGCAAAAACAATAGTGCCAGATGAGGGCAATTATTTATATTTAGAGAATATTGAGAAGCAAATCGATACAACCAAGCATAATTGGGTAATATTACATTCAAATAATCCAATTTTAGTAAGCAATGTAGTGGGACTTTTAAATGGAATTCCAAAGGTAATATTGGATTCGTTAGGTAATAAAATAGGTAACAATCGATTAAGGTTATTTGCAGTAAAAAAATCCCGAGCTTTTGATTACAATGATGTTTCGAATATACATTTGGCAAATTTAAATTTCACATATCCCTCGGTAAATAAACATTATAATTATGAAATGTTAACTCCCTTTTTAGTGAGTTATAAATATAAATATGGCGTAATGCCTAATAAATATGCTATCAGAGGTTTTGATGTAACTTACGATATACTTTTAAGATTAGCTAATGCAGAAGTTTTTGAAGAAGCATTCGCAACCGATATTTATACGGAGTATGTTGAAAATAAATTTCAATACGTTTTTGACCCAAAAAAAGGTTACAAAAATCAAGTTTTTTATATCATGAAATATAACAATGATCTACAATTAGAAGTAGTGGAATAAAACTATCTTTATAATTCTGTAGTAATTATCCCAAAGTATCTTGTTAAATCCCAATCATTTAATCGAGCTTGCAAATTATAAAATGCCTTTTGGTAAATATAAAGGGTATTATTTGGTTCATATTCCTGAACATTATTATACTTGGTATAAGAGAAAGGGATTTCCAAAAGGGAAGCTAGGTAGACTGATGCAGGAGATGGATGAAATCAAAATAAATGGCTTGGAAGAGTTACTCATAAAACTCATTCGAAAGTAGATTTACAAGGTGATTCAAATTATAGATTATAAAATTATTCAATTTCTGAATGGGTTTCTTAATATTTATCTCTTTGCTTTACTAATAAATCCTTACATTTGCATCCCGTATAATAAGGACAAATGAACACTACAAAGTACATATTCGTTACGGGCGGAGTTTCTTCTTCTTTAGGAAAAGGAATCATCGGGGCATCTCTAGCCAAATTACTCCAGGCTAGGGGATATAGAGTGACAATACAGAAATTAGATCCCTACATAAATGTAGATCCAGGAACCTTAAACCCATACGAACACGGCGAGTGTTACGTGACTGATGACGGTGCTGAAACTGATTTGGATTTAGGGCATTATGAACGTTTCTTGAATGTTCCAACTTCTCAGGCAAATAATGTAACCACTGGTCGAATTTATCAGAGTGTTATTGAGAAAGAACGTAGAGGTGAATTTTTAGGAAAAACCGTGCAAGTAGTTCCTCATATCACCAATGAAATAAAAAATAGAGTTCAATTACTTGGTAATACAGGTAATTTTGATATTGTCATTACCGAAATTGGTGGTACGGTTGGTGATATAGAATCTCTTCCATATATTGAAGCTGTCAGGCAATTAAAATGGGAACTAGGAGATGATAATGCACTGGTAATTCATTTAACTTTAATCCCATTTTTAAAAGCTGCCGGTGAATTAAAAACAAAACCAACACAACATTCTGTTAAAACATTAATGGAGAGTGGTATCAAAGCAGATATTTTAGTTTGTAGAACAGAGTATCATTTATCAAATGATCTGAAACGAAAATTAGCCTTATTTTGTAATGTGCAACAAGAGGCAGTTATTGAATCTATAGATGCTTCTACCATTTACGATGTACCGAATTTAATGTTAAAAGAAGGGTTGGATATTATTACTCTTAAGAAATTAAATTTAAGCAACCACGGTTCACCAGATCTTGAACATTGGAATAATTTTTTGGAGCGACATAAAAATCCTAAAAGTGAAATCAAAATTGGACTAATAGGAAAGTATGTAGAATTACAAGATTCTTATAAGTCAATTTTAGAGGCCTTTATCCATGCTGGAGCTGTTAATGAAGTTAAAGTAAAAGTGATATCTATTCATTCGGAACATATAGATGAATCTAATATCAAAGAAAAATTTGAGGGACTACATGGTATTCTCGTTGCCCCAGGATTCGGAGAGCGTGGTATCGAAGGAAAAATAGATGCTGTAAAATATGCAAGAGAAAATAACTTGCCTTATTTAGGAATTTGTTTAGGAATGCAAATGGCAGTCATTGAATTTTCTAGAAATGTTTTAGGTTTAAAAAATGCGAACTCTACTGAAATGAATCCCGAAACTCCATTTCCAGTTATTGATTTAATGGATGCTCAAAAAAATATAACTGACAAAGGAGGTACTATGCGTCTTGGTTCCTGGAAATGTAATTTAGTCAAAGAAAGTATTGCTGGCGAAACTTACGATCATATCACGATAGAAGAAAGACATCGACATCGTTACGAGTATAATAATGAATACCGAAGTCAGTTAGAAGCGGCGGGATTAAAAACCTCAGGCATTAATCCAGATACTGGATTAGTTGAAATTATAGAAATTGAAAATCATCCCTGGTTTGTAGGAGTTCAATACCATCCAGAATATAAAAGTACCGTGGCAAACCCGCATCCTTTGTTCGTGTCTTTTGTAAATGCTGCTAATGAACATTTAAAGAAAAATCTCAGGACAATTTGACGATTTTAAAAAAAAGGTTCGATATTTGAAAATAAGATATCTCATTATTAAATAAGTTCTCTAATAATAATTTAGAGCGATACATATGGAAGAAAAAAAGTTTGATTTAAATACGATTATTGGTTTTTTACTGATTGGTGGAATTTTGTTGTTTATGCTCTGGCAGAATCAACCAACTCCCGAAGAGTTAGAGGCTCAGAAACTAGCCAAAGAAAAATCTGAACAATTAGAAGATGATAAAAAAACCTCTGAAGTTAAAAATCAGGAAGATATCACTCTAGAAAATGCAAGCAATCAGATTGGTTTTAATAAACCCAGCGATTCAATCGGGATTGCTGAGCTTCAAAATATACTAGGTTCTTTTGCCTATTCTGGCACACTACCCTCTGCAAAAAAAGCAACTACAATTATTGAAAACGAAGTTTTAAAATTAACAGTCAGTAATAAGGGGGGATATATAGTTGAAGCAGAATTGAAAGATCAGACCATATACGATGGTACTCCAGTTTTTTTAATTAAAGATGGAAATTCCTCTTTAAATCTTCAATTTTCATCAGAAAATAGATTATTAAATTCTCAAGATTTATATTTTGAGCCCTCTTTATCAAATAATGGAAATAATCAAGTGCTTTCCATGAAATTAAAAACTTCAGCAAATAACTTTATTGAATATCGTTATGAATTAAATCCAACTGATTACATGCTAGGTTTTAGTATTAAAACACAAGGTCTAGAAAATATTATAAATACAACACAACCAATCTATTTAGATTGGAACTTTATTGGGTATCGTCAAGCTAAAAGTATCTCTTATGAAAATAGATACTCTCGATTAACTTATGAATACGAAAATGGAGATAAGCATAGTAAATTATCACCAGCTTCAGATGATAATGAACTTGAAAAAAATGTGACTTGGATGAACTTCCGTCAGCATTTTTTTAGTTCTATGTTATTAACTGATACTGCTTTTAAAGAAGTGGCATTGAGTTCTATTGATTTAGTGAAAGATGAAGAGGTAGATACTCTCTACACAAAAAAATATGGTGCAAGGATGTTATTAGAGCCTAAAGCTGGAGGAATTTCTTACACTATGAATATGTATTATGGACCGACAGATTACCAGATTTTTAAATCTTACGATCGTAATCTAGACGAAGCTATGCCTTTGGGTTGGGGTATTTTTGGATTTTTAAATAAATACCTAATTATTCCACTTTTCGGATTTTTAAGTGGTTTTTTACCTGCTGGTATCGCCATCATAATGTTGACAGTCTTAATAAAATTAGCCTTATCACCGGTCCAGTACAAACAATATTTATCTCAAGCTAAACTAAAAGTATTAAAGCCAGAACTGGACGAGATTAAAGAAAAATTTAAGGGAAATAAAATGAAGATTCAACAAGAAACAATGAAACTTCAAACTGTAGCAGGAGCAAGTCCTCTAAAAGGTTGTTTACCGGCCTTACTGCAGATTCCTGTTTTTTATGCTTTATTTACTTTTTTTCCCACTGCATTTGACTTGCGTCAAAAAAGTTTCTTGTGGGCTGATGATTTATCCAGTTTTGATGTAATCGCAGAATTACCTTTTTATATTCCATTTTACGGTGACCATGTTAGTTTATTTCCTATACTAGCATCTATTGCTATCTTTATTTATATGATGATGACAACGGGTCAATCAATGCAACAACAAGAAGGAATGCCAAACATGAAGTTTATTATGTATTTGTCTCCTTTAATGATGTTGGTATTTTTTAATAATTATGCATCAGGTTTATCATTGTATTATTTTGTTTCAAATATGATTACTATTGGAATTATGTTAGTCATTAAAAACTTTATCATTGATGACGATAAAATTCTTGCCAAAATTCAGGAAAATAAAAAGAAACCAAAGAAGCAAAATAAATTCCAGAAAAAGATGGCAGAGATGATGGAACAAGCTGAGGCGCAAAAAAAGAAAGGTAAAAGATAAATAATAAAAATTCCAATAGGAGGTTTTACAAACTGATATTTTTTTGTTTTCCTGATGATAATTAATCAAACTATGAGAATTTCATTAATATTTTTATTATGTCTTGTTGGAAACATATCTGCATCCATATCTCAAACTGATATGAATCAGTTTGATGCTAATGGAAAGCGTCACGGATTCTGGTCGAAAAACTATAAAGATTCCGATCAAATACGTTATGAAGGAACCTTTGTGCATGGTAAAGAATCTGGTGTATTTAATTTTTTTTGTAGTGATTGTGGAGATACACCTTCCATGAAAAAGCTATTTATCATTAATAGTGAAATAGCTGAGGTTAGTTATTTTTCAAAAAATGGAAAAATAATTAGCTCAGGACAAATGAACCAAAAACTTAGGGTAGGTGAATGGATCTACTACCATAGTGGAACAAAAAATATCTTAACAAAAGAACACTATACAAATGGAGTTTTGAATGGCAAAAAAGTTACTTATTATAGAAATAATGTTTTAGCAGAAGAAATTACTTATAAAAATGGTGTTAAATCAGGGGTCAATAATTATTTTTCAACTAAAGGAAAACCTCTAAAAGAGTTAATTTTTGTGAATGATAAACTGCACGGTCCTGCAATTTATTACAATGGAGATGGCATTAAAATTCTTGAGGGTAATTATAAAAATGGTCGAAAATATGGTATTTGGAAAAAATTTAAAAACAATGATTTAATTGCTGAAGAAGTTTTTCCAAAAAAATAAAAAAGAGCCCTCGTTTTTCAACAAGAGCCCTTTCAACTAAAGCGAATTTATTAATTAGTTATAATTAATGAATCAAAACAACACCGCTCTGTTTATTATAAATTTGGTATCATTACCTTATTAAGGACGTGGATTACTCCGTTACCAGCTTGAACATCCACAGCTACGATTCCAATATCACTAGCACCGGATGCATCTGTTACATTAGCAATAGTTCCTTCACTTCCTGGTAATGTAATAGTGATTGAATCTCCTTGTAAAGTTTCTGCTGTAGTTTCACCAGGATTGGTTAAATCTGAAGAGGTTACATTTCCACCAACAACGTGGTATAAAAGCACTTGTGTTAATGCTTCTTCCTCAGGGATAGCTGGTAACGCACTGAAAGCTTCATTTGTAGGAGCAAATACCGTAAATGGTCCTTCAATCGCGTCTACAATCTGTTTAATATATTTCATTCCAAATTCTTGATATTGATCGTGTCCCAAAATCCCTGCCCATGAGTCAAAAAGATGTAGTGCATTTTACCCATAAACTCGAGCACGACAAAGACCTGCAGACGAGTTATGAGGCGGCTGTTAATGGAAAAACGGAATTTGAGTGCTTTAACTCCTGGGTGAGGGAATTGTCAGACACCGGGTATCTGCATAATCACGCGAGAATGTGGTTTGCGTCGATCTGGATTTTTTCGCTCAAACTGCCCTGGGTGTTGGGTGCTGACTTTTTTTTAAGACATTTGATCGACGGTGATGCCGCCTCCAACACACTCGGTTGGCGGTGGGTCGCAGGTCTGCATACCAAGGGCAAAATGTATCT
>UPTG01002174.1_pt1 | contig 13754 bp, 10 predicted proteins | sample 2160121 | NCBI WGS metagenome assembly UPTG01 (sample SAMN06266255, study PRJEB28933) | marine metagenome | isolation source: Columbia River Estuary | place: USA:Columbia River Estuary, USA | collected 2014-07-27 | reverse complement strand
TAGCAATATCTGTTACTTGAGCACCACGGGCACGCATGGCTGTAAATGCCTCGTGACCAGGAGTATCTAGGAAGGCTATTTTTTGCCCTGTAGAAAGTGTGACTCCGTAAGCACCAATATGTTGGGTAATTCCTCCGGACTCTCCTGCAATTACATTTTCTTCACGTATGTAATCCAATAAAGATGTTTTTCCATGATCTACATGTCCCATGACTGTAACGATCGGCGCACGTGTTTCTAAATCTTCTGCGGTATCTTCTACTATTTCTATAGCTTCGTCAATGTCTGCCGTTACAAATTCTACTGTGTATCCAAATTCTTCAGCAACAATGGTTAAGGTTTCAGCATCCAATCGCTGATTCATAGTAACCATCATTCCAAGCGACATACAGGCAGAAATAATTTGAGTCACCGACACATCCATCATGGTAGCTACTTCACTTGCCGTTACAAACTCTGTAACTTTAAGTACTTTATTTTCTAATTCTTGTTGTTCTTGATCTTTTTCAGTTTGTTGACGGTGCTGATCTCTTTTATCTTTTCTGTACTTCGCACCTTTTTTACCTTTGTTAGATTTTCCTTGTAATTTTTCAAGAGTTTCTCTTACTTGTTTTTGAACTTCTTCAGCTGTTGGCTCTACTTTTGGAGCTTGCGTTCTTGCTGGGGGTCGGTTTCTAAAGTTACCTCTAGTTTGTGGAGCGTTTCCTCCTACTTTACTAATCCTACGACGCTTTTTTCTGGCGTCTGCAGAATTCGCTCCCGCAGCTGGGGTTGCTGGTTTCGCTTTTTTAGGTTTATTAAATTGGGTTAAATCTATCTTTTGTCCTGTTGATTTTGGCCCAGAAAGTTTTTGATAATTCGTAGTTTCAACTTTTTGGTCTCCTGGCGCAACAGCTTCTGTATTAGCGTCTAAAACAGGTGTTGTTGGAGTGGCTGGTTCTACTTTTGTAGCTGATGTTTCTTTTTTATCAGCAGCTGGCAAAGGACTTGGCTCTACTTTTGGTGCAGTCTTTACTTTTGGTGTTGCTTCAACTTTAGGTGCTACCTTTACTTTTGGAGCGGGGACTACTTTAGGGGTATCCTCAACTTTGGGTGTTGATTCCACTTCAGGGGTTGGCACTGTTTTGGGCGTATCTTCAACTTTTGGAGGCACTGGTTTTGTGTCCTCAACTGGCTTGATAACTTCTGTTTTTTCAGCCGGTTTTTTAGGGCCATCTAAGTCAATTTTACCTACTTTTTTAGGGCCTTGAAGTACTTGTTTAGCTTTCAAAACTGTTTTGGCAGCTTCCGCTTTTTGAAGTTTTTGCTCAATTTCTTGTTCACGTTGAATACGCAAGGCTTCTTTTTCTTTTAGCTTAGCTTCACCGACTTCTTTAGAAGCGACTTTCTTATTTGCATCTGTTTGGAATTCTCCTGCAAGAAGATCGTACACTTCAGAAGTGATTTTGGTTGTAGGGCGTTTTTCTATTTCAACATTTTTTGTTTCCAAAAAATCGACCGCTCGATCGAGAGAAATATTCAATTCCCTTAACACTTTATTTAATCTAATAATTTCAGCCATAAATTGCCTTTGATATTTTTTAACAGTATTTCTTACGCGTAATCGTGTGGTCATCCGGTCTTACAGAGCACCAATATAATTAAAATTTTACTCTTCAAATTCTTCTTTCAGAATTCGAACCACATCTTCAATGGTTTCTAATTCCAAATCCGTACGCTTTACAAGGTCTTCAATCTCTTGTTCAAGTATACTTTTTGCAGTGTCTAAACCTGCCTTTGCAAATTCAGCAATGATCCATGCTTCGATTTCGTCAGAGAATTCAGAAAGCTCAACATCTTCTTCTACTCCTTCTCTAAATACATCAATTTCATAGCCTGTCAAACGACCGGCTAAACGAATATTATGACCGCCTCTACCAATTGCTTTACTCACTTCTTCAGGTTTTAAAATAACCTCAGCGCGTTTGGTTTCTTCGTTAATCTTGATTGATGTGACTCTTGCTGGACTTAATGCTCTTGTGATGTAAAGCTGTAAGTTGGTTGTATAGTTGATAACGTCAATGTTTTCATTTCCTAGTTCACGTACAATTCCGTGGATTCTAGACCCTTTCATTCCAACACAGGCTCCCACAGGATCAATTCGATCGTCATAAGAATCTACTGCTACTTTAGCTTTTTCTCCTGGAATTCTTACAACATTTTTCACAGAAATAAGTCCATCAAAAACTTCTGGGATTTCTTGTTCAAATAGTTTTTCAAGAAAAACAGGTGCTGTTCTTGACAGTACAATAGAGGGTTTGTTTCCTTTTAAATCGACACTTTCAATGATGCCTCGTACATTTTCTCCTTTTCTAAAAAAATCAGAGGGGATTTGTTTATCTTTTGGAAGAATCAATTCATTTCCGTCGTCGTCCAATAAAATGACTGCGCGGTGACGAATGTGGTGTACCTCTGCAGTATAAATTTCACCTACCAAGTCCTTAAAGTGCTTGTAGATGTTTGTATTATCGTGTTCGTGAATTTTAGAAATTAAATTTTGACGCAGTGCTAAAATTGAACGTCGTCCTAAATCGATGAGCTTAACTTCTTCAGAAACATCTTCTCCAACTTCAAAATCTGGTTCAATCTTTTGAGCATCTGTTAAAGAGATTTCTTGGTTTTCTTCTTCAACCTCACCATCTGCTACTACAACTCTATTTCTCCATATTTCTAAATCGCCTTTATCTGGATTGATAATGATATCAAAATTATCATCATCCCCAAATTTCTTTTTTAATGTATTTCTAAATACATCTTCTAAGATTGACATCAAGGTAACTCTATCAATTAGCTTTTCGTCTTTAAACTCTGAAAACGAATCAATTAATGCTAAATTTTCCATAATTCTAGTCTTGTATTAAAATAATATTTTCACTTTTGCTTCACTAATATCACTGTACAAAAGGGTTGCTGTTTTTTGAACGGTTACCTTTCCTTTTCCGATCGGTTTTGGCTCTCTTGCTTTCCAATTAAGTACAATGTCTTGCTGGTTGGCAGTAGTAAGAGTTGCTTCAAATTTTTGATTATCTGATGTTCTAACTTCTAAGGTTCTGCCTATGTGTTTTTGGTATTGTCTCGGATGAGTTAACGGGGTTGTTGCTCCTGAAGAGGAAACCTCTAGTGCAAAATCATGATCGTCTCTATCTATATTGTGTTCAATACCACGGCTCACAAACATACAGTCCTCTACAAGAACTCCTTTGTCTCCGTCAATTATAATTCTAATTTTATTGCCTTCTAAAATTTCAAAATCAATCAAAAATAAATCTTGTCTTTGTGCAAGGCAATCCTCTAATAACTCTTTTACTATATCTCTAAACATCTGGTATAAAAAGAGGGGACTTTATGTCCCCTCGCTTTTTCATTTATCATTCTATGCTGCAAATATACGACATAATAATTGAAATTAACAAGTGTTTATCCTTGTTTTAGTTGGCCCACTAGGGCTCGAACCTAGACTCTTTGGTACCAAAAACCAACGTGTTGCCAGTTACACCATGGGCCAATCTCTTAATGAGGCTGCAAATTTATAATAAAGTTTTGTTTGGGCAAACATTTTTAAATTTATTTGTTGTTGTTTTTTTTGGTTTATAAAATAAACTAGTTTACATTTGCTGTTCTAAATCGAAAACACATGAAAACACAAGAACAAATTGAACTTATTAATGACACCATTAATAAAACAAAAGAAAATTTAAAATCAAGCTCCTTTGGCTTTGTCTTATGGGGGACATTGATTGCGATGTTAAGCTTTTTTCATCATATATTTCCTGAAATTGTCCAGCAAACCCGCTACTCAACATTGCTATATTGGGTCCTAATTCCAGTTCTTGGAATGATTTTTACAGTTATTTATAATATTAAAAAGCGTAAAAAGACGGGCTATGAAACTCATATTGGGCGCGCACTCAAGATAATTTGGGGGGTATTTAATATTTCCTGGATCCTTTTGGTATTTATTTCGGTAGAAAAAAATCAAAATCCTACAGAGTCAATTTTATTCCTGTTAGGGGTTATGATTCTTATAACGGGGCTTTTAATTCGATTCAAACCCTTTTCTATTGGGGGTGTTTCTGTCATAGTTTGTAGCATTGTATGCGTTTACAATTCAAGCGATAGCTGGTTATTAATAAATGGTATCGCCTCAGTTTTAGGATTACTTGTGCCTGGAATTCTCCTTTATTATAGCAAATCAAATGTTTAGCCCCTTAGATAAATTATTGGTAAACCCAACACGCCTGATGATTGTGTCGGTATTAGCAAAAGTGGAGAATTGCGATTTTAATTATTTGAAGCAAATTACCGAAACTACGCAGGGAAATTTGAGCATTCAATTGAAAAAATTAAAAGAAAGTGGATATATTTCTATTGATAAAAGTTTTGAAAACAACTACCCAAAAACAAGGTGTTCCATTACCAAGTTAGGACTTAAAGCATTTGGGGATCATTTTACAAATTTGAAAAAATATCAAGATTTAAAACTTTAGATGTGTACGAGTTAATAAGGGATTTACATTTGTACAGCATAGCGCCATGTCTACCGTTGGGGTTTTATCTTATTATAGTTTCAGACAAAGGCGGGGTTTTACATAAAAAAATTGGCTATGTATATATGGTTCTTATTTTTTTCTCGTCGATCATTTCCCTGTTTTTAAAAGCTTATGTGGGGGCCACATTTCTAAATCATTTTGGGTGGATTCATTTATTGAGTTTTCTCACAATTTGGACAGTCCCTAGCAGTTTAATTGCGGTCAAAAAAGGAAATATACAACGACACAAACGCTCCATGAAACTGCTGTATTGGACTGGCCTACTACTCGCGGGATTGTTTACATTGATGCCAGGACGGTACTTACATAGCGTGTTGTTTGAATGACCCAACGTTTTATTATTTTGATCTACAAAATCCTAGAAGCACATAACTCCTAAATATTTTCATTAAATTTGATGAAAATATTATTTTTGAGTGAAATTAAAAATATAACGTTGCTTAGAACAAAAAATATCCCCTTCATATTATATTTAATTGTTGGATGCATTGTTGTTATAAAGGGGCCGTTTTATTATCCCGATAGTTATGCTTTTTTAGACATGTCTATCAACCACTCGCCCGTTTATAGTTTGTTTTTAAAAATTTTTAGAATAATTTTCAATGATTCTTTTATTTGGCCCGTTATTATTACTCAGTTTTTAATACTTATAAGCGCAATACATTACCTGTCTAATGTTCTTCAAAAACAGTTTCATCTTAACCTTACAGAAAAATTTATTTTACAATTTATTTTAATTTCTCCTAGTATTTATTTCAATCAAACAACAGGAGCTGTTCTGACCGAAGCTATAAGCTATCCTCTCGTTTTAATTGTATTTGCCTTAGGATTCAAGGCCTTTGCGATTCTAGATATAAAACTACTTCTAAAAAGCATAATCCCCTTATATTTCCTAGTTTTAACTAGAGGTCAATTCATAGTCGTTATTCCTGTTTTTATTGCGGTTGGCGTCTATATAAACTATCAAAATAGGAGACTATCATCGAGATGGTTGCCCATAATTTTATTGGTTCTGTTGCCGTTTTTTACCACTATTTCTGAACGTTGTTACAACAAATTAATGTATGGGTATTATGTAAACAATTCAATGAACTATGTGCATATAATTTCTGCAGATTTTTATTTAAGCAAATCAACTACTGTAGAGATTTTTGATGACCTAGATGAAATTGAATACTTTAAAATTATACATGAAAGTTTAAAGAATGTTGAACTTACAAAACAAAGTGCTGATGCACAAAACAAATCAGATATTAAAGTATATGTAGATAACTTTCCAAAAATTTGCAACCGAAGAATCTATGATTTAGGGCTCAATTATTTTCAAAAAAAAGGGTTGAATTATTTTGAACAACATTTCGCTCTTAACAAGCTTTGTAAAGGAATGTTTTTTAAAATGCTTAAACACAATTTTAAAACTAGAGTTTCTTTTTTTATAAAAAACCTTAAACTTACTTATGGTACTGCCAAACACCTCTTTTTATTTATCTTTTTGATCTCTTACTCTTTGATAAAAGTATACAAAACTAAAAGCACTATTTATAAATTTATTTTACTTGGATCTGTTTTAATGTTAGCAAACAATGTACTGATCGCATTTGTAATGCACGCCATTAAAAGGTATGCATTTTATTATTACTGGATTATATTTGCAATTATAATATTGATTTTGAGTGAGTTGTCAAAAAAAACATCCAATGAAAACTAAGTTATCAATCGTAATGCCGTGTTTAAATGAGATAGAAACTATTGAGCTTTGCATTTCAAAAGCTCAACAGTTTATGCGAACCCATAATATTGATGGAGAAGTCGTTATTGGCGATAACGGAAGTACCGATGGGTCCATTGAAAGAGCACTCGCCATGGGGGCGATTGTTGTGAATGTCAAAGAAAAAGGATATGGAAATGCTTCAAGAGGCGCTATTGAAGCTGCAAAGGGAAAATATATCATTACCGCAGATACCGATGACAGTCATGATTTATTAAACCTAGAACCCTTTGTAACCAAATTAAAAGAAGGTTATGAGCTTGTCATGGGAAATCGATTTAAAGGCGAACAAAGAAAAGATGCAATGCCTTTTTTACATAAATATGTTGGAAATCCCGTGCTGACATTTATTGGTAATTTATTTTTTAAGACATCCATCGGTGATTTTCATTGTGGATTAAGAGGTTTCCCAAAGACTGCTTATGAAAAAATGGATTTAAACAGTCAAGGTATGGAGTTTGCCTCAGAAATTGTTGTAAAAGCCTCCATGTTAAATCTTAAAATTACTGAAGTTCCTACAACTGTTTTTGCTGCAGGTCGCACAAGAAAGCCGCACCTAAGAACGTTTCCTGACGGGTGGAGACATCTTCGTTTTTTACTACTTTACAGTCCAAAATGGTTATTCCTTATTCCAGGAATTCTGCTATTTTTCACAGGAATTTTGGGGCTAATGGTTCTTTTAAATTCAAGTTCAGGCATTGAATATATTCGTGAATCAACCTTAATTTTAGGCGTAATTTTATTTAGTTTTCAATTTATTGTTTTTTACGGCCTAACCAAAATTTTCGCAGTTAATCATGGACTCATCCCGAAGGGCAATAACTACTCTACACTTTTTCAGTATTTCAACCTAGAAAGAGGTCTTGTTTTAGGAGCTTTTTTGACTTTTTTAGGAAGTGTTTTATTATACACTGGATTTATTTCTGAACTTAAAATAGAATCCACTCTTAAATTCATATTCCCTGCTATTATTGCAATTGCATTAGGAATTCAAATCATCCTATTTAGTTTCTTTTTTAGTATATTAGGGCTTGTCGAAAAAAAGTAAAGCACTTATTTATTTGATAATTTATTAAGGTTTACTTAAAAGTTTTTAACCCCTGCGTAATTATTGCTAAATTCGCTTCAAACTTCAATTTTACACCATGGCGGATTTTAATTTTAAAAAATGGAACCTCATCTTAGGATGGCTTGCGTTTTTAATAGCATTCATTACTTACAGCCTCACTGTTGAACCAACAGTAAGTTTCTGGGATGCAGGTGAATACATATTGACTTCTTCCAAGTTACAAGTTGGACACCCGCCTGGAGCACCCTTTTTTCAAATGATGGGAGCCTTCTTTTCAATTTTTGCTTCCGAACCAAGCCAAATAGGCTTGATGATTAATATGATGAGTGCCACCGCCAGTGCTTTCACTATTTTATTTATGTTTTGGTCGATTGTATTGCTTATCAAACAAGTAGTTAAAAATAACGACGAATCTTCGAAGGGTCAAAATACTGCTATTTTAGGCGCTGCTTTTGTGGGGAGTTTATCCTTTGCGTTTACCGATTCGTTTTGGTTCAATGCCGTTGAAACTGAAGTGTATGCCATGGCTACACTCATTTTAGCGGTCATGTTTTACTTAGGCTTACGCTGGCAAAACGAAATGTTTACGCCCAGAGGCAATAAATGGCTCATCCTCATTTCTTTTGTAGTTGGTTTATCTTTTGGAGTGCATTTTATGGGACTCTTAACCATTCCTGCGATCAGTCTTATCTACTTTTTCAAAAACTATAAAACAGTTACTATTAAGAATTTTATTTTAGCAAACTTGGCAGGTATCGCTATTTTATTATTTGTTTTTAAACTCTTAGCACCTAATATTCTGAGATACTTTAGTGTTCTAGAAATCTTTTTTGTGAATTCTGTTGGATTGCCCTTTAATTCTGGATCCGTCATTGCATTTATCTTATTGGTCGGATTTGTTTTTTGGGGATTAAACTATACACAAAAAAAACGCTTTATCCATCTTAACACAGGACTCCTTTGCATTACATTTATAGTTATCGGATTTTCATCTTGGTTGATGCTCCCCATTCGTGCCAACGCCAATGTAACTGTCAATGAAAACAACCCCTCAAGTGCTAGAGAACTCCTCGCTTATTATAACTTAGAACAGTATCCAAAAACACATTTGTTTTATGGACCTCAATTTACGGATCAATATGCCGGTTTGGACGAAAACCAACCTTATATCGATGACAAACCAAAATATGAAAAAGATGAGGTTTCTGGAACCTATGTGGTTGTAAACGATTACAAAAATGGCTTACAAAACTATAACACTGAGCATGCCTCTTTTTTACCAAGAATGTGGAGTTCTGAACATGCGGAAAATTATATGATTTATGCTGGGTTTTTAGAGTTTTCAATAAAGCCAGAATATAAAATGCAAAACGACTTGCGTTCTTTAGTGGGTAGTTTCAAGGATTCTGTTGCCAAAGGAGATGTTGATTATGAAGACTATAACGACTTTCTAAAAAAATATGGACGTTATATTGATATCCAAAAACCTTCCCTTCTTCAAAACATCTACTACCTTTTTGATTACCAAATTGGGTATATGTATTGGCGTTATTTTATGTGGAATTTTACTGGACGTCAAGACGATGTTCAAGGTCGATTTGACCTACATGGCAATTGGATTAGTGGAATCAATGCTGTGGACTCATACGTTTTAGGCATTTCTCAAGAGAATCTTCCAAGTGATGTTTTAAATAACAAAGCTCGTAATACCTATTATTTTTTGCCACTTTTATTAGGCTTAATCGGTTTGTTTTTTCTCTTTAACAGAGATAAAAAACTTTTTTGGACCATGCTTGTATTTTTCTTATTCACAGGAATTGCGATACAAGTTTACACCAATGTTCGACCGTTTGAACCTCGTGAACGCGATTATTCCTTAGTAGGTTCTTTTTATGTATTTGCGCTCTGGATTGGATTCGGAGTCTTTGCGATTTATGAGAAACTAAGTACGTATTCCAAAACAAAATTGTTAGCACCACTTGTAAGCTTGGTCTGTTTGATTGCTGTTCCTGGTATTTTGATAAGTCAAAACTGGGACGATCACAACCGATCAGGTCGAGAAACAGCCCACGCTATGGCTATCCAATACTTAGAAGCTTGTGACCCTAATGCTATTATTTTTACCATTGGTGACAACGACACCTTTCCACTGTGGTATGCGCAAGAAATTGAAGGCATTCGTCGCGATGTACGCGTTGTTTGTACTAGTTTATTAAATGTCGATTGGTACATAGATCAAATGAAACGAAAGGCCTACGAAAGTGACCCGATACCTTCAAGTTTGACTCACGATCAATACAAATGGGGCACACGTGATTACGTTATCAAAGAAGTAGTGACTAAAGACACTTTAGACCTTGATCAATTTTTAGGATTTATAACAAATGATGACCCACGAACCAAATACAAGCACATCCTTGAACAACAAGGCTATGACACCAGTGGACAACGCAGGCAAGATTTAAATGCTAATTATCTCCCAACAGAACACGTTAGAATCCCAGTTGATAAAAAATCCGTTTTAAGAAATGGAATTGTGAAAGCTAAAGACTCTACACTCATTGTACCATATATTGATATTAAAATCAAAGGATCTGCCATCTATAAAAACCGCTTATTAATGTTGGATATTATTGCCAACAACAATTGGGAACGTCCCATCTATTTTAGTGGTGGCGCTTTTGGAGACGAGGATTATATTTGGATGAAAGACTATTTGCAACTCGATGGTTTGGTATACAAGTTAGTTCCTATAAAAACAGAAGTCGCTAAAGACAACCCTTTTGATATGGGCCGTATTGATGCTGATAAAATGTATGATATGGTAATGAATTGGGATTGGGGAAATAACGGAGACCCAACAATGTACCATGATATTGAAACCCGTAAAAATAGCCTGACCTACCGCGGAAACTTGGCGCGACTTATTGAAACCTTAATTCAGGAAGGCGACTTAGAAAAAGCAGAAGAAATTGCGGATTTAGCTATGGCAAAAATGCCTGTGGATCTCTTTGGATTTTATACACTATTAGAACCTTATATTGGTGCTTATTATGAATTAAAAGCTAACGAAAAAGCTCAGAATTTATATGCGGAAGTAAGTGAAAAATATCAGGAGAACTTGACTTATTACAGTACACTTTCTGATTATAACCAATCTCAATATATTCAAACTATTTACAATGACATTGAACGGTACAGAAGTTTAGTCGATGTGACCGCTTTTTATGAAACGGAGACGTTTATCAAGGCTGAAATGGAAAAATTCAATAGCTATCTTAGACTGTTTACTGGTGAATTAGAAGATGAGGAGGAAATAGAAAACCCAGAAATAGAAGATGAAGTCTTGGACGATCTTTAATTAATGATTGTGGAAATATAAAAAATTACACATACTCTTGAATCCTACCAATAATAGTATTGGCGTCCAGCTCTCCGCTTTGGCGCCATTTCATATCCCCTGATTTGTAAATAATAAGTGTTGGTAAACCTTTGATACGAAGTGCTTCCGCAAGGTCTTGATTTTTTTCAACGTCAATTTTTATCACTCGAGCTTTATCTCCCATCGCAGCAGCAACATCTCTGAGTACGTCGTGCATCGCTTCAGATTCGTCACTCCACTCTGTGAAGAACTCAAATAGTACTGGAATCTCTACATCTATTAACTCTCCAAATTTTGACATATCATGGTGTTTTATGTATCAAACTTCAATGATAATGATACTTATTTATACCCACATCTAGTATAAATATAGGTATAATTTTGGCGTAAATATAACATTTTCTAGGATTTAAGTGTTATTTGTCCGTTTTTTTAGCGTTATAACGGAAATTTCAGGCCAAATACCAACCCGTCCAGGAAAGGCTAAAAAGCCAAATCCACGGTTCACATTTATATACTGACCGGCCTTTTCGTAGATGCCTGCCCAGTATTTGTAACGCCATTTAATGGGACTCCATTTGACAATTCCTGGGATCTCAATACCAAACTGCATTCCATGGGTATGGCCACTCAAGGTCAGATGGTAATGGCTTGGATCTTTTACAACTTCGTACTGCCAATGTGAAGGATCATGGCTTAAGAGAATTTTAAAATCATTGGGGGCCACTTGTGATGATGCGAGAGTCAAATCTCCTTTTTGCTTAAATCCTTTCCCCCAATTTTCAACTCCAATAATTGCCAAACGATCGCCATTTTTTTCAATAAATCGACTTTCATTTCTCAACAAATCAAAGCCCATGTCTTTTTGAATATCCAACAATTCCTGAAAGTTTTCTGCTTTTGCTTCATCAGAGGGCCAGCGTGTATAATCCCCATAATCGTGGTTTCCCAGAATAGAGAATACGCCATCTTTGGCTTTTAATTTGGAGAATGTCGATTTCCACGGACGCATTTCTTTGGACTTGCTGTTTACCATATCACCTGTAAACATAATCACATCGGAGGCTTGTTCATTTACAAGGTCCACCGCATATTCAATTTTTTCTTTATTGTCAAAACTCCCACTATGAATATCACTAATTTGAGTGACTTGATACCCCTCAAAAGCAGCGGGTAAATCATCAAATTCTAGCGTGTATTTTAAAACTTTAAAATTATATTTCCCTTTTGTAATACCATAAAGAATCGAAATAAATGGAATGGCTGCGATGCCTAGAGCCAATTGTCCAATAAATTTACGTCGAGAACTAAACAGTGCCGAACTCTCATCTGATTTAGAAACAAAATAATTAACCCCCGCTTCAAATAAACGAAACACATCTTCACCAAACATAAAAACCAAAAGTATTAATTTAGGTACATAAACGAGTACAAATACCGCAAATGCCAAATAAAATCCAGAGTTGATTCCTGAGCTTCGGTCTAGCGTATATCCCTGATAGACCATGTTTCCAAAGACTGCAATAGAAATTGCTACATACCCATATGTCACCCAAGGATTCCTCACCACACTTCTAAAACTTTGAAGGGCATAAAAATCGAGAGCAAGTACAAGAATTATAAAAATTATTAATCGTATCATATGAGGTTGAATCAATTGCAAAAGTAAAACAAAAGCATAGGATATTAGAACTAATATTCTAATTTAACGATACTTTTAGATTTGTAATTTTTTAGTATATTTCTAGCTCATATTATGACTTTTAAATTTTACAGTTTTTTCATCCTTATAAGTGTCTTTAATTGCACAAATCTTCCTGTAGATTTACAGAGAGAGCCTTTAAATCTCTTATCATTTGTAAATCCTTTTATTGGAACTGGCGGTCATGGGCATACATTTCCGGGTGCAACTCGCCCTTTTGGAATGATGCAATTGAGTCCAGATACGCGTTTGGATGGTTGGGACGGATGCTCTGGCTATCATTACAGTGATTCTTATATTTATGGGTTTTCTCACACACATTTAAGCGGTACAGGTGTTTCTGATTATGGCGATATTTTATTAATGCCCTCTAATAAAGTTATTTTTAATAATGGAAGTGATGACAAACAAGGCTACAAAGCACACTTTTCTCATGATAACGAAATTGCTGAGCCCGGTTATTACAAAGTAACTTTAGACACTATTAATATCGATGTAGAACTCACGGTTTCTAAGCGAAGTGGTATGCACAAATACCAGTATGCATCTCCAGAAAATCAGTTTTTAATTTTAGACTTAGCGCATCGGGACCAGTTATTGGATTACAAAATCCAAAAAATAGACCCCTATTCTTTGAGTGGCTATCGGCATTCAAAAGCATGGGCCGAAAATCAACAACTCTATTATTATATCCAGTTTTCACACCCTATTAAAAAAATTACCTACGAACTTTCAGATAATGCAATCGGCACAAAAAATTACAAATTTGAAAGTAAAAAAGCAGCCATTGAATTTGACAATCCATCTAATACCCCTGTACATGTAAAAATTGGTATCAGTGCCGTAGATGAAACTGGTGCCAAACAAAATTTAAACGAAGAGATTAAAGGTTTCGATTTTGAAAGACTGAAAAAAGAAGCGCAAAATGAATGGAACACCAAACTCAATAAAATCGCTGTAACCTCTAAAAATACCGATCACAAAACAAATTTTTACACAGCACTTTATCATACCATGATTGCGCCAAACTTGTATCAAGATGTAGATGGTCGCTACCGTGGGATGGATCAAGAAATTCATCAAACAAAAGTTTTTGATTACTACACCGTCTTTTCTTTATGGGACACCTACAGAGCTACACACCCCTTATTCACACTTATCGAAGTTCAAAAAACCAATGATTTTATCAATACCTTTTTAGCTAAATTTGATGAAGGTGGAATCTTACCTATTTGGGATTTATC
>UPTG01002173.1_pt1 | contig 13765 bp, 28 predicted proteins | sample 2160121 | NCBI WGS metagenome assembly UPTG01 (sample SAMN06266255, study PRJEB28933) | marine metagenome | isolation source: Columbia River Estuary | place: USA:Columbia River Estuary, USA | collected 2014-07-27 | reverse complement strand
TAGACAGAATCTTTGCTGTCCCATGAGTTGTACCCACCGCCTGATGCAGTAACGAAGTCTGACTCTAGGACACCGTAGACATCGGCACCAGACTCCATTACGTCAAATATGTTTTCTTCAGTGTTGACTACAATGTCTGTATCTGCAAATAACAGATTGTCATAGTCATCAAAGATAGGATCTAACCAGACACGAGCGCACTCGTGTAGTAGAGAAGTAGAACAACCGTGACCTTTAGTGGCAACACGTTCATCTGAGTAGACGTGTTCTGCACCGATCTTCTTTGCGTATTGTTCGAATGATGTACGGGATATGTCCGCTACATCTTTGTACAGGGAAGAGCGTGTACCGTCCCACCCTTTGATACCACCACGAGCATCTACAGCATCACTCACAATCATGTATTGGAATATTACATTATTTGACATTTTCAAGTCTTCTCATTAGTCGTTCGGATCGTAGTCCTACTTGATAGTACCATCTCGAATCTCGACCTTCTACTGCCGCATTCGCCCAATCTTCATTTTGTAGATGAAGATACATCTTCTTGAACTTACTTAGTCTTGGTCTACCTAGGTTAAACATCATGTTAACCAAGATTTGCTGTACCTCATCTGGCCAACAGTGGAACCCGTCTCCGTATAGTACAGCACATTCGTCGATTGCGACGTTGAGGTCTGACTCGAATGCCTCGCTAACTCTTTCTTCGGATACTTTCGTTCCGACTGGAGCGCCGTACTCGCCGTCACTTTCCTTGATGAGATGTCCAACACCGAACGTGGGATAGTTGAGATGGTCGAGGTAAATCTCATAGACGACTCCTTCGTCAATCTTGAGTTGATTGAATACTGCATCACGGTTCATGATAATAGTTCTTTTATTCTTTAATGAAGACACCATCGACCATTTTTCCTTTACGGTCTTTGATATCATCGTACGCCACGGCCAAACAATCTTCAAGGGTAACTCCATTCCTTTCGGCAATATTAATCAACACGACCATTATGTCACCAATGTCGTCTCGGATGTCTTGTTGTTTGCAGATGTTGTCAGAGAGTTCACCGGCTTCTTGTATCAATTTCATGTACTGATCTTTATCGTTAGCACCATCGATTAGATTACGGGCGTGATGCCATTGTATAGTTTTCTCAATCAATTCATTAAGTAACATTATTTTCCTTACAATTTAATAGCAAGTACAGTTAGTATAGCGGCTAATAAAATATTAGTCATTAAAATTTCAATAGCGAGAATGGTATGATACCACACCCACCTTGTTTTATATGCATTAGATATCGTTACGTCGTCCGGATCTGGATCATTGATAGGATCAGCCGAAGAAGGACCAGACTTCAACCAACTAAAAAAACCTAACCACTTAAACATTTATCGTGTTATCCTTGCCTGAGCTTTTTTTAATATTAGAAAGATGGCTTTCCCAATCTTTACCAGCCATGGTCATTGCAGACTTAGTACCAGAAATGAGCTTGGGCGTTGATGAAGGAGAATGATACCTTTCCCATTGCGGGTTATTGTCTTTCCAATCATCGTATTCGGAAATCCGAAGAGTCACTTCCATGATCTCTTCGGTTTCACTATTTTTAAATTCATACTGTGGCATTATGTATCCATTCCAAATTGTTGATCACTCACTACGACAAAGATCTCACACTTGTCTCTGAAGAGATAGATCACCTCCTATCGAAAAAATTGTTGAAGAGAAACTAATATATTTTCATAATTTGCGAAACTAAAATTAGATCGATTACTCTGAGAATATATTGATTGTTTTCTTGTATCATGCACGAATCTTTGTAGTTCGTTAATATCTTGGTTCAACTTTTTTTCTGGTATCGACATAATGTACTCCTTGTTATAGTTTGTATAGTCGAATGTGAAAGTGTTACTCTTGGATCAAGTTTGGTAATGCCTCCTGTATGATTTTCTTAGTGATGTAACGGACAGGTGGTTTCTTTGCCACCATCTTTAGAACATATTCAGCGTCTTCGGGGTGAATCCCTTCTAACAACTCAATAAATTTTTGTTCGCGTTTATACGCGGGAAGTGAGTCTCCACGATTACCATGCACAAACAGGCCGAAGTCTCTATGCTTTTTCAGCAGAGTTGTCGGCGTGGATTCTGGTCTATTGGGGGTAAAAGGGGGGCGACCTTCAGGTAGATTGAACTCTAGCGAGTCATCGAAGGTGCCCCGTAAAATGTCAAGGAACGCATAGTGTCCCGAGTACTTTTTCAAAACTTCTAGTCTGTCTTCACGAGAACCAGCTTTCTTATATTCTTCGAAAACCTCGAAGACTTGAGTTTTGGGAATAACAACGTTGGTCATGTTTATGCCTTTTCAATTGGATAACAGACGTATCGCTTCCTCTCTATGAGTATTTCTTGTTTCGTAGTACATGCAAACAAGAATTGCCTTAGTCCGATATCATATTTAATAATAGTATTGCGATCTTGTCCAGTCTTTCTCTCTAGTTGAGCGATTCGACTATCTTTTTGATCTATCACCTTTATATATTCATCAAGTAACTTTGTTGTGCCGACAATCCAGACCAAAGAGCACAACAAGGCACTAAGTGCCGCTGTATATAAAGTGCGCATTCGACTCTCTCCTCTAGTCTACAATTATTTATAGACAGAGAGAGTTCTAGTCGGGCAGTTTATCTATCTTTTCTTTATCAGTTCAATAGAGTAAGTAAGTCCATTGATCTCGCCCTCAAGTAACATCCACGAAGTCTTGCGAGTCTCAATCTTAGTACTCGTAAGAACTTCGTAGTTTACGATATCGATTTGAGACTGCCGGTATTTCACCTGTCGCAGTCTCTCCTCGAGTCGTGCCAGTAGCAGGTCTACGTTCACGCAGCGACTGCCATCTCTACTGCGAGTTCTGCAGCCTTCTTCTTCTTGACACCGTTGGCACCGTACCATGCAGAGGTCATACGACCGTCAGCAGTACGACCCGCAACGTGGTCTGTCAAGTAGGTCACAGAGTTGAATGCTTGCCACCATGAACCACGACCGAACTCGGCGCCTGGTTGAGTCTCTAACAACTCGTACGCCTTCTTCGCGTTAGGTGCGAGATCTTTATATGCAAGTACCTCATGAGCAGGAGACTGTGATGGGAACAACGTGTTGTAATAGTTGATCAGCGACTCAGCGGTGAACTGCTTAGATGACAGGAACTGCGCCATCTCTTTGTACTGGTCAAACTTCTCGTGTGCGAGACCCAAGTGTTGCTTGACCATCTGTGGGTCAAACGCACGTCGGTGGTTCACTTTGATTCCGTTGTTCGCAGAACCCTTGAGCGCAAGTGTCAGAGTGTTCATACAAGTCACACGGATCGGTGTGAATCGGATGTCAATAGACTTACCGTACTCGTGTGGGTTAGAGAACAGAAGGTATGAATCAACTTGATCACCCTTCAACACGTCAAACGACTCCTTGATCTTCGCGAGTGCGTAGACGAACTTACCTTCTTTGAGTGAACCCGCAGAGTTCATCTCCATGTCACCAGCGGCACAGTACTCGTTAAAGAAGGTGAACGCTTCTTCGTTCTGACAAGGTTCCCAGTTACCACCAACTTGGGTCAATACTTTATTGTCAGACGAACGCACGAGTGCTTCCATACCGGTAGGGATCAGATCGACACCCTCTTTCGCGGCATACGTAGGGACTTTCTCGACTTCCCAGTTAACACCCGCCTTCTCCATCATCTGCATCGGTGACATGTCGTTAGACACTTCTGTACCGATACCCCAAGGGCATCCACCTACTGCGGCAGACGTTTCGATTTGCAATACATCATTCATACTCATAATTAAATATCCTCTGGTCGATAGTTTTCATACAATTCTTTGGCCTCATCTTTGAGACCTAACTCTTCAAGACGCTCCATCATTACGCGAATGCGTTGGGCCGAATCACGACCCTTGATGTAGTAACGGTGATCGTCAGAAAAATGGTAGAACCAATCGTGGGTTGTGAGCATCTGCTCGAACAACTCTAATTGAACTTCTTTTCGCATTACGCAGCCTCCCTTCTTTCACGAATATCAAACACCATTTCACAAACCAACTCACGGTCAGTAGTGTCACATTCGAAGTCGATAGAAGGACGATACTTGAATCGATCAATCATACCTTCGCAGATTTCTTCGATGGTGAAGTTGTAGGGGTAAATAGCACCATGATGAACCGCATCACCGTAGAAACTGAGACAATACTCGACAAAGTCAAGAACGTCTGAAGTGGTCATCTCTGGATCATTAGGACGAAACGCACAACGATAATACTCACGAACCGCTTCAATTGCAACAACACCGTTTTTCATAATATTTACTCTCTCATCAATTTATGTAACCATTATACTTGTTATAGAAACGTTTGTCAACATATTTCTAAAAAAAGTTAATGTTAATTTTACACATTTTTTAGAAACGTCCGATAGGTTCGATTACGGCATCAACTATCTGGATTGTGTTGTTCTTCCAGTACTTGTCATACACCACACTTTCGAATCGTTTCTGTGCAAGTTCAAAGGTCTTGTAGTAAGCTGCATTGAACGTGCATCCCCTTCTGTCCGTTAGGACTATTTTGAATTTATTATTATGCATAACTCTCCTTATGCCATCATTGCCTCAAGTTCGTCGAACTGTTCTTCGACACCATGCATGCCCATCTCTTTCTTGACGCGCCATTCCTCGCGGACAGATTCGTCAAGGTTGGTAAGCGAACATGCGTCCTTACCCATAGAGTCCTGTTCCCAGCGGCGAATACCGACAACCTCGTTCTCGAAGTTTATCACTTTCTGCTCGCAGTACAACTGACCGAAGTCTACCGACGCGTAGATCGCAGACTCCCAGAACTCGATGTGATCTTCCTCACGGAAGTCGATCTGATCAATTACCGACTCAGAGATGATGTACTCCTCAGAGTATGCGGATGAGTGCTCGATAGAACGCTCAACGTCGACCCACCACTGAGTGTTGGCGATATCATCCGCCGACGCGTTGATGAAGTAGGTGTCGCCACCCTTAGACTTCCAGTGCTGAGGGCAGTAACCCTCACCGTCCCAATCGTGGGCACCGTAGTTCTCACGGAACTGAGTAGAGATAACAACAATAATTGAATTAGACATAACCAAAACCTCTTAAGTGTAAAGTAAACCGTAACCTAACAACGCACCAATAACAACACCCATTGCGACACAAGCAATAAATCCGACTATAGGATTTTCTTTGACTTTATCGGTCCGCTTTGGGATTGAAAAATCTTGTTTTGCGTAATCTCTCATAACTACTCTCTCATCAATTTATGCAACCATTATAGTTGTTTTCAAAACAAAAGTCAACACTTAAACGTGACTTATTTTTGTTAATTAGTCACAAACTGCATTTCTCCAGCTTCTCGATTTTGAGTTGGAGTGCGAGGATCGCATCCTCGACACGTGCGTTGTCTTCGGCAGACAACTCGCCACGTACCTCACAGAGGCACATCAAATCGTTATAAAGACCACCTAATACTGAATCCATACTATATCTCCAAATATGCGGTTGCATTAAGACCTTTGATTTCGGTTTCTTCAACAAGCAGCATGTAGTCACTGATACTACGTGCACACGCTTCGTTTTTGTTTGACGCTTCAACACCAGTAAAGATAAACGAACCGCAATCTTCTTCCCAAACTCTCACTTTATATGTTTTCATAACTCTCTCTCTATCTCAACTTTATGTACACATTATCGCACATGTTTTGAAAATACGCAAGAGTTATTTTTGTTAATTTGTCACATTTATTGAGGGAGGTGTTTTGCGTGGATCTTACAACCGATGAAGGCATTGTAGTAGTCGTCTCGCAGGAGTACGTCGTACTCGAACTGGAGTTTCGCTTCGTAGTAGGAACACTCGCCTTTGGTTCGGCAGAGTTTGAGGATTTCTCGTTTGTAGTTCTCGGCACCGCGTTGCGCGACTGCCTCTTTTAGATCTTGACTTGATCCGTAGTACTTGGGCCAGTCGGACCCTACTCGCGTCTTTACTTTGCGCTTTCGGGTTTTGGTCACTGGCAGTGTTTTAGGCTTCCAAAAGAACTTCTTACCGATGTACTTCATACCAGTATCAAGTTCAGTTATTTGGTAGACAAACCCTTGGTAGTCTTCTAGAAAGTCTAGTTCGGGTTCAAATATTTTATCTTCGTATAACCATGTCATGCACTTATCTATATGACATGTAAGTCCTTATGAAGTAGGGTTCTCCGTTCGCAACTGTTTTAGACCACTCTGCAGACGCTTCTCCATCTGCCTGATCACTAACATACTTGTAACAACGGAACTCGACACCCGCACGTTCACAGACCTTGGCGATCGCATACGCCTCCATGTCTACGAGATCAGCGGGTATCTCTAGGTTGGGGTCAGAGACGAAGTTGTCTCCAGTACTGCATGTCAGACCGTCACCCTCACCAAGGATGATACCTGATTCAAATGGTGTCTGTCCTGGGTCACAACCGATACCACCGCATATCATATCGCGTTGCACGAACTTGTCTACTCTATGCATTCCGCCATCTACCGTGATACCACCGGCGGTCCCGAAATTCCATACCACGTCTGGTTTGTGACGTTCGATAAGTTGCGCCGCAGTCATTGCCGCATTGATCTTACCAACTCCAGTGAAGTAAACATTCTTCCACGATGACATCTTAGGAGTTTCTAGTTCAAGTGCGACTAGTATAATACTACTCATCATAGGACACTACACTATATGTCTTGATCTGTTGACTGCGAAGTTTTTCTGTTCCACCCAAGAACTCTAGATCAATAACACACCCATATGATATCTTAGTAACATCAAATGTGTGCAGTAGTTCTGCAATGGCAAGTGCCGTACCACCCGTTGCACTTACGTCATCAATGATACATACCTGACTGTTCTTGTTCAACGGCGTGGTCGATTTCATTTCTAATGTACGAGATGCGTACTCGCACTTGTAATCACGAGATCGTAACGGTGGTGGTAATTTACCCGGTTTGCGAATCATATGCAGTGGCACTCCAAGATATAATGCAACAGGTGCGCCCCACAAAAATCCACGAGCGTCTGGCGCAACAATGTCCGTGTACCCCTTGTCCTCAATATGATTTACAAGAGTACGAACACTCTGCTGAAATGCTTTCGGGTTCTGTAACAGACTGGTCACATCTTGGAAGTTGATACCCTTTTCAGGCCAGTCTGGTACAGATTGTATTACTTGTTTTAGATTCATATCACTCATCATCGGAAAGACTGAAAGAATATCCTGTCTCAAAGTCTGCGTCCGATCCGCACATGGGACAGTGCCTTGGCACCTCATTCTCATATGGGACTTGAACGACGCTTACCATATCACAGATAGGACACTCTAAAGTGTATTCAGTATCCATTTATGCTACCTCTAACTCCAACTCTTCCCATCCATAGTCGTCACCTTCCATACCAGCAACAGAGTATTCAGTCACGCGTTTCTCAAAGAAGTTGTCGTGTGATGCTCCATTCAGTACCCAGTCTAACCACGGTAGTGGGTTATCTTTTTGTTTAAATTTTGGTTTCAGACCCAACTGAAGCAGACGACGATCCGCAATATGACGAATGTAGTCAGTTACTTCCTGCTTCGTTATGCCTTGTACTTCATTACCATCAAATGCAAGATCAATAAACTTTTCTTCCAATTTGACAGCGTTACGTGCCATCTTATATATCTTGGACTTAAGTTCGTCGTTTACAATTCTTGGCTTCTCTTCACAGAACTCACGGAACAACTTTGCGTTACCCTGTACGTGAATAGTCTCATCACGGATAGACCACTCTACGATTGTTGCCATACCCTTCATCTTTCCAAAACGTTGGAAGTTCAGTAGCATGACAAACGATGCGAATACTGACATACCTTCGTTGAACACTGACTGTGCTAATGATAGTGCTAGTCCAGTGTGAGAGTTCGTTTCACCCTCTTTCATAAAATCGATCTTGTCTGCCATTTCTTTGTAGTCCAAAAACTTGTGAAAGTCTTCGTCTGGCAAACCAAGTGTATCATTGAGAAGTGCGTACGCACGTTGGTGTACTGCTTCTCGTGCCGCAAACGATGACAACATGTTACGGACTTCATTGTTCTTAAACTTCGGTATTAGAAGTTCGTGGTAGTTCTCCCCTACCTGTACGTCTGACTGTGTGAACAATCGCAGTACGTGAGTAACAAATTCTTTCTCGGAGTCTGACAGTTTAGTTTTCCAATCCTGTACGTCTTCTGACAGTTCCGCTTCATCTTCAATCCAATGGATTTCTTCATGCTTTTTAGATAGTTCAACTGCCCACGGGTATTTGAACGGCTTATATGTTTCCGATGTTTTTAGTAATGACATACTAATCCTTTATTTGAATTTTTATTAACCTTCGCAGGCCCGACATTCGTCGCCACCTTCAATTGTTTCGTACTCTGTCTCACCTTTTAGATGCATCATAAGATCTTCATAACCACCTATGTACTTGCCTTCCAGATAAATTTGAGGAACTGTCTTGACCTTTCGCCCTGTAACCTCTGCCGCCGACTTTCCAATCTCTTCAAGGTCAACGTAGTCATATTCTATGCCGCGTAGAGACAGTTCCTCTGCGGCGGTTTTACACCATGGACAGTCTTGCTTTCCATAGAGCAGTGTTCGGTTGTCGTCTTGTAACGCCACTCGTTCAACTTTGTCAGATACCGTTTCTGCACGAGACTTTGCCTCAGTGCGTAAATAGTATAGTCCCTTGAGACCTTTCTTCCATGCGTTGAAGTGTACTTTATTAACGTACCGCTTCGGTGCACCTGACGGAAAGAATAGATTTACCGACTGACCCTGACAGATATATTGCTGTCGGTCACCAGCGTGTGTTACTACCCAGTTCTGATCCAGTTCCTGAGCAGTTTTGAATACTGCTTTCTCGCCCTCGTTCAAGAATGGTAGGTGTTGCACCGAACCTTTTTTAGTAATGATACTGGTCCATGTAGATTCGTTGTCGTGACCCTTTTCTTGTAACAGACTAGTAAGATATGGATTCTTTACTAAAAACGAACCAGCGCGAGTTCTGTGCGTGTAGGCACATGCCTTTAGTGGTTCAATGGATGGTGATGTAGATAAGATAACACCAGACGATGCATTCGGCGCAATCGCTAATAAGTGAGAGTTTCTTTGTCCTGTACCTTCACCATCTAGGTACTCACCTCGTTCTTCTGCGAGCAGTTTAGTCTCAATTTTAGCTTGGGACTCAATAAGAGAAAAGACCACATGATTTATTTCTCTTGCTTTATCTGATTCCCAAGGAACACTGTGTTTTTGTAGGAGTGAATGGAAACCCATTGCTCCAAGTCCAATGCTTCTTTCACGTGTCGCCGAATAACGGGCGCGGGAAATACTATCTGGCGCATTATCAATGAAGTATTCGAGAACGTTATCCAACATACGAATAAGATCCCGCACGATATTAGTGTCTTTCCATTCATCATAGTATTCTAAGTTTAGTGAAGACAAGCAACACACCGCAGTCCTTTCTGCAGAAGTAGGTAAGTGAATTTCATTACACAGGTTAGATCCGTGAATGCGTAATCCCTTTTCTTTGAGAGACATCGGCAGTCCACGATTCGCGGTGTCAATAAAGTTTAGATATGGTTCGCCAGTGCGGAAACGAATCTCAAGAATGCGTTCCCATAGTTTACGTGCGTTGACAGTGTCTTTTACTGCACCGTCTTTTGGATCACGCAAATCGAAATCTGTGCCGTTCATTACAGCAGCCATGAATTCATCACTGATATTGATCGCATTGTGAATGTTTAGCGCCTTACGTTGTACGTCGCCTGTAGGAATGCGAATGTTTAGAAATTCCATTATGTCTGGGTGCGAGATATCTAGATACGCCGCATAAGACCCCTTACGCGTTCTCCCTTGACGATACGCAATCATGTCTGCGTCTACAGTGTGCATGAACGGAATGGGTCCAGGCGCGATGTCAGAGACGGTACGAACGTCTCCCCAATGTCCACCGACACCACCGCCCATAACAGACAACCAACGCAACTCTGAGGAGTGCTCGATTAGTCCTTCGAGTGTGTCTGGAACATAGGTAAGAAAACATGAGATAGGCAGACCTTTGCCTTTGGCATCACCGTTCTTTGGGGCATTAGATAAAACAGGTGATGCAAACATAAACCACTTTTTGCTTACATACTCATAAAGACGTTTTGCAAGATCTTCGTCTACAACACCCTCATATCGTGACCATGCGATCGATGCTCTGGCATATGCATCTTGTGGAGAGTCTTCTCCTTCCATCATATAGAAGTCTTTCAACATACCCACAGCGTAGTCGGTCAATAGATCATCACGATCATAGTGTATATCAATCATATTATTATTGCTCAATTATTTTGAATAGTCGTAAAACGGTTCATCACGTTGGAACTCATAGTCCTCGATGATCATTTGTTTTCCGGTCTCATAAAACTTTTTACAGCACTCTTCTATGTAGAGAGTTTTTTCTTCGTCACCAAAAAGTTCTTCCCACATCATGTGGTTATTAAAAGAACTACTAGGGTTAGTGATCAGGAATCTTTTGGGTGAAAGAGAGTCGCCCGAGTATCCGCCGAGAGGAACATAAATCAAGTTGTCTTCGGAGTAAGATGAAAGAAGAAGATCTTCATCTATGGTAGAGGTTTCTAAAATGACTATTTTATAGTCACCACAATCCGTAATCTTCATCTTGTATCCCATTAATTTAGACGTAAGATTATATAGTATTATGGGGTCTTTTGTAAAGCTAAATTTAGAACTTTTTTGGTAAGATTCGACGTAAAATTTCTACGTTCTTTTTGCGCTTGTTCTTGCGGTCGCCCTTCTTGCGAACGATCACAGTAGAGGAGTCGTCACCAGCGCCTGGAACGCCAGTGGTATTGTTTGTTGGGGCATCTTCTTGAAACTGTTTCTCAAATTCTTTGAATGACTTCATTTTGCAATCTCGTTCGCTGTGAATATTACTCTGCGTCCACTACGCATATGGACGCCTTCATAGACGGGAATGCCTAAAATGTCATGACACAAATTGTTTTCTACGACACGGATCTTGTCGTCTTTTCGTACAACCTCGTAATGTTGGTCTGTCATAGAATCATTGCGCATTCTATACAGACCAGGCCCAAGATTGCCATTATCTAAGACATACCACTGAGAGTTCTCTAGGAGTACATCCATAATGTCAATACCAGTCTCTTCATGTATCTTCTGTAGGTTAGTGTCAGAGAGTTCGCCGTGTTCTTTGATCAATGCAAGAGCGGCACCATAACGTGCAACCACAGACGATCCACCTGGTGCCTTTGCCATAAGTTTCTTTAGATTAAATACGAGACGATGAAATGCGGTATAGTGTGAACGGTATGCGTCACGATTGTCCATCGTGTCCATTGAGAAACTTTTGATCTTGTTGCCATCGATGTCAATGATGCCTGCTTTATATGCGCCAGTATCCTCGAACTTAGTGACGAGTAATTTCAAGAACCGAATTGTATAGACTAGATCAGCCGCTGATTTTAAAATACCCATCAAAGTTCCCTGAGTTTACTTATCACAAATTTGTCCATTTTGATACCAGTGATATCTTCGTTTCGTATTGCCTTGAGAAAAACAAGAAAGGGTTTTAGAGTAGACCACTGTTCTAGTGGTATCTTTAACGCCAACATCTCGACGCCCCCTTCATAACCAAAAACATTGAATATTACTATCAAGTGATTTAAAATCAATCTTTCGGATAGAGTGCCGTTTTGATGATACCTGTTAATGAGTCTCTTGACATACTTAAATCTTTTCAAGTCGTCAAAAAACTCATCACCATCAATGCATGTTGGGTTGTAATAATGCTTCGCCGCATATACTACAATATTTTTATTGTTTAACTTCATATTATGAAACTTAAAAATTCTGTTTCAGATATTTAGTTAAACAATAATTAATCGTCTTCAGATTCTTCTACGTCTTCAACAACTTCTTCAGCAAGAAATACTGGTTGTGGAGCAGAACCTTGAGAAGCAGCATGCCATTCTGCAATTTGTGACTCAGAAAAACCTTGTGACTTTAGTAACTCACCAGTTCTTGCGTCGGACCAACCTGCTTTGACAGGAACCGCTTCTTTACACCACTTAGGGGCCTTAATCATAATTACTTTCCTTTTACTGGATTGACGACTGACTTATCGCCGTTAGATAGATTGTCTGCACCGCTTCGTGCAGGTGCTTGTTTCTTGACTGCTTTAGTCGCAGCGAAAGTCTTAGTGTGACCGTCTTCTTCGTTGTCTTCAATTTTCTTATCAGACTTCTTGTGCTTGGCAATGACTTCTTTGTCATGCTTAGAAGAGTGGCCATCATACTTCTCTGGAGCAAGCGCACCTTTTTTATGGTTCGCAGCTTCTGAGATCGCGTCCCACATATCTTCAAACGATGAAGTAAGATCAAGATCTAGAGATTCTTGTTGATGCTTTTTCCAGTCGTCCATAGACAACTTACCACCTTCACGTTTGTAATCTGCGTACTTTTGAGAAGGGGTCTGAGAGTCTTTCTTAGGGGCAGCTGCGGGTGCAGGCGAGTCTTTCTTTTCATCATCAGTTTTATTGATGGCAACTTTGTCTGCTGCAGTAGCGGCTTTGGCGAGATCAGCAGATACTTCGTCTACTTTACCACCTTTCTTCTTGGCATCAATAGCGTCGTCTGTTGCAGCACGCTTCTTGTGTAGATATTCGTCCGAAGAATCTACATCGCCGTCATTGTCGATGTCCTTATCCTTACGATTCTTGAACTCTTTATCGTTCGCTTTATCGTCTACAGGGTCTAGTTTCTTCTCAGACACTTCGTCGAGTTCTGTTTCAACTTCTTCATCAACAGTTCCGGACACACGCAATGCTGCGATGAATGCCTTGGCTTGTGAACCTTTAATGCCCGCTTTAGACATTGCCTTATTAATAGCACCGCGATTCCACGGTCCCATGTTTACTGCTTCCTCTAGAGTTTCCTCTGATTGAGGCTCGGAGACCATTCCCAAATACGCCTCCATAATTTTAGTGATATCCGACATTATAGTCTCCGTTGTTTAATTACGCGTCAAAAAACATTTTGACGACTACACCAGCAAAGACGGTCGCAGATAATGTAATAATGTATTGCATTACTTTAACGGTCTTTCCTTGTTCTTGAACACTATCTTCGATCTCATCCATTCTAGAAGAAAATCGATTCATACGTTCAAAATGTTGCGAGTTTGCTTTTTCAATATTAATAAGTTTTTCTTCTGCCCGAGCGAGATCTATCATTGCATCGGAAAGCTTGTCTATCTTGTCCTCGATTCTTGCGAGGCGTTGTTCTTCACGTTGCACATGCTCATACAATTCTTTATTTGTATCTGCCATTTTTCGATCAGCCCATTTGTGTTGATGATATAAGTCATATGTAATATAATTTTATATAATTATTCTATGTTGACTTATGATTTAGGTTTGTTTCTATTTATAACTAATCAATTACCATGCGCGACACGACCAATAACGTGCCTTCCACTTCGGACCAGGATCTGCACAGTTGTGCCTCGCCCTAAAACTTTTACGACGAGCCGGGTTGTCTTTCTTGATTTCCATATTCGGATCTCCGAATGAAACCTTGACGACATTACCTGACTCGTTCTTGGTATATACGTAGAACTTCTTAGAAC
>UPTG01002155.1_pt1 | contig 13869 bp, 11 predicted proteins | sample 2160121 | NCBI WGS metagenome assembly UPTG01 (sample SAMN06266255, study PRJEB28933) | marine metagenome | isolation source: Columbia River Estuary | place: USA:Columbia River Estuary, USA | collected 2014-07-27 | reverse complement strand
TATCAGGTGGATCTTGTATGGTTAGTAGAAAGACTTGGTATGCACACTTATTTAGAACTGCAGGTGGTGACTTTAGTTTTCCTTATAAACAAGACAATTCACAAGTGTCACAAGCTAGAAAGAAAAGCCAACAACTATTCTTAGATAATACTTGGGACAAACAAGTACGTCCCCTATGTTGGTTGGTAGATAGATTTGCCCCTGTACCTGATTGGCATGATGATAATGGAATGGATTTACTTTCTAAAATGATTGTGTATGATCCTTGCAAAAGAATAAGCGCCAAAAATGCTTTAAATCATGTAAGATATTTATTTAATTATCAAAAATTTTTAAATTGTAAAACCGCAGAGCTAAACAAAGCTATTTCATTTGTAGTTGAATTGCGCTGAATCGTCTCTGTCCATTCCCCATAATAGCCATTCAAATTAGAATAATCCACAAAAGTTAAATAGACACATTGTAAAAAATTAGTATTTCTGAGCAACAATACATCTATTTCTGGCTGTTTACGAAGCAATAACCCTATTGAATTTCCCAAATACAATACTTCTGAATAGGAGAAAGTATCAAAAGCAAGTGCTTTTAGCCTGAACAGTCTGTCTATTAAAGAATAACTTTCATTATGTAACAACTCTCTTGTTAACATTACGATAAAGCCCGTGAAATTTTCAAGACTTTTTTTAGTGGAGTTGACTAAGTTAATTATGACTTTTTCATCGCCGTCAAAAACCGCTTTATAAGTAAGCTGTGATAAATCAATTTTTTCTCTATAAATGTCTGTTTGCGTAAAATGAATATAATTTTTATACCCTATAAATTGAGCTAAGGTATTTAGTGTTTTTATATTTGGCTTAGTCTGAGGTGCTAAACCATAAAATCGTCTTATGGTACTACAACTTATATCAATATCAAGTGTTTCAGTCATAGTATTCGAAACCAATTCACAGTCTCCACGAGTTTTTATTGGTCTTCCAATTTTCTCTTCAATTCTTTTTCTTAAAACGTTAACCATAGTATATTTTAAATTATGAACCAACTATGAACCAAATATAACATAAATATAAATTAATTTTATAGCAAGTGAATATTGATTTACATAGCGTGCCAAAAAATTATCCAAAAGACCCTTACAGTGGAGTCTTAAAAAATCCAAACCGTTCGAGACTAGTTCAGAAGACTATTAAAAATTTCATTGATACATCTAAAATGGGTTTTAGCCTGTTGCAAAAAGTTTGGTTTGATGATCTACAAGGCGCTGTAGGCGTTATTAAAAAATTGACCGAGGTCGATAAAAAAAATGTACAAAACTACGACATGAAATATCCAATTACTTTAAGTGATGGTACTAAAATTGTCGTCTGTAATCAGTGGCGAAAAGAAAATTTGATAAACTTCATTTCACATGCAAAACTATTAGGACTCAAAATCAAAGTTGAAAGTTCACAAACAAAAATGAAAACCAATAAAACCAATGAAAAACAACGAAAAAATTACTCATAATATTCGTGCTTGCCTTAACAAGTACTTTGAGTTTACAAGCTCAAACACCACAAAGATTTAACTACCAAGCTACCGTTCGAAATACTGGCGGAGAACTGAGTATGAATCAAAATGTCAATTTTAGGTTCAATATCCAACAAGGACCTGCAACAAGCAGGTGTTTATTTACTGAATTTACAAAACAAAAAAAATCAAATTTCAACGTTTAAAATCATAAAAATAAGATGAGAAAAATTACTTTAATTACCCTCATGCTGTTTACAGCATTGAGCTACGCTCAGGTTGGCATCAATACCAATACACCAGATGCTTCTTCTGCGTTAGAGATTGAATCCACAACAGGTGGAATTTTAATACCACGTTTAACAGAAACACAGCGAGATGCAATTGTAGATCCAGCTGCAGGTCTTATGATTTATCAAACTGACCAAACTACAGGTTTTTATTTCAATAATGGAATAGCTTGGGTAAAAATCGATGGCGTAGCTGGCCCTCAAGGGGATACAGGTCCAGTAGGCCCTAAAGGTGATATAGGTGAAATTGGCCTCGCAGGTCCAGTTGGAAATACTGGTCCAGTAGGTCCTAAAGGTGATACTGGTACACCAGGTGTCAAAGGTGATAAAGGTGATATAGGTGAAGCTGGTCTTCAAGGTCCAGTAGGTGATAAAGGTGATGATGGTGCTCAAGGCCCGCAAGGAATCCAAGGGGAAATTGGTCCAACAGGCAAAAATGGTGCTGACGGTGCTCAAGGCCTCGCAGGTCCACAAGGAGATACTGGAGCACAAGGTGACCGAGGTGAAACTGGTGCTAAAGGAGATCAAGGTGCTGCAGGTATGGATGGTGCTAGAGGTGAGCGAGGTTCTGTTGGAGCTGTTGGAGCTGTTGGAGCACCAGGAGTTAAAGGTGATACTGGAATTCAAGGTGATCAAGGTATTAAAGGAGATACAGGTCTTAAAGGGGACAAAGGTGAAAAAGGTGAAGCTGGACCTCAAGGTGTAGCTGGAACAGATGGAAATGGTATCGCTTCGACTACAGATAATAATGATGGAACATTTACAATAACTTATACTGACAATACAAGCTTTACCACGTCAGATTTTAATGAAGCCTCCGATCTTCAAACTGTATTAAACACCGGCGCTATTGCAGACTTGGTTGTGAGCGAAGAAAATGAATCCGGAATTGAACTTTCTACTTCTGGAGGTGACGAAGCTGGTAATTCCTATTACGGAATTGTGAGTTCCATTGCTGGAACTAATGGTGCAAATACTGGTGTACTTGGCGAATCTACAGGCATGAATACATACAGAAATTACGGATTAAGAGGAGCTGCTTCAGGCGCAGAAGTGAATAATATTGGTGTTCAAGGGATTTCTAATAGTGAAACAGGACACAACTACGCTGTTTGGGGAATAGCTGCCAATGCTGTAGATGGAAAAGATAACAGAGGCATCATGGGATATGCTACTTCACCAACACCAACTGGAAAAAACTATGGTGTTACAGGATGGACAGGCGGTTCAGAGGTTTTTAATATTGCTCTAGGTGGCTATGCCGATGCTGCCGGCAGTACCAATGGGAGTAATTATGGAGTGAATGCGAGAGCGAGTGCCGATACTGAAAACGGATATAACTACGGCGTTTATTCTGAAGCAAGCAATGCACCAAGTAACTATGGTATACATGCAAGCGCAATTGGCACAGTAGGAAAAAATTACGGGGTTTTTGCTAATGCATCCGGTGGCGAGCTCAACTTTGCAGGGTATTTCATTGGGGATGTTGTCGTTACCGGGGGTACTTTAACCGCTGATGTGACCTTAGACAGTGCACCAACCGAAGAAATGGATGCAACAACCAAAGGGTATGTTGACCAACTCATCGCAGAACTAAAGAGTGAAATTCAACTTTTAAAATGGAAAACTTCACCACTTATTGGATCATGGAAACTAGCACCAGAAGCATATGCACTTACTTTAGGCCCAACTTTGAACGACTTTTCTTGGTATTGGAATACTTTAGAATCGGTTACTGAAAATAGAGCGTGTCAATTTGATGATGAATATGTATTTGGTGCAGATGGATCGTTCCAAAATGTTTTAGGGACACAAACTTATTTAGAAGAATGGCAAGGTACGGTGAATGAGTGCGGTACACCAGTTGCGCCACACGATGGAACGGCAACCGCGACTTATATATACAATGAAGCAGATGGAACGATTACAATTAATGGGGTTGGGGCATACCTAGGATTGTCCAAAGTTGTTAATGGTTCAGAACTACTCAGTCCTGCGGATGCAGCGAATTCAATTACGTATATGGCAACTCTTTCAGAAGATGGAAACACATTAGACTTAGACATTGAATCCACAACAGCAGATGGATCACAGGCTTTTTGGTCTTTTAAACTCGTAAGGCAAATGCAATAGACATTTAAACTTTTTTTGTAATACTACAACAAAGTAAATACCTAACAATTCCTTAAATATAATTTGTTTGAAGTTAGTTAGTCAAAAAAACCCGACCCACAGTCGGGTTTTTTAGTTTAATAGCTCGGAGAGTTAGTTACAGCTCGTAACGGACTCGAAAGGTCACGTAACGCGGTTGGATGAAGTATTCTGTCGCGCTTACCGAAATGTTTGAGGTGCTGCTCTGGTTTTGAGAACGAGTATCTAACAAGTTCGTCGCTTTGATTTCGTACTCAAACTTGGCATCTTCATCCTTTCTGTAAGATAAGGACGCATTCCAAAATTCATAGGTATTGATCGTACGGTCTTCATCGCTAAAATCATTATATGAAAAATCCGTTTTAAGTGTAAACGCTTTTAAAATTAAGGCATCCACTTCAATAGAAGGACTTTTGGTGAAAAACTTGGTACTATTAGCTCCTAAATTATTGTCCTGTATAGAATATCTATAACTCAAATCGACGTTAGGCGCAGTTCTAAAGTTGGTGCGCAACTGTGCTCTGTAGGTTTGTGAAAAACTCTCATTAACAGTTCGACTGTTTTGTACAAACTGATTGAATTTAGAGTAATTCAAATTTGCTCTGACAGAGGCACGTAACTTTCCAAAAGTACGCTGAAAACGACCATTAGCGGACAAACTTTCGTCGGCAAAAGCAGAATTAAATGGTGTCGAGACGCGAATCACACTTCCAGGAACGAACTCAGAAACTGTTCTAATATTGTCAATACTTTTGTTGTAATTAATATTAGCAAATACGTTGGTATAGTTAAACATATTAAAACTATAGTAAAACAAGCTCAAATTATGCGATAGTGCGCTTTGCAAATCTGGTGAACCCGAAAATAACGAGTTATAGTTGTTAAGCACTAAGCCACTTGCAAATTTCGATACATCTGTAAATTGTGTTTGCATGCGATAACTTAGGTTCAAGGTTTCACTCTTTTTGATTTGAAATATCACATTCATATCAGGTAAAAACCGGAAGAAGTTATCCGTAGTCTTAGACCCCATCTGCGTATTTGAAATAGCATAGGCATGTGCAGCTATACCAGGAGTGAAAGTAAATTTACCTGACTTTAGACGGTAATGAAATCCTAAATATACGTCCGAAAAGTTATAAGCAATATCATTCGTTGCCGCTCCCCCTACAATTCCAGGGATTGGACTACTTTCAGTTCGGTCGTCCATGAATTGAAAGATATTAGAGTTAAATTGTTGGTGACTCAAAATCGTTCCAAGGGTCAGATTAATATTACTTTTTTTGTTTAGAATATTCCAATAATCCAATTTAGCATCTACCTGATTGGACTGCACGCGTTTTTCTTGACCAAAGTCATAATCAAGTTGAGCTCCATCTAAACCAAGAATGTTCGCTGTGCTTTCATAATTGACTTTATCCTCAAGAATCGCATTGTAAAAAGGATCTTCATCTTTGATAAGATGCTGTGCTTCAAATGCAAAAATATTGGTTTCATTCAACGTATAATAATAGTTCAAACTGTGATTAAAACTAAACGGATTTATGTTTTCCAACTGATTGATGTCCCCATTTAAAGAGGAATTGAAGCGCTGGTCTTGTGTGCTTTTTGATAAATTACCAAGAGCTTCGTACTCTAGTTGGTTACTGCTGTTTGGTTGATACTTAGTGGTTAACTTCAGCATACCAAGATCATTATTTTGTGAGGTATTACTCTGGGTATCTTCGTCTGAAAACCCAGGAGGTGCATCAACATACTGGACACTTCTGTTTTCTTGTAATTCGTTTTTACTGTTAGAAAAAATAGCAAATCCACCGATATCCAACGTCTTTTTTGGGGACCAACTAAAATTAGCAGCTCCAAATTTTGTATTAATGTCTTTAGCCCTGTTGTTTTGAAGTAATAAAAATCCAATATCATTATTTCCTAAACTCAAGCTCGTTCCACTTTTTTGACTAGGCGATCGGAAACCCCCAGAAAAATTGAAGTAATCTCGACGTGAGAACGCAACTTCTCCAATATTGTTGAGGTCTCCTATAAAATTGACACTGTACTCTGGGCTGTAGTAAAATAATTTTGGTTGGGCTAAGTAGAGCGAATTTGCGTCCGAATCTCCCGCGCCAACCGTGACATTTCCAAACCAGAAATTTTTCTTACCATCCTTTAATTTAATGTTGATTGCAATGTTGTCTTGGTTGTTAGTAACCCCTCCCAATTGACCAACTTCAGCGTAATTCTTTAATACCTGAACTTTATCCACCGCACTAGATGGGATGTTTTTGGTGGCTAATTTAGTATCACCATCAAAAAAATCTTTGCCTTCAACCATTAATTTGTTTACAACTTTACCTTCGACCTCAACTTGACCGTCGTCATTGATTTCAACTCCTGGAAGGTTTTTAAGGACATCTTCTAATTTTCGTTCGGTACCTGTATTAAAGGAATCTGCATTATACACTAGAGTGTCTCCACTGATGGTAACTGGCATTTCATAAACTAATTCCACTTCATCTAAAGAGTTGTCTTCAAAAAGCATAAAATCTTTGTTAATATTTTCTTCTTTTGTTTCTAAAACTTCGTCCAGAGATTTCATTCCAATATAACTCGCTTGTATGGAATAGGAGGTATTCTTTTTCAGATCCAAACGAAAACGACCTTCATCATTGGTGATTCCATAGGAATCCAATGATTTAGTGGCTTTATTAATGGCGATGACATTAGCTAATTCCAAGGGACTTCCTAAACTGTCTTTAATGACGCCTTCCAGTTTCACCTGAGAAAACCCAGCAATACTCATTGACAGGAATGTGATTGTAATAAACTTTTTCATAAATTATTAGTTGTTTTGGATGTGCTTAATTTCGCCGTTTATTTCTACGACCTCCGTACATGGAGCGCATTTCTTCCATTTTTTTCTTGACCGTTTCATTGTACTTTTGACGTGAAACCACATCTCCCTTTTCTGGCGCTTTGATCTGTACTTTTTCTTGTGGGTTCATTATAATTTTTGAACATAAAATTGTGGTCTTATCTGTATTTACTTCAAGAATTAAACCTGGAAGACCCCAAAAGTCTCCTGGGCCATGGCTCACAGGAATCTGTGGGGTGTACCATGCTGTGACTTCAATTTGTTTTGGTATTTCTATGTCCTCAGAAACAGAAGTTGCAGTAGAATCTTTTTTAGTTTCACCTTCTTTAACTTCTTTAGATTTTGGTTTTCTTCGCATGCTACGCCAATCAAATTCATCTACTGTTTTGACAGCCGTTGCTTTCATACAAAGGTACTGACCAATTTGTTTTGTTTCAGTTCCTAATTTCCAATTGAGTTTAGACAACGAATCCGTAATTAGAAATTGTTTTCCAAAAAATTCTTGGTCTTGCAAATACTGTTGAGATTTAATGTTTTTGTATTGCATACCGGCAGAAAAACTACTGCCCCATTTTCCAAAACCACCTTGCCCACCAGGTGCCTCTAGAACTTCTTCTTCTTTATAGGTGGAAGCTTCTCGATCAAAATTTAAAATATATGTTTTTTCAAACATATTGCGCATGCGATCCGCTATTTGTTTTTTTTGACCTTCACTCATTTTCCGACCGCCCCAACTGTCCATATCAACAGATGTTTTAGAAAAGTAATAGGCTTTCCCTTGAAAGTTTTGTGCGGAAGCTACTGCTGAAAATAACAACGCCATACACCCCATCAAAAAGAGGTTTTTTCTTAGAATCATACTTAAGAATGTTAATTTAATATCTAATTTATTGGGGCAAATTACGGATTGTTTAATAATATCTAGTTAAAATAAAACTAATTTCCTATTTCAATTTTGAAACTATTACCATCTTCATCATCGCGACCGTATTGAGATTCCATTTCTTTCATCTTTTTATCCATAATGTTATCGAATTCCGACTGGCTCACAGAATCTCCACTCGTGGGCTCTTTAATCTTAATTGGTTTTGAAGGGTTAAGTGAAATCTTACTACATAAAATGGTTTGAGAATCATAACTTAGTTCTAGAATAAGTCCTGGAAGTCCTTGAAATTGTTCAGGACCATTGCTAACAGGGATTTGTGGCGTGTACCACGCTGTCACCGTTTGTGTTTCTTTAGTGACCTCATCCATTTCTGAAACGGACTTTACTTCACGCTCCAGAGTTGCTTTAAAACAGGTGTAATTTCCAATGTTTTTGGTGTCGCCCTGTAATTTCCATGTATTTGTTTTTAAAGAGTCCTGAATCAAAAACATCTTTCCTAGCAAGTCACTTTCTTGGACATAACGCTGTGCCTTAATATTTTTATATAACTCTCCTGAACCTCCCATGTTAGAAATGAATACCATGGAGCCACCTGCAGATGGGGGCGCTAGAGATTCGTCTTCCTTGTAAAGAGATTCTTCTTTGTTAAATGTTAAAATATACGTTTTTTCAAACTGTTTTTTAAGCATTGCCATAATTTCATCTTGCATACCACCAACTTGAGTACTATCTATTTTGATGTCTACCTTGCGCTGGGTTTTATAGGTGGCTATCCCTTGAAATTCTTGGGCTTGAATTGCTGAAATCGTACATGTGAATGCGATTAAAAGTACTTTAACTGATCTTGTCATTTTTTATTTTTTTAATTATTACTGACGCAAATATGAAAAGAATTTTGAATATTCATCGTTAATTACTGTTAACGTGTGTTAAGCGATTTGTATTAATTAGTTTTAAAATTTACTTTTGACTTATGAATGATATGCGTTATAAGTGGATGTTTTATGTTATTACCTTTGTGATCCTGAGCACAATTGGCATTCAAGTGTACTGGAATTATAAAAACTATCAAACGAATAAGCAACAGCTTATTAATGACGTGCAAGTGAGTTTAGATAATGCGGTGGATTCCTATTATACCAATCTTGCTGAGTATAGCGCTGTTGAAGGTTTTTCGCTACACTCAAATTCCAAAGATAAGTTGTTCGACCTCCCCTTTGATCTTGATAGTTTGATCAATGAGAGACCAAAGAGTAATGAATTCAAGATTAACAAGGACCCAAAACGTTTGGCACGTAAATCAGTACATAATTACCACAAACAAAACTCGAGAGATTTAGATTCAATTCGTATGGAAAGTATTTTTCATAACCCTGATTCAATTGTTTCAGACTCTTTTCAATTTGGGATTAAAAGGATAAAATTGTTTGATGTCGACTCACCTACTATAAAAGATATTAATTTACTAACCTCAAAAGTATTTATTGCTATTACCCGCGATTCATTATCGCTTGAAGACATTGACGGTTTGTTGAAATCTGAGTTGTCTCGCAAAAAAATCAATATTATATATGGTTTAACATTTGAGAGTCTCGGGTTAGAGACTCAAAAACTTAAAAAAATCAATCCAAGCCACTTATCAACGAATTCGAAATCTCCTTTTTTGCCAAGGGGAAGTTCATTGTCTATTCATTTTTCAAACGAAACAAAAATTATTCTAAAACGAATTCTTACAGGTATTTTAATTTCTACTTTATTGGTGCTCGCTGTTATTGGATGTTTGTTTTATCTATTGCAAATCATAAGACGTCAAAAACAACTGGCAGAAGTGAAAAATGATTTGATTAGCAATATCACTCATGAATTCAAAACCCCGATTGCCACTATTAGTGTTGCCCTAGAAAGTCTTAAAAGTTTCGATGGTATCGATGACAAGAAAAAGACTAAAACCTATTTAGATATGTCAAGTGAACAATTGACAAAGTTAAATGTGATGGTTGAAAAACTTTTAGAAACCGCCACTTTGGATAGCGGAAATTTAGAGCTCCATAAAACGCCTATTAATCTTATTGATTTGCTTCATACAATTGTTGATAAGCATCAGATGCAAACGGAATCTACGACTCTAATTTTTGATCCTAAACAGACGAATATAGAGGTGGAAGTTGATGTGTTTCATTTCGAAAATGCGATTAACAATATTATTGATAATGCCATTAAATACGGCGGTAATCAAATTTGGATTGAAGTCTCACAAAACGCGTTTTTATTTACAATTTCAATTTCTGATAATGGGACCTCATTAAAAATGTCCAATAAAGATCAAATTTTTGAGAAATTTTTCCGCGTATCAAAAGGCAATACCCATAATGTTAAAGGGTTTGGGATTGGGTTGTACTACACTAAGAAAATTGTCGAAAAACACAGCGGCACTATACAATTGGAGCTGAAAAAAACGCATACTACTTTTAAACTGACACTTCCAAATGAATCATAAAATAACCCTACTTTTAGCTGAAGACGAGCCCTCGCTTGGTCAGATCATTAAAGAAAGTTTGGAAACTCGAGGATTCGATATTTTACTTTGCGAAAATGGCGAAAAAGCATTTGAAGTCTATAAAACAAAAAATCCAAAATTATTAATTCTAGATATAATGATGCCAAAAAAAGATGGTTTTACATTGGCTAAGGAAATTCGTTTAGAAGATGCTGACATCCCTATTATTTTTTTAACTTCTAAATCTCAAACGCAAGATGTTGTTGAAGGCTTTCATATTGGTGGAAATGATTACTTAAAGAAACCTTTTAGCATGGAAGAACTTATTGTTCGCATAAATAATCTCCTGCAAAATACTGTATTACAAAAACCACATAATATCATTAAACTTGGTGATTATACTTTTAATTTTACTAAACAAACACTTCAATTTAAAAATAATCCGAGCTCAACACTAACACATCGAGAAGCACATTTATTATTTCACCTTGTAAAAAACAAAAATAAAGTGCTAGAACGCTCCTTGATTTTAAATAAACTTTGGGGGAACGATGATTACTTCAGTTCAAGAAGTATGGATGTATTTATAACTAAGATTCGAAAAAAATTGAAAGAAGATCAGACAATACAAATTTTAAATGTACGCGGATTCGGTTATAAATTAATCTATTAAATTGATTTGATTTTTGTACTTTTCGAATCAGAATGAAGTATACTTTCCACTTAATACTGTTTTTTAACTGTTGGCTTTTTAGTCAAACGTCATTGACTGCTAATCTAGTTAAGTCAGTACCTTCTGAATGGGATCGCTTTGTTGGTGTCGATCCGTTTGAATCTGTTTATTTTCTAAAATCTAATGTGCTTTTTAAACAAAACAATCAAGGTCTTCAAAATTACAGTAACTTAGACAAAGGAACTGTGAGTTCAGTTTCTGTGTTTAATGCCCTTAAGCTCGCTCTGTTTTATAAAGACTTTAACAGCGTCACACTATTAGACAATCGCTTGGCAGACTTGATTATTATTGACTTTAATACCTTAAGTCCTTTACGAACACTATCGCATATCTCGTATGGCAATGATACTACCTTTTGGTTGTTTGACTCCAATACACTTCAATTGGAATTATTTGATTATAACAGTTCTAAAACACGTGTTAAAACAGTGCCATTTCAAAATGAGATTTTCGCACTAGATAGTGATTATAACACTTGTTGGGTACTTACAGAAAAAGAATTACAGTGTTATAATTATATGGGGAGTTTAGTTTCTAAACTAACACACGAAGGATTTACAGATTTAAAACTTTGGAATGGCATTTTATTTTTAAAGAAAGAAAATACAATTTATTATAAACTAAAAAACAGTGATGCATTTTTGATGTTAAACTTACCTAAAGTTTTAGTTAAACAGTTTTTTGTAACCAACCAAACCTTGTATATTTATGACGAAGAATTTCTTCATCACTACCAACTTTTAAACAATTGATATTATGCATGTTGCAATTGCCGGAAATATTGGGGCGGGAAAGACAACCTTGACCCAATTACTCGCGAAACATTATAAATGGGAAGCTCAACTAGAAGATGTTGTAGACAATCCTTATTTAGATGATTTTTACAACCAAATGGAACGTTGGAGTTTTAATCTCCAAGTGTATTTTTTAAATAGTAGGTTCCGTCAGGTGTTACAAATTCGTGAAAGCGGCAAAGACATTATTCAGGACCGGACCATTTATGAAGATGCTAATATATTTGCGCCTAACTTACATGCAATGGGTTTGATGACCAATCGTGATTTTGAAAATTATTCGTCACTTTTTGGGCTTATGGAATCTTTGGTACAAAGTCCAGATCTTATTATTTATTTGAGAAGCTCTATCCCAAACCTTGTGTCTCAAATTCACAAGCGTGGACGTGATTATGAAAACTCAATTAGCATTGACTACCTGAGTCGTTTAAACGAGCGTTATGAAGCTTGGATTCATGGCTATACCAAAGGGCGATTACTTATTATTGATGTGGATGATTTGGATTTTGTTGAAAACGAAGAAGATCTTGGTTTTATCATTAACAAAATTGATGCTGAAATAAACGGCTTGTTTTAGAACAGTCTTATTTATAAACAAAAAAATCACCTCAATGAGGTGATTTTTTTATGTTGTAATACTAATTTATACTATAATTACTTTTCTTTTAAAAATGCATCTACTGCATCTTCAACTTCTTGTTGTGTCCCTTTAAAGGTTTTATCAACAACAACTACAGAACCATCAACAACTTTACTGTAAGTAACAGACGCTTTTGCTGAATCTACTGAATTATCACTTATAACTTCTACACTCACATCTTGTGTGTGCACAGTTTCTAAAGAGTGTCCTCCTAAGATCGGTGCAATCACCAATCCAATTAGACATGTAAGTTTAATAAGGATATTCATTGATGGTCCAGAAGTATCTTTAAATGGATCTCCAACAGTATCACCTGTAACAGCTGCTTTGTGAGCTTCAGACCCTTTGTAAGTCATCACGCCGTTGATCTCGACACCAGCTTCAAAAGATTTTTTAGCATTATCCCAAGCACCACCTGCATTGTTTTGGAAAATAGCCCAAAGTACACCACTTACGGTAACTCCTGCCATATAACCACCAAGCATTTCAGCTACTAACAAATTGTTGTCCTGATATACTAACTTTCCTACCAATACTACTAATATTGGGAATCCAATTGTTAAGATTCCCGGAAGCATCATTTCTTTAAGAGATGCCTTTGTTGAAATATCTACACATTTATCATATTCTGGTTTTCCAGTTCCTTCCATAATCCCTGGAATTTCTTTGAACTGTCTTACCACTTCGTTTACCATTTCCATAGCTGCTTTTCCTACCGCATTCATTGCTAATGCAGAGAACACCACCGGTACCATTCCACCTACAAACAACATGGCTAAAACTGGCGCTTTAAAGATGTTAATTCCTTCAATTCCTGTAAATGTTACATAAGCAGCAAATAAGGCCAAAGATGTTAAAGCTGCAGAAGCAATTGCAAATCCTTTTCCTGTTGCAGCAGTTGTGTTACCAACAGCATCTAAAATATCTGTACGTTCTCTAACAATTGGATCTTGCTCACTCATTTCAGCAATACCCCCTGCGTTATCAGCAATGGGTCCAAAAGCATCGATTGCTAATTGCATCGCTGTAGTTGCCATCATTGCTGAAGCCGCTAATGCTACTCCGTAAAATCCAGCTAAAGCATAAGATGCCCATATCGCAGCTGCGAATAATAATACAGAAGAGAATGTAGAAATCATTCCTGTTGCTAAACCAGCAATAATGTTGGTTCCAGCTCCTGTACTTGATTGTTGTACAATTTTTAAAATTGGCTTCGAACCTAATCCTGTGTAATATTCAGTAAATGCTGAGATTCCAGCGCCTACTACTAAACCTACTAAACAGGCATAAAATACGCGTATTGAAGAAATTTCTTGAAGACCTTCGCCAAAGAATTCCATTTGCATTGTTTCTGGCAACATCCAAGTTGTTAATCCAAAACATGCTGCAGCAACTAAGGCTATAGAAGACCAGTTTCCAATATTTAATGCTTTTTGAACCTCTGCTTCTTTTGCATCGTTTGATGAAATTTTAACTAATAAGGTTCCTATAAGTGAAGATCGG
>UPTG01002142.1_pt1 | contig 13917 bp, 6 predicted proteins | sample 2160121 | NCBI WGS metagenome assembly UPTG01 (sample SAMN06266255, study PRJEB28933) | marine metagenome | isolation source: Columbia River Estuary | place: USA:Columbia River Estuary, USA | collected 2014-07-27 | reverse complement strand
AATTTCTTTTTCTGAACATAATTAATCTCAAACAGCTTAGAACTGTCAGCCTGCTGAGTAAGATATTCATCACTGGTCATAAGGTCATCAACCAAAGAATGCTCTAGTGCACGACTACCAAACCAAATCTCACCGGTCGCCACCTTATCTATATCAACATTGGGTCGGCGCTCATTGATGTAAGACTTAAACAGCTGATGGGTATCCTGAAGGTCTTCAATGAATTTTTCACGACCCTGTTCTGTATTTTCGCCAAACATTGTTAATGTTCGCTTGTGCTCACCAGCAGTTAATAACTCAAAATCAACATCATTCTTTTTAAGCAATCGATGGAAGTTAGGTAATTGTGCAACCACACCAATGGAGCCAATGATGGCGAATGGTGCGGCTAAAATTTTATCGCCAACACAGGCCATCATATAGCCACCACTTGCGGCTACCTTATCGACACAGATTGTAAGCGGGATACCCTTTTTACGTAATCTATCCAATTGACTGCTAGCAAGACCATAGCTGTGGACCATACCGCCAGAACTTTCCAACTTCACAACCACTTCATCAGTTGATTTAGCCTGAGTTAAGATCGCGGTAATTTCTTCACGGAGGTTGGTTACTGCTGAAGCGCTGATATTACCATTAAATTTAACCACAAAAATGCGCTTATCAGCCTGTGAATCCAAATCATCTTTAGAGCTAGATACCTTGGCTTTTTTCTTTTGTTCTTTTTTAATTCGCTTAGCTTCAGCTTTTTTGGCTGCCTTATCTAAAAGGGCCTCATTCATTGCCTGACTGATTTCGTCATATTGATCGTTAAGGGGATTAATTTCTAATTGGCCCTTATCAGCGTTCTGGTTATTTTTTTGACTGGCAATAATCCCAACAATCAGCGCAAAGGCAACAACAAAGGTAATCACTTTAGCGAGAAACAACCCATAATCTGCAATAAATTCCAAACCAATCTCCATTATTTTCGTATGTAAGGGTATAGAAAAAATCTATAATTTCCCAAAGGTAGACAGATAATTATAGAGCAAATAAATATTTCAACAACGAAATTGGTAAATAATCGAATAGACACAAAATAAATAAGGTTATTAGGTGGTTTCGGTTGCAATACAATAACCTAGTCGCTATGGTTTGCGCCTTACAGGATCCCGTATTAAATGGCTCATATAGAACGCTTAATTCCACAATTCTTGGCCTTATCAACAGCATTGGATATAAAAAGGAAAATTAAATGTCATCAACATTAGCTCAAGCATTTCAAAAAAACTTTCTCGGCAACTCCCCTGATTGGTACAGAAATACCATTGTTATATTTTTGATAGCAAATCCGATTCTTTTGATGTTTACAACTCCGTTTGTGGTTGGCTGGGTTCTTATTGCACAGTTTATTTTTACCCTAGCGATGGCACTCAAATGCTACCCTCTTCAGCCCGGGGGTCTATTGGCGCTTGAGGCAATTATTTTAGGGCTAGCAAGCCCAGAAAATGTCTATGATGAAACTGTTGCTAATTTTCAAGTTATCCTTCTACTTATGTTCATGGTCGCAGGCATTTACTTCATGCGCGACATGCTTCTATACACATTTACTAAAATACTTTTAAGCGTTCGCTCTAAAACGACCCTATCGTTTCTTTTCTGTTTTTCCGGTGCTGTATTATCAGCATTTCTGGATGCCCTAACGGTTACCGCTGTTTTAATTACGGTTGCGGTAGGATTCTTTAGCGTTTACCACAGGGTAGCCTCAGGCAAGCAGTTTGATGATGCCCAGCACAACCATTCAGATGACAATCTTGTTCAGACAGAGAATTCCGAAACCCTAGAGCAATTCCGTCAATTTCTGCGCAGCCTTATTATGCACGGCGCAGTGGGTACTGCTTTGGGTGGTGTGACCACTCTGGTAGGTGAACCACAGAATTTGTTAATTGCTGAAAAAGCCGGCTGGCAGTTTATAGAATTCTTTATGCGTATGGCGCCTGTCACTATGCCTGTGTTTGCTTGTGGCTTAATTTGCTGTGTCATTCTCGAAAAAACCAAAATACTGGGCTATGGTGCACAGCTTCCTGAAACAGTTAGACAGGTGTTAACAGCATCCAGTATTGAAGATGAAAAGAATCGAACTCAAACACAGGTGGCTAAGCTTATTTCGCAAGCAGTGATTGCATTAATTCTAGTATTTGCCTTAGCCTTTCACTGGGCACCTGTAGGTCTTATTGGATTAATGATTATTGTACTTCTTACCGCATTTAATGGGGTTACCGAAGAACACCAAATTGGTAAGGCTTTCGAAGAGGCCCTGCCCTTTACTGCACTGCTAGTGGTGTTTTTTGCGGTAGTTGCGGTTATCCATGAACAGCATTTATTTTCGCCAGTAATAACTTGGGTACTTGCCATGGATCCAGCCTCACAACCTGGCGTGTTCTTTTTAGCTAACGGATTACTTTCAGCCATCAGTGACAACGTGTTTGTAGCCACGGTATATATTAATGAAGTTAAGGCTGCACTAGATTCTGGAATGATTGATCGCGATCACTTCGATAAGTTGGTAATTGCAATTAATACAGGCACCAACTTACCCAGTGTTGCAACGCCCAATGGTCAGGCTGCTTTCTTATTTCTTTTAACCTCGGCCGTAGCGCCACTTATTAATCTTTCGTACATGCGCATGGTCATTATGGCTCTGCCTTATACCGTTGTATTAACCGTTGTTGGCTTTATGGGTGTTATTAACCTAGCGTAGTAAGTAACCATCTACCTTGAGGTTCTGTTTAAACTCAGGAGCCTCAGGGTGTTTTGGGACTAGCTCCCCTCAAGATTATAAGACTCATCAAGGTTAAGAGACTGACAATTGCCTAAGAAAGTTACATTCTTGGGCATTTTCATCTAACTGTGTTGCAATTATGCCCTCCCAAGCTGTTTCACAGGCATTAAGTGAACTGGGTAGGCAAAATATTAGCGTGTTATTGGCTAATCCAGCGATACATCTGGATTGAATAGTTGTAGAGCCAATAGAATCGTATGAAATCTGTCTAAATAACTCACCGAAACCTGCAATCTTTTTATCCAGTAATGGCTCAATTGCTTCTGGAGTAATATCGCAGTGGCCAAAGCCAGTTCCGCCGGTGGTAATAATCACATTAATTTTACTATTGGCAATCCAGCGAGAAAGCACGGCCCTCATCTGATAGACATCGTCTTTTACATGTTGGTGCTCCAATAGGCAATGTGCAGACCTGATTGAATTACGCAAGTACTTGCCGGACTCATCATTAGCTAAGCGCTTACTATTTGATAGGGTCAGGACTGCAACCTTAAAATAACTTTTGCTAGGCGACATACCTAAGCACCCAATTTGAGAGGTAACTGGGCGGTTAAATAGGCGGCGTTATTAAGATGAAAATCTCTTATGGCAATAATAAGATGAGCAGCCCTTCTATCATTATGCTGGTTTGTTGCCAAACCCCATTGATTACAGGCTAGTTTACTTAGATCTTCAACTAAATCCTCTTGATCATTAGCCGCAAGTGCCCAATTGTATATAACCGGTATGAAATGCTCATAGCGGTTTGTTGTGTCGGACTCAGCTAAATCCAAGGGGTCCCATTGATTAGAAACTACATCACTGATTGAGCGATATAGTGTATTACTATTGATGCAGGTATCCTTACCCATGATTACATCCATCTCCTTATTAACCTTGCCAAGCACTGTTAAATTCAGCCAGTAAAAATAACAGGCTTACTTAAAAACTAGACCATATTGCTACTGTTGGCAAACTTACATGGGCATATTTAGGTAATAGATTTACTAATAAATAAAAATTACATGTCTATTCAGTTTAAGGTCCTTTGAAGCCAAAAAAAATGCACCCTTTAGGATGCATTTTTTACTCTTGAAGACTTTAAACTGTATAAGCTAGAACTTGCTATGGAGTACTGGTAGCCACTTCATCCCAGGTAGAAGAAAATACAGTTTCGCCATTAATATAGAAAATAGACTCTCCATGAAAAAATGAACGCTGACGGTCATTGTTCCACCAGCCACGGCTTTGCCCAGACATGAAACCTACATTATCTAGAGTTGCCGAATCCGCTTGATCCTTATTACCTATTCTGAACAAGTGAAGTTGATTTTCATTCACATAGCCTTGATCAGCTGTCGAATACGAAATAGAAACCGGAACTGAAAAACGATCGGTACTTTGATCAACTTGCTGATACTGGAATGCATTTCGATTAAATTGTGCGGGTGAATGGCTCCAACTACCTTCAAGCCCATCGCCAATGATAATTTCTTCAACCGAATAGGGTTCATTAGCTGGGGAAACGTTAAATAATTCTAATTTCACCTTACCCTCAATTTGCCCAAGGCCCAGTAGAAGATTCTCATTAACAGGATGTAAGAAATCAGAGAAACCAGGAACTTCGAGCTCTCCAGCAATTTCAGGAGCCTGATGATTCGTAAGATCTATAACGTAGAGTGGATCTATGATTTCAAAGGTTACCAAATACAGTTTATTGCCAAAAAATCTAACCCCATAAAGCGCTTCGTTGGGCTTTCCAATTTCAGCAGGGTTAGCGCTGTTGGGTAATACAGATACCTGTTCAAGGTTGTAGGAATCAGATGACTGCTGAAGCACTGTTAATCGATGATCTCGTGCATCTTCGTTATCACCAGTCCACTGGCTAGTGACTACGCGAACATAACCATTGTGCTCATTGATTCTGAAATCAAGCTGACCTCGACCGGTTAGATGCCCCTGAACCTCCCCTGAGCCTGTGTAGGCAAGATCGGCATCTAGATCGAACTTGTGTATAAAACTCTTCGAATTATCACCCCAGCCCTCTTGCTGAATAAAATAGATCGACTCTTGGCTAACATAGACACCGTTGGTGGATTCAAGATAACAGACGGAATTTTCTATGGTTTGCTCTGCAACATTAACCGCAACTAAAAGAGTCATAGTTGGGTAGCCATAACCTGTTGTGGAGGCATCATGATCTTCATTAATCATTAGGCAGTCAGTTGAGTTAAGAAAATCAACGGGTTCATTGTTGATATAGGCTTTAGGAAGCAAATCTTCACTAGTGACCTCTTCTAATGCCGATTGATTGCTCTCTGCTTGGTCAAAGGCAGGGTAATCATAATAACCAGGAATACTGGGTGTATGACGTGCTATAAGATAAACAATATCGCCCTTCTTACGACTGGTAACAAAACCGCCTTCAAGCTCAAACTCCCAAAGTAAATCTGGCTGATGAAGATCGCCTGTAGCGGAATTATCAGGTATTTCCGATATATCATAAACATCAAGCCCAACGGTTTGATTGCGCCAGGTGTAGGGATCCATAAATACATCACCATACATACCCCACCAGCCTGAAGTATCAATGGATACAAGCTGATTTTCAGTGGTATAAAGGCCCTCGATAGTCTTATTATCTTCAATAACAATCTGTGCCACTTGCTCTGTACTGGCTGCCGTGGAATCAGTGGCGAGTATTTTTAAGGTGCGTATTTCTGGGATAATTGGGTACATGGGCTCGTCGGCTACGGCAGGCTCCTCACCCTCTTCAATGGCATCATCAAACATAACCATGGGTTCAAACATAAAACAGCAGTCATCATAAAGACTGTAACTGGGCGCAATAAACAGGTGCGAACCGTCATACTTTACAAAATCATGCTCATCCACACCCTCTTCAAGAGTATAGGTGGTAGTAAAAGATTCACCTGCAGATGCATCAGCACCCGCTTCCATCGCCGCATCGCCAGTTGGCATTGCGTCAACGGCAGTATCTTCCATTTCAGCAACAGCGCCGTATCTACCGTTATAACTCTGAGTAAATTGGGTTGTAAATTCTTCCCCACTAGCCATTGGCACCAGTAAGGCTGTTGATTGATCTAAGGATTGTCCAGCTAAACCGGGCATATAGGAGGCCATATACTGAGCTACTTCTAGTGACGAGGTTCTACTTGCCACCTCTGATACTGCCGCATCAATTAGCGAGTCACCGGTCATATCAAATAAATAACGTGGTAATAACAAACCATCTGTTAATGCATCAAGATTACCATCGGCATCAATGTCTGTGATGCCTGTTGACTGGCTCATTACATTGGCCACTTCAGAGGCTGTTAATAAAGCATCGGTTGCTATCACGCCGTCAGTAAGCGATTCATCACGAAGGCCAAAGGCATACCTAAGTAGGAGCAAACCATCTGTTAGGGCATCCGCCTGACCATTGCCATCAAAATCCCAGCTATCAACAGTAATTGGTTCAACCACTGACAATGGTGCCAACATGGTTGAATGGGCATAACAATAATAGGCAAGTGTGCTAGCGCTAAAGTTTTCTGGGATAGTTAAAGTTAATTGTTCGTTGCCAGAAATTGAGGCTACACCACCGACTTCACCACCAGTTCCATTACTAGTCATTACAACGTCGGGGTTAGCCTGTTTCCATGCATCGCCAATATTAAATGGATGACCAGTATCGGTTCGAATAAACGTATAGGTAGAACCTTTGACAAGGTTAACCGATATAGCGTCTCCATTGGCTGCATCTGAGAAGATGTAAAACGGCGAGGCAAACGGATTGTCATTAAGCCGGACATATAATGTCGAATCTTCGGCAAAGGCTGGTAGACTAATGAGAGAAAATAGGCCGATAAACCCCAGTTTTTTAAGAAATTTCTTACACATGTAAATTGAGTTAAACATTGATACCACCCCAGAAAATACCTGTTGAATTTTATTCTTATATAGAACGATTATAGGCTTTTAAACGAAGAAAGCTAATTAAGGCTGAAACCGTCGCCATTACTGATTTCAATACGTGGTTATAACCCGCGATATATGGAAATACTACCGACTAATAAAAACCAATTTCTGCCACCTGTATATCGGCCTGATGATCTCTGCCAAAAGCCACAACTCCCAGACTTTTAATACTGGTTGGTTTGACTGAATTGCGAAGCCAACCACTAGAGGGTAAAAAACTGTCCATTGGCAATTGAATCGTCTGCCATGAGTCATTAGCTACAAAATCACTTGAATAATAATGCCATGGCATAAGGGTGCCCGAGGTGCGTAGGTGTATATAATATTTTTCGCTATTACCCCGAACATTAAGATAGATACCCTGTACCTGTTTTTTATCTATATTTTTTACATCCGTTCTAAATTGTATAAACCCACCATTATTCTCAGTACTAACAGCTCCAGTCATATGAGCAAATGTTTGAGAATCTACTTTATTGAAATTTAGTGAGCCTTCAGAAACACCACCCATTACCTGATCACTGACGTATGACCATTGACTTTGAGCATTGGTATTGAAGTCATGGATAATCATAGGTTCTGCTCCTACTGGGAGTGAGATAAAGAGGGTGTAAACGGCTAGCTGAATTATTTTTCTCATTTTTAGCTCACTATAATCTATCGATTTTTATATTGAGTTGGACAGTATCCGCGGGAAACATCGGGGGATCGTTTAGCAAGGTGCTTAGTGTTTCTGCTGGTTACCCTTTCACGCCACAACTTAAATGAGCGAGTTTTTACCTGAGAGCGCATAATTTTAATCACAGCAGACTCATTAATGCCAAAATTGTGCTCTATAGCTTCAAAGGGAGTCCTATCTTCCCATGCCATTTCGACAATTCGCGATAATTCATCTACGGAAAATTGTTCATTTACACTGGCCAAGGGCTTCTCGTATCTAGAATTTATATTTATTATTTGTACGAGATAGGTAGGTATTTGTATCAAAGCAAACAATAGGAAACTAGGGTTCCTATTTGTACAGATAGGAAAACGGACTAGATAGCGACCATCACCGTTTCAAAATCAAAACGAGGGGAGACGTTGCGAGCGATTTCAAAATCATCTATCGCAATAAACGAGCCGAGTGCAAAGACAAATGCAAGATAGCTGGGGAACATAGTTATTTCTGTATCGATAAAACTTAGAGTAAATTTTAGAAATTATTATACAACCACTCCAATTTTAAACTAATGCAATATATGGATAACTGGAATTACTTCTATTTATATCCATGCTTGTTAAATAAACATATACTTTGCAAATTAAAATATAATATTCATAAATGCCAACACATAACGGCATGAATAAGAAAAAAATCCGACATTTAAACTGTTAATTAAAGTTAATTCATCATACTGAACACTCAGAAAATTCTATGCGGAGTCCCACTAGCTAATGACATACATTATTAATTTATTTTGTTTATTTCGTAATCTGTTGATTATTGTTAGCTTAACTACGCTGCTTAACAATAATGTTAATGCCGTTGTTGAAAATCCTGGTCAAGCAAATGAAATAATAATTGGTGACTGGCAAATAGCGCCAAAGGCTTACGCTTTTTATGTTGGGCCGAATCAAGGTAGCTCAATCTGGTGGTTCAATGAGCTTTCACATGTCAGTAAAAGATCTTGCTTTTTTGATGACATCTTTAGATTTAATAACGATGGTAGTTTTGAAAATGTTATGGATGGCCTTACTTGGCTTGAAGACTGGCAAAACCCAGCTGGCGATAGCTACTGCGGCACACCCCAAGCACCTTACAACGGTTCCACTGCAGGGCAATGGACGATTAATTCTCAAGCAAGCTCTTTAACCATAAGTGGCGTTGGTGCTCATGTCGGGTTACCAAAAGTAATTAATGGCAGTGAGATTGATAATACCAATAATGCCCCCTCTTCTGTTACCTATACCATTAGTGAGCTTACTGAAAGTCAAATGACCCTAGATATTAGTGTTGGCTTTGGGTGGTGGGGTTTTGAGTTAATAAAGGTTTCAACAGATAGCGATAATGATGGCTATACCGATGCAGTGGATGCCTTTCCATCCAATCCTAACTACCATTTAGACTCAGATAATGATGGTATGGCCAATAGTTGGGAACAGCAGTATGGTTTAAATTATTTAAATGCTAGCGATGCCACGAGTGATTTAGATAACGATAATATTTTAGCCATTGATGAATTTTTAAATGGGACTGTCCCCAGTGCTAGTTTAGATATTGATGGTAACGGTGAATTTGACGCGCTTACCGATGGTCTATTAATTCTAAGATCATTTTTTGGAATAGAGAATGACTCGCTGACCTCTGGTGCGATTGGCAACAGTAGCATCTACACCAGTGCTACAGAAATTCAGACACGTATAAGCTCTATTCATTCGAGTCTTGATATTGATAACAATGGGCAACTTGATGCACTCACTGATGGATTAATCATTCTGCGCTATTTATTTGAGATGCGATCAAACTCACTTATAGATGGTGTTATTAGCCCTACTGGCAACCGCTCTAATCTTGAAGACATTCTGACTTATTTTGATACGTTGATACCCGCTGACTCAGACAACGACGGCGTATTAGATTTATTTGATTTGTATCCCAATGACCCAACCAAGATTGCAGACGAAGATACCTCCAACCCCCCAGAACCTGAGCCTATTACTGTTCCTTACGATACACCAAGTCAGGGATTACTTGATGGTACGTCAATCTGGCAATTACCCAATTCACCTGATGGCGATCGCCCAGACCAATGCTGGCTAGCAGTTGGCTCGGATGCCGACGGCGAAATTTATATATCGGGGCATGATCATAGCCAAAATTCTATGATGTATCGACTTTTTCAAGAAGATCAAACTCTTCGATACATTGGTGATGCTCGGACGGCATCTCAAGCAGTTAATAATTGGCAAAACGGCGAAACAGCTGAAAAATTCCATACCCGCCCTATTCACCATAATGGTCAGGTTTATGTGGCAACCTTGGATAGCTCTAGCATGAACAATAGCTACCTTAATACCCGAGGATTCCACTGGTATGGCTATGATATTGAGGCTGAAGCCTTTTCTGATTTAAGTGCTAATGAACCCAATGGTGTAGGTGGTGATCATTTACAAATAGTTACTATTCAAAAAGATTCAGTTAATAATCTTTTGTATGGCATGACTATTCCCGAAAATAAACTAGTTCAATATGACATAGAAACTGGACAAACCACGGTTTTAGGCAAGCCTTCTGCTTGGCAGGGTTATTTTTACAGCAATCGTTATATGTGGGTAGACTCGAGGGGTCGTGTTTATATAAGCGGCGGCTCTTCAAGAAACCAATGGAATCAAGGAGAGTCCGCAAACGTATTTGACCATATTTGGTTTTATGACCCTGATACAGGTTTTGGAGAATTACAAAACTTTGCATTGCAGGGGCCCAATGCGATGGAAGTTGGTCAATGGGAGCGAACCAATGAGCGTCTTTATGTCAGTGATGATCAGGGCCATATTTACCGCTTTACTGATGCCAATAGTAGCTGGGAGTTTTTGGGCAGACCCGGATTTTCTTCTTCACTTAAAACCTGGATCTTTCAGCTATCTGCTGATGAGGAAAAAATTTATATTGGTCTAAGCGACGGCAATCAACCCAATGCTATCTATGAATACGATATTGCCACTGGCACTTCATTTGAGCTTCTTAAAATTAGTGACCTAGACAACCAGGCTGCAGTTGAAGACTTTATTACGGGCTATGATTCTTGGGATAGTCAGGGTAGTTTTTATATCTCAAACTTTAGTATGTACGATGGCGACAATACCTTTATGTTAGGTATTAATCCCGTCCGTATTAAGGTTGCTAAAGGCTTTCTGCCAGAACTTGTACAGGTGACAGCCCAGGCCGGTAACAATGGCATTACAGTTAACCGTTCAGGCCAAACAACCACCAGTTTAGAGGTTTTATATGCCATTAACGGCTATGACAGTGCAAATAAGTTAGTTGCTAAAACTCATGGAACTCTGACGCTTACAGCAGGCCAACCAAGCTTAGCTATAGATCCAGATAATCTCTCTCAGCCCCAAGATGGCTCAATTATAAAAAGAGAATTTATAATCATTCCTGATGGTAATGATTATATTACGGGTGAGCAGCGAGAAGTTGAACTTTCAAACTAAAAAATAATCCGTTTTAGAGAAAAAGCTCAGAGTTTGGTGAAGAGTGTTCTCCCCTATATCTAATTCTTAGCAACTAAGTATTTTTTAATGCCTATTTGGTTTAGTATTGTAAAAAATTAAACAATAGGTTTGGGCGTATGTCTTCATTAAAAAGAGTATTTTTAAGTTGTTTTGTAATAATCTTTCTGGGTTTTACATCCCAAGTTAAAGCAACAGATCTAAGTTGGGATGTTGACTCTGATGGCAATATTGATGCGTTAACTGACGGATTATTACTACTAAGGTATACCTTTGGTTTAAGAGGTAATGATCTAGCCAGTGGGGCTGTTTCAACCGATAGCCCCCTATCCCTCTCTGCAGTTGAAACTCGTATTGAATTGACGCTGCCTATTGCCGATATAGATGGTAGTGGTGAAATTGATGCGCTAACCGATGGTTTAATTATTCTTCGCTACCTATTTGATATTAATGATGATTCATTGATTAGTGGTGTGGTAGCAGATAATGCAACTAGATCGTCCTTACTAGAAATCAGTCAACACCTTATTGATCATATGCCTGGCATCCATACCGGCGGTCTACCTAATAGCCTAATTATTAACGAAGCAGTTTCATCTAACTCTAGCTTTGAGGATGAAGATGGAGATAGCCCAGATTGGTTTGAGCTTTTCAATAACAAATCCACAGCCATCGATTTAAGCGGCTGGACTGTGACTGATGATGAAGATAAACCCACTAAGTGGAGCTTTCCAGATATTCAAATTGGTGCGGGTGAATACCTGCGAATTTGGGCATCTGATAAAGATAAAGCCAATGGCGGCCATTACAAAACCCTAATTAACCAGGGTGATAGTTTTCGCTATCTAGTTCCAGCATCCAACCTTTTAGGTAATTGGAAAAACCTAGCATACGATGATGGCAACTGGCAGCTAGGCAACAGCGGTTTTGGCTATGCCGATGGCGATGATGAGACTCAGATAGATGCGGGTATAAGTTCTGTTTACGTCAGGAAGTCATTCACTATAACTAATTTAGAGCTAATGACTGAGCTCTGGTTTGATATAGATTTCGATGACGGTTTTGTTGCCTACATTAATGGTACTGAAATCGCGAGATCAAATATTTTAGGTGAATCACCCAGCTTTGATGCGGTGACAGTCACCGACCGTGAGGCATTGATGTATCAGAGTGGCGCACCGGTTAGATTTCCAGTCAATAATTTCACAACGCTTTTAACTAATGGTGAAAATATTCTCAGTATTCAGGTACACAATCATACAGCTAATTCGTCTGATTTAAGTTTGATACCCTTTCTTTCCGCTTTTTATTCAGGCACGACAGCTGATGGTATAACATCGCCAGCGATTCTGGGATTTCAGGATCCCAGTTTGCATACCAATTTCAAACTGTCATCAAAAGGAGAAACGCTGGTTATTTATGACGATAGTGGCGATCAGGTTGGCTTCTTAGAGGTTGCAGGCATATCCTCTGATAATAGTGTCGGTCGCTCTTTAAACAATGGAGATACTGTTTACTATGCTGCGCCCTCCCCTGGTAGCGAAAACCCAAATACACAGTTCATCGGTATTATCGAAAGCGAAATTGCTTTTTCCCACGATGGAGGTGAGTTTTCAGGTCAAAGTATTAGTATTAACGGTGCTGAAACCGACGAGCAGATTCGTTACACCCTTGACGCAACGGTGCCCACTGAATCTTCTGCTGTCTATTCCACCCCAATTACTATTAGCGACAATACGGTAATTAGAGCCAAAATATTTAAAGCTAACCATATCCCCTCGCGGACTGAGAGTAGAACCTATATCACCAATACTGACCATTCATTACCGATTGTGACACTTGTTTCAGATCCTGATAATTTCTTTGATGTAAATCAGGGGCTTTATGTCTATGGCCCTGAAGGTAATTATGACCCTTACATTTTACCCTTCTTTGGCGCTAACTTTTGGAATGACTGGGAGCGCGATGTTCATTTCTCATTCTATGAACCTAATGGAGAATTGGGCGTAGCACTAGATGCAGGCGTTAAAATATTTGGTAATTGGAGCCGTGGTAATGATCAGCGTTCCATGTCAATTTTTGCCAGAGGTCGCTATGGCTTTAGCGACATCGAATACCCTATCTTTCCACAATTAGATTACGATAAATTTGAAGCTATTGTTTTAAGAAGCTCTGGCAATGACTGGATGAGAACCAATATCAAAGACGTAATTGCCACAAGCTTAATGGATGGGAGCGGCATTGAAACTCAAGCTTATCGTTCGTCTATTGTTTATCTTAATGGTGAATATTGGGGGCTTTATAATATTAGAGAGAAAGTTAACGAGCACTTTCTGGATGATAAAATCAATGTCACCAAAAGCGAGATTAATATCCTTGAACGCAATGGTGAAATTGTTGAGGGTACAAACCAAACCTACAATGAGTTAATTGAATTTGTCACTAATAATAGTTTAGCCAACTCAGCTAATTATGATGTTGTAGCTGATCAAGTAGATATAGATAATTTAATCGCTTACCAAGTTGCTCAAATTTATTTAGATAACACTGACTGGCCGGGAAATAATATTAAATTCTGGAATTCACCCGAAACCAAATGGCGTTGGATCCTTTACGATACTGACTTCTCATTTGGGCGTCCATGGGACGCGCCGCCTTTCTACGATAACGACACCTTATCTTTTGCCCTTTACGCCTTTGGACCAGGATGGCCCAATCCGCCTTGGTCTACCCTGCTCATGAGAAGACTAATTGAAAATACAGAATTTAAAAATCAGTTCATTAACCGCTTTGCGGATGAGTCCAATACTCGATTTAAAGCCGATAGCGTTCGTCAACATGTGGAACAAGTTGCCGCCTCTGTGGCACCTGAAATACCGCAGCATTTTGAGTATTGGAGCAGATGGGAAAAT
>UPTG01002135.1_pt1 | contig 13937 bp, 10 predicted proteins | sample 2160121 | NCBI WGS metagenome assembly UPTG01 (sample SAMN06266255, study PRJEB28933) | marine metagenome | isolation source: Columbia River Estuary | place: USA:Columbia River Estuary, USA | collected 2014-07-27 | reverse complement strand
CAAATGGCGAAAAACTATGGTTACCAATTAGCCCTTGATCACTTAACCGAACAATTATAAACTATAAACTATATACAAATGAAAAAATCTAAATCCAACATCAAATTACACGATCACTACGAACACTTATCAATCTCTAGAATCTATGACATCAAAGATGATCTATGTACCGCTCGAGTAACCATATACGCTATGGTTGAGAATAACCAAGTAGAAATAACCGATAACGAAATTGTATTCTGGATTAACGATCAACCCTGTAAATACCAAGGTTTCAAAGCTCTCTATGTATCGCTATTCAGTGAGGAAGCATTCAAAGATTATTGGGTGGATCTTACTAGACAAGCTGAATTTGCTACACTCACTTACTATGCTTCACTTACAAATTCTATAAATAATGAGTCATTAAAAAAAGTGGAACCAACGATAGAGAAAACAATAAATTTAAATCTTCCTTTAAATAAATATACCAATTATAATCACATGGGAACGGTTTTTTTATTGCGAAAAACTGCTGTAGGCTATACGCTTTATCAAGAATTAATAGACACTGATGACGATTTATTATTAATTGGAAAGATTACCGTAAAAGGTTCAGATATTAATTTTAAAAATGAAAAAGATAAAATACTTGAGGTCTTTTTCGATGAGTCTAATAATTTAATTATAGGTAGCGGAAATAAAAGAAAGGCATATAATTATATTAATTAATTTTTTTTTCTTAAAAATCAGTTATAGTTACTTTCAATATAAAACTAATTTAAAATGAAAAAATTACTTTATTTAGTAGTATCAATATTTATAATTGCTTGTAATAATGATGACAATGATTCAACGGCTCCTGTAGTTACATTAATTGGAGAATCCTCTATAACTGTTTCTCAAAGCTCAACTTATGTAGATGCGGGTGCAACTGCAATAGATAATCAAGATGGAGATTTAACTTCTAGTATCGTAACGACTTCTGATTTAGACACAAGTACATTAGGTACTTATACTGTTGTGCATAGCGTTTCGGATGCAGCTGGTAATGTTGGTTCGGCATCAAGACAAGTTGATGTTGGAGTCCCTGCTCCTTCTGTTGATATAAATGTTCTTTGGCAATCTCCACCAAGGTTTGATAGTATAACAGCTATGAAGGTAGCTCTTATAAACCCTGCTAAGTTTGTTATAAGTATAGAGGGACCTGGTGCAGATAGTTCATCAACCACAGGACCTAATAAAGCTCAATTATATCAATTTATCACAGATTTAACTACTTCTGGTTATACCGGTACATTAGTAATGCACCCAGATACAGCTTATACAGAATGGGCTCATGATTGGAATAATGGATCAACAGATGTTCCTGCCGATGGCTGGAAAAAATTTATAAATTATTTTAAAGAACTTAATGACACACTTGTTGTTCAAACTCCAGTTTTTCCTCAAGGGCTTAGACCAATGACAGAACTACTAATAGAGACAGGTAATGGTACTACCATGCCGCATACAACTGCTGACGCTTTGAATGTTTTATTTACTTCATTTAAAACTTATATGAATGATCCCAGTGTTACAATATCAGCAACAGGTGATTGGTTAAGCAACTACTTTCCAACTTCTGCAGATTATTATTATGCCCAAATGTACGATATGTGTTCTCCACCTGGAGGAACCGTTGCAAACGGTTTATGCGGTGTAAATACACCAGATGATAGCGGAGAGCGGGCACAACTAATTGCAGAAAGTATGGTGCCACTTATTACGGGTGTGGGAGGTGTTGGAGCTCTTCCAGCATCTAGTGATCCTCCGAGCCGTTTAGATAAAGTTTCTTTTATTTTTACATATGCACCTATTGTTACAACAAATCTTCCTCCTGGAGGATATAACTCACCAATGTTTGGAGAAGGTAATAATTTTTGGACTAAATCTCAATTTACAAATGGTACCATTATGGAAAATGGTGCTATAAAACAAACCGGTTTTATTTGGTGGTTTAAAACAAAAATGGATATACATTACTCTCAAGCAGGGATAAGTGGTAGGGCCAGTACAGGTTTATGGCATTCCGAAGTTATACTTAATCCACAATGGTATGCAATACCTTAATTAATTTTTTAAACTCATAGAATCAAAACTCTTTCAGAAATGGTAGATTTTCTTAAACAAAATTTAAAATTTGCAATTGATAATAATAGGGGAACCTAAATCGCACAGGTAAAGTTATAATATGATTTTTGTTACATACTTGACGGACATAAGTAGTTATTTTAATTAATACCCATACTTATCCTTCCATAGATTTTTTAAATATTGTCTAAAATTATTTTCTTTACCATTGTTCCCAGGAGTATAAAACCGTGTTCCTTTAATTTCTTTTGGTAAGAATTCTTGCAATATAAAATTACGATCAAAATCATGGGCATATTGGTATTCTTGTCCGTAGCCTAATTCTTTCATCAATTTTGTTGGAGTATTTCTTAACGCAAGTGGTACCGATAAATCTCCTGTTTGTTTTACAACTTTCTGAGCATCCTTAATGGCTAGGTAAGAAGCATTACTTTTTGGAGAAGTAGCAAGATATATTACACATTGGCTTAAAATTATCCTCGATTCTGGATAGCCAATTATGTTTACAGATTGAAAGGTGGTATTGGCTAAGACCAAGGCAGTGGGGTTAGCATTTCCTATATCTTCGGAAGCTAATATCACTAATCGTCTTGCGATAAATTTTAAATCTTCTCCACCTTCAATCATTCTTGCAAGCCAATAAACAGCTGCATTTGGATCGCTACCACGAATTGACTTTATAAAAGCAGATATGATATCATAATGCTGTTCCCCTGTCTTGTCGTATAAGACAGTGTTTTTTTGAACTTTTTGCAATACCATACCATTTGTGATGGTAACAGCATCTGAATTTTCAGAAAGAACGACCAATTCAAGTATGTTTAACAGTTTTCTTGCGTCTCCGCCTGATAATCTTAATATAGCTTCCGTTTCTTTAAGAGTTATCTTTTTTTTAGATAAGTATTCGTCTTTGTCTATAGCTCTCTTTAAAAGAGCTTCTAAGTCAGTTTTGTTGAATGATTCGAGTACATATACTTGACAACGAGATAAAAGTGCAGGTATTACCTCAAAACTTGGATTTTCTGTAGTAGCTCCAAATAAGGTAATCCATCCTTTTTCTACCGCTTTTAGAAGGGAATCTTGTTGAGATTTACTAAATCGGTGAATTTCATCAATAAATAAAATTGGATTTTTTGTGCTAAAAAGAGAATCGCTTTTTTTAGCTTTTTCGATAACTTCTCTAATTGCAGCTACACCACTATCTATAGCGCTTAACATATAGAAAGGTCTTTTTGATTCTTCAGCAAGAATTGTGGCAAGTGTTGTTTTCCCGGTACCTGGGGGTCCCCAAAATATCATAGAGGATAACATCTGTGAATCTAATTGAGATTTTATTGCACCATTTTTGCCTATTAAATGTTTTTGACTTATATAGTCATTTAAGGATCTAGGTCTTATACGTTCTGCCAATGGAATACTCATAGCTGTAAAAATACAATTTTATTAACGTGCTTATACTGACAATTTAACCGAAATTTGAAAAAGGGTTTGTTTTTTGAAATTAAACGTTTATGACTAAAAAAGATAATTTATATTTTTCTAATGATGTGCTTCTATTTCCGTTACTTTTTTTGCTAGCTATCGTTGTTGTCTTTTGGATAGAATCGCGTTTTAATATTAATTTAAATCATTTAGGAATTTATCCAAGAAAAATAGAAGGCTTAAGAGGAATACTATTTAGTCCATTTATACATGGTGATGTAAAGCACTTATTTAATAATGCGATCCCTTTATTAGTGTTAACTTCTGCTTTATTTTATTTTTATAGAAGGATAAGGTGGAAAGTTTTAATATACGGTCTGTTATTAACAGGATTATTTACTTGGCTAATAGGAAGGTCAAATATACACATTGGTGCTAGTGGTGTAATTTATATGTTAACAGCATTTTTAATGTTTAGAGGTATCTTGTCAAAACACTATCAATTAACTGCATTATCATTTGGTGTTATTTTTTTATATGGTGGTTTTATTTGGTATATATTTCCAACAGACCCTAAAATATCTTGGGAAGGTCATTTATCTGGTTTTATAGTAGGGATAATATTTGCTTTAATATTTAATAAGCAAACCTTGCCTGTTAAAAAATATGTTTGGCAAAATGAAGATTACAATCCAGAAGAAGATCCCTTTATGAAAAATTTTGATAAAGATGGAAATTTTATAGAAACTGTACCGGAAACAGAAATTGTTGAGCCTCAAAAAGAACCTTCATCAATAAATTATATTTTTAAAAAATCAATTCCCGAAGAAAAGAAAGATTTATAAAGACCGTTGTCTGATGGTTTCATATAAAAATGCTCCACAAGCTACAGAAACATTTAAAGAGTTAACATCTCCTAAAAGTGGTAATGATGCCTTGTGATCTACAATGTTTAAAACAGATTTAGAAACACCTTTACCTTCAGATCCCATAATGATAGCTAGCGGTTGGTTTAAATCTAAATCATAGACACTTTTATCCGTTTTTTCAGTAGCTGAAACGGTATTGATATTGGAAGCCTTTAAATAAAAAATAGCATCTTTTATATGATCAACTTTACAAATAGGTATTTTAAATATAGCCCCAGCTGAAGTTTTAACGGTATCTCCAGTTACTGGTGCCCCCCCCTTTTTTTGTATTATAATTGCATCAACTCCGGTACATTCTGCGGTTCTTATAATTGCACCAAAATTTCGCACATCACTAATTTGATCTAATATAATAAATAAAGGTTTTTCCTTTTCTGAAAGTATCTTCTCGACAATTTCTTCTAGCCCATAAAATGGAATAGGAGAGGTAATGGCTATAATACCTTGATGATTTCCATGAGTTAATCTATTTAGTTTTTCAACTGGAACATGGTTTACAGTAACATCACTTGATTCAATTTTTTTAATTATTTCTTCAATCTTAGGGTTCGTTGAATCTTTTTGAATAAATAATTTATCAATTACCACATCTGAATCTAATGCTTCTAATATAGGGTGTATGCCGAAGATTGTATCTTGTTTATTTGCCATTTTTAATAAAATATAGAGATAAAAAAAAGACTGTCTTATAAAGACAGTCTTTTCTAGTTTTAAAAAAACTTTGTATTATCTGATAACTTTTACAGAACCTTCAGTTCCATTAATGTTAACTTTTACAATGTAAGTACCGTTAGATAAGTTAGACATATCAACAGTAGATTGCATTGCATTTACATTAGCATTATAAACTTGTTGACCTAACATGTTATAAACAGCTACAGAGTTAATGTTTTCTTGAGCTCTTAATGTTAAAGTTCCATTGCTCATTGCTGATCTAAATCCTTTAGATGAAAAATCTTCACTACCTAAGAATCCTTCTACGTATACGAATTCATCGTAATAAGCTTCATGGTTTGTAGAAATTGAATAGAAATCAAATCCACCAACAGAAGTTGGAGAAGTTCCGTCAGCGCTTGTGTAAGCAGTTCCAACTGGAAGTACTACGTTACCAGCAACAACAAATTCCCATGTTGCAGCAGAAATACCTGCAGAAATATCCCAATTCATTTTAACATTAAACCATTCTCCTTGAGGATAGGTAAATGTAACTAAACCTAAAGCAGAATCATCTATTGATCCTTCACCTGGAGTTAATAAATCTTGATTAAAGAAAATGTTACCTACAGCCCATTCTCCAGAACCAATTGGCACTGTTCCTTGTAAGTTAAAGTAACCTTCTTTATCATTAGGAACTAACATCCAAAATGATAGAGCCCATTCTCCAAAGATTTTGTTTTCTAAATCTAATACAGCATCAGTTGTACCATCACCTGGTATAAAACCAGATTGGTTTCCTGTGTAAGCTTGAGCATCAGATGACATCATAGCACATCCTGGACCACCGCCACAACCCCAATCTGTCCACCAATTAACGAAAATTGGTTCACCAGGTGTGTAAGATTCCATGTCGTCTACGTACTGAGCGTTCATTGACACCATAACTAGTGAAAAGATCGCTAATAAAAAATAATTTTTTTTCATGATAATTTTGTTTTTAAAAGTTAATGAATAACAAATATATATAATTATTACATTAAAATTGTTAATATTTAACAATTATTTATTATTAAATTTTAAATAAACATAAAAAGCTAAGTTTCTAAACAGAAACTTAGCTTTTTATTAAATTATCTATATTTTTTAATTAAATATAGCGATAGTTTTATATGCAAATGGTGATTCAAAATAAGGACCACTTAATGTAGCTCCTGCATTACTAACGTCCCAAACTCTTCCGTCTGTCATCTCTAACTCAAAATTTGTTTGAATAAATGCTGGTATACTAAACTCTGTTCCTTCATTAGTGAATAAGTCATAAACATCTTGAGATTCCATAGCAATTTCTATATATGGAAGCCCATTAACAGGACTTAATTCTACAAACTCTGAACTAGGTATTGTTCTGTACAAAACCTGTTCTGATATTGGAACTTCAGTATCCTGATCTGAAAACACTTGTAATCTTACTCTCACCTCTTTGAACTCAGGGTAGAAACTACCATCTCCTTGTTGTACTTCAACAGTGAAACATAAACAGCTGTCAAAATTTCCACCTGGTAAACCTATAATGTCTTCAGGATAAGATAATATTCTTAATGCCGATCCACTTGTATCTACATTGTCGTATAAATTGTCTATTGCTAAGTCGCTTTCAGTACAAGAAGTAAATCCTCCTATTACAATAATTGCAACTAATATTGATTTAAATATGTTTTTCATAATTATTTATTTTATTATTAATTAGAACTTGGAAAACCACCAGTTTGAGCTGAAGGAGGATTGGTATCCCAAAATACTTGTACATCAACATTTGCTTTTTGAGCAATATTTTGATTAGTATTAGCTTCATCAGCAGGATAAAAGAATGATCTCACAAATTTTCCTGGATTAGGATCTACAGTAAATTGAAGTGTATTTGGATATCCTGTTCTTCTGTAAAAATTATAAGAATTAGTTCCGTTACCATAATGAGCAACAAAATGTTGTTGACCTAATATGTTCATTCTTTCTTCAGGCGATACTGAATTGAATATACCTATTTTGTCGTTTATGTAATCTGATACTGTTGCATCTGATGGTGCATATGTTGATAAGTCAGCGTCTGGATCCTTAGATCCAAAACTCATCACTTTATCAATGGATATACTCATCGCATCTCTTAAAAAAGAACCAGCATCACCAGATCCACCATTTAGTGCCATTTCTGCAAGCATTAAATGAGACCAAGAAGCTAAATAAATAGGAGTAATTCCTGCTCCACCTCCACCTTGGCCAATACCAACGCTAGAGAAACGATTATCATCAAAATTACCAGCTACTGGATAAACACCTCTAGCAGTTCTTTTAAATGTGTCAGGTGGAATACCACCGCCAAATCCATGATCTCTTCCCCAGTAACCATTATCTACACTACAAAATACCATAGAGCCAGGATAGTGTACAGGTCTTGGTTGTGTAGAACAAAATAATCTTTCAGGATCAGTTCCACACTCTTCTCCATTTATGCCAAGAGCTCCTGGAGTACAATCATTTTGTCTAAAGAAATAATACCTTCTTCTTGGATCGTTATCTTTTAACATTTTATTCATCAACCAGTCTGATCTATAACTAGTAACACCACCAGCTGTATAATCACTCTGATATCCTGGTGCTCTAGCATCAATTTGATCATTAATTAATGCATCATATTGAAACTGAAAGTCATCTGCAGTAGAAGATATAAAGTTATTTGGATTTGATGCAATTGAATTAAATGCTCCTACAGCACTTGGGTTGTATAATCTCTGATTTAGAAAAGCTTGCATTTTTAATGTATTAGCAAGTTTTTTCCACTTATCAAAATCATTGTTATAGTAAAAATCATTTGTTAGGCCAAGATTTCCAAGAAGACCTAGTCTTGAAATAGCACTATCTAACATTGTTAAAGCACTTTCATATACTAAATTACCGGCATCAACTGTTGGTGCAGGAAAATCAGTTAAATTATTAGCTTCGGTGTTTGGCACAGGTCCAAAATAATCAACTAAGGTCATAAGCGTATATGCTTTTAGGATCTCCATCACTGCAATATGATTTCCTCTTTCTCCAGTACTTTCAGCCAAAGCAGTAGCATTTTTCATGTCAGAGAACATATTAACATATGCCAATCTCCATTCAAAATTAGTTTGAACTGGTTCAAAAGCAGTAACATAATTAACAGCTCCCATTTGCTCTATTCTAGTAAGTCTAGCTCCGTTAGTACCCATTGCGTCTACAAATCGTGCAAAGTCTACTTGGATAGCTACCATGTATCTATCTAAATTACCATTATCTACAGTAATTTGATTTGGATCGTTTATTAAATCTAAGTCAGTTGTTTCACATGAAGTGAAGGTCAAGCCAAGAAGTAGAATTAATAATATTGATATTTTATTTAAATTTTTCATTTTTATTCTTGATTTATATTATTAGAATGATACGTTTACACTCATACCGTATCTTTTACTACTTGGTCCGGTTAAGTAATCAAACCCTTGTCCATTTGAATCTCCTAGTGCAGTTGTGTTAGGGTCAAAATTAATACCATCTGGAGTGTTATAAGCATCATACCACATATTGTAAGCACTTGCTTTAAAAACAACTTTTCCAAATGGAGTATTCTCTAACATTTTCGAAGGTAAAGAATAACCGAAACTAACTTCTCTTAATCTTACTACAGAGGCATCGTATACTGATAATTCATTAGCAGGACTTGCAAATCCATTGTCAAAATAAAAGTTTGAGTTATTAATTTGAACATCATTTACTTCTCCAGTTGCAGTAACACCAGGTAATATGTAAGTAGACAGTCTATCTTCAGTATCAGTAGTCAAACCTCTACCCATTAACGTAGCAATAGTAGTTGAATAAATGTCACCACCTGAAGTATGTTGAACACTCAAATTCAATGACCAGCCCTTGTAAGAAAAAGTATTGGTGTAATTCATTACAAAATCAGGATTTGGATCACCTATAAAAGGTAATATACCTTCATCATCAACTTCTGTAGAAACATAGTTTCCTACACCATCAACAATTAAGTTCCCATTTTCATCTCTAGCAATAGAAGAACCAAATATAGAACCTAATGGGTAACCAACTCTGGCACCGTTTCCTAAATTAGTAAATCCTTCATAAATAATAATGTCATTATCTCCTATATCGGTAACATTACTTTCGTTTTTAGTAAAGTTTACGCCGATATTCCAGTTAAACCCTTCAGATCTTTTTAATACATCAAGACCTACGATAGCTTCAATACCCCAAGATTCGATTTCACCAATATTTGTACTTGTAAATCCTGCTCCTGTACTTAATGGAATTGGAGCAGATTGAATAATTAAATCATTAGTTATTCTTGTATAATAAGTGAAGTCAATATTTAATCTACTAAATAATTTAGCTTCTAAACCATATTCTAACTCGGTGAATAATTCAGGTTTGATATTTGGATTTCCAACAAAACTATTTGTTGTGTTACTTGTAGTATTAACCCATCCTTGAGTATTAAGAGATAATCCAGTTACTGTTGGGTATCCTGTAGCAAAGTTTGCAGAAGTTCCATAACCAGCTCTAAGCTTCATGTAATTTAAAAAATTATCTGATCTAATGCTTGGGAAAGCAGAAGTTGGGATGAATGATAAACTAGTAGATGGGTAAAACAATGTATTGTTCTTTTCTGTATTAGATACCCAATCTTGTCTTCCTGAAAAGTTTACGAAAACCCAATTATTCCAATCAAATCCTAATGTACCATATAAACCTATAATATTTCTTTCTTCATGATATTCAATATAACCATGATTTACATATCCTTCATGTGCGAAAAAATCAAAAACTTGTTGGTCTGAACTGTTAACACCAATTCTATCGTATCTTGTATTTCTTGAAGTTGCACCCACCAAAAAGTTAAAATTTAGTTGATCATTCACAAAAGAATAATTATTTCCACTAAAAGCAAGGTTATGATCCTCTATGAAATTAGTATTGTTCCAAGTTTCATAAATTCCAGAATCTGTAATAATATCTCCAGTTGTTCCACCTCTGTTTTGTGAATTAACATTGTTTTCAGAATAGGTATCTACACTTCCTTGATACATAAGGTTCAAATTGTCATTAAAGTTATAGTCTAAAGCAGCAAATCCGTTTACACGATTAACTTTTTGTGAAAATTTAGCATTTTGAACAGTCCAAAGCGGATGTTGGATAGCATTGTCATCTCTATAGTAGATACTTCCTCCATCAGGTAATTCATATGGTAATTCATAAAAATCAATACTTCTAGGAGTATAAAATAAATCACCAAAAATAGAAGATCCACTTCCGCCAGTACTACTACCAAAACTAGCTGCTACTGGAGGGGTTTTGAAATCAGTTTTTGTGTAAGTCATAGAACCTCTAACATTTAATTTGTTAGTAAGTTTAGCTCCACCAGAAACGGTTAAGTTAGTTCTTGAAATTTCATTACCAGGTGTAAAACCTTCGTCACTAACGTGTCCGAAAGACATTCCATAATTATATTTATTATCTTCACTTCTTCCTCTAAAGTTTGTTGATATACTAGCAACACCACCTGTTCTGAAAAATTGTTCAACACTATTTCTAGGTTTCCATTCATAACGTTTGTTATCACCATTAGCCTCAAAAAATGTAGCTTGATAGTCAGGATAATTAGAAGCTAAAAAAGCAGATGTAGAGTATGGGTGTGCTACCGATCCAGAAGCAGCTCCAGGAACTGTGTTATCTCCATTTATTGCAGTATCACTTCCATATCCACCAAGTCCATCTTCATAAAATCCAGGACCCCAGTTACTGTAGAACCAACCAAAAGCTTGATCAAATCCACCTCCATACTGATCTTGATAATCAGGAAGTGAAGCTACTTCATTAAAGAAATAGGAAGTTGAAATTTCAACTTCTTGCTTTGCTTTCATATTTGCGGACCCACTTCCAGTTTTAGTTGTAATTAATATTACACCATTTCGACCTTGAGTACCATATAATGTTGTTGCAGCTAAACCTTTAAGAATATCAATATTCTCGATATTATTAGGATCAATATCAAAAGATCTACTTGATCCTGAGTTACCGTCAACGAAATTACCTGCAGCATTTGCATCACTACTGTAAGGAACACCATCTACGACATAAAGTGCATTGTTGTTTCCAGAGAATGAGTTCATACCTCTAATGATAACTTTATTAGCAGATCCAGATAAACCGTTTGAAGTAGTAATTTCTATACCAGCAGTTTTTCCTTGAAGTACACGAGTTAAATCTGTTTCAGGATTATCTTGTATTTCTTCTTCACTAATCGAAGATACTGCATAACCTAATGCTTTCTTCTCCTTTTTAATACCCAAAGCTGTCACAACGACTTCTTCTAGTACAGCCGCATCTTCTGTCATCTGAAGGCTTATGTTACTAGTAGCTGCAGTTACAGCTCTTTCAGCTGAATTAAAGCCTACATAGCTAAACACAATCGTTTGTCCCACATCCGCGTTGACAGTGTAATTACCATCAAAATCTGATTGCGTTCCACTACTTGTGCCTTTTACAATAATATTTACTCCTGGTAATGGTAATCCGCTATTATCGGATACTGTACCGGAGATTGTTTTTTCTTGTGCGAACGTAAGTTGCACTACAAACGCTAATAAAAGCGTCAAAATTCCACTAAACTTTGTTCTCATTTTTTAAGATTTATTTGAATTAACCATTCGCAAAAATCATAATAAAAAGTTAATTACACAACTATTTAAACTTAAATTTTAGTTTTTTTTAACTCTTATGTCTTGTTTTTCTTGAATATTTGTTAAAATTTAGAAGAAATGCCAATGTGAATTTTTGTATTAGAAAAATCAAAATTTTGATTTTGAGCACTTCCGTTAGCGATACTAAATTTAATAATACTAGTCCCAGTTTGTAGGCCGATACCGACACCAAAGCTATATAATTTTTGTTTCAATGCTATTATTTGATTTTCGAAATATGCAAAATCAATAATACTATGTACAAACATATCTTGATTAAATTGATAACGGTATTCCGAATTTAAAACTGAATAAAAAGATGCGTCAATACTATTTTCATTAAACCCCCTTATGCTATTTATACCTCCAAACCTAAAAAGTTCATTGGTTAAATAATTTTCACTGTTTAATAGTTGAGTGCTATTTTTTAAATAAATAGAGTTTTTATAGTTTAAATTAAATATATATTGAAGCATTAAACTTGCTCTTACTTGAGTTTCATTTGTGTTTTTAGTTTCTTTTGAGCCAATTTCACCATCCAGATTTATTTCAGTTTTTATTGGAAAAAGTATGTTATTTTGTGTTTTTGTATATGATACGCCCGCAAGAAGGAAACTTGATGTATAATCCTCTACATCAATGTTTAAAGAATTATTTTCACTTAAATCATTGGATTCGTAACTTTTATATCCTAAATAAGTCTTTGAGTTAGTACTAATTTGATATTTTACCTTTATAAATTGATCTGAAGTGGAAAATGTACTGTCTCTTTTAAATATTTTTAACTCTGTTATTAGACCGAATGGAGTTTTAAACAAATAGGGTAATGTTAGTCTTGCTCTAAATTTCTGTTGATCATTGCCATCCGCTTTAAAGTTCAATAAAAATTGCTCTCCAAAGTTCAAATTGTTATTGAGCTCTAAATTTAAATAGCCATTGAATATTAATTTTTGAGAATTTTCAGCAGTAGCAAATCCTAAGATTCCATCAAAGAGGTTGTTTTTTTCTTTTTTTAAATATAAGTAGACTACTGTTGAGTCTTTTTTAAAAAGTATTTCTGGAGGTTTTGTTACGGATACAAAACCCAAAGAATTTAAAATATTGTTTTTTTCAATTAATTTAGATTTATTGAATTCCTTCCCTTTTTTTATTCCAGCATAATACTTGATGTGAGATTTTGAAATCTTATCATAACCTTTAACTATTATGCTATCTATAGTTCTAGAGTCTCCTTTTAGTAATTTTACATCAGCAAATAAAGTTTTTCTTTTTTTAGTTATATTTTCTAATTTGATTCTTGCAAAAACATTACCATTTTCTGTTTTTAATAAATTTAACTTTTCGATTGAAGTTTCAATGGCATTGAATGGTAGGATGAAATAAGTGTCAGTAACTTTTTTTGATATTTGTAAAAGTTCTCTTTTACTGAAATCTTTTTTTGAGTAAAATAGTTGAATTGATTTGTATTTGGAGCCTAGATAATAAAGCACAACATAAGTGCTGTCATTCTTTTTTTCAAGGGAACGCATTTCGTTTTCTATATAACCAATGGATTCCAAGTAGTGATGTAAAGTATCTGCTTCTTTCTTTAAATTTATATAATTATTAAATGTTTTCTTTAAATTTAAAGAATCTATGGTTGATTGTGAAATGGTGTCAAGAGCTTTAAATTTCAGGTGTAAATTTTGCGCATTTACATTAGAAAAAAATGCGGTATATATATTAAGGTATATTAAAATGTAAAATAATGATTTCAAAAACAAATAAAATTAGACTTGTAAAACTAACGTACCTTTATGTTAATTCTTATATATAATCAATTATTTTTTTAATTATAATGCAATCGTTGATTTGTATAAATATGCAAAGTAGTGCATTGCTATTTGAATTTGATAGGTTTGTCTAATTGAAGACTCTTTTAAATACTTTAAAAAATTAATTTATTAGGGTTGTTTTTACATAAAATTATTTCTACATTTGCAAACCCTTAAAAAAGGGTATTTTATTATATAAAAAGTTTATATGCCAACAATTTCACAATTAG
>UPTG01002132.1_pt1 | contig 13941 bp, 13 predicted proteins | sample 2160121 | NCBI WGS metagenome assembly UPTG01 (sample SAMN06266255, study PRJEB28933) | marine metagenome | isolation source: Columbia River Estuary | place: USA:Columbia River Estuary, USA | collected 2014-07-27 | reverse complement strand
AAAGGATTACAGGCGGCTAATGTAGTAGTTATATAACTCGCTTGAGTACCATTTTATGACTATCCAAGCAATTGGTTTGGTCTTGCATTTTCGCATCTTTTATAAAAAGCTTCTCAGCAATGAGAGGCTTTTTGTGTTTAAATACTCAACTCCAACAAACACACATTTCGCCATTCAGAGCGAAAAACAAGAAAACCCACAATATGAAATTTATAATATTTTAGGCGAAAATTTGCAACAAGGAACAGCCGAAACAAATACATCAATTGACGTAACTCGTTTGCCAAAAGGGCTGTATTTTGTAGAAATAAAAATCAAAGACGAAACACTTGTTTTGCGTTTGTTGAAATAAATGGAAAAGCATTTTTTTTGATAATTTGCCATTCTTTTTTGCTATAAAAAAACAAAAAACCTGCCTAACAGAAAAAATAAAATTTCCGTTAAGCAGGTTTTTCAATTTCAGATTTTGCTAAATAGCGGTGCTTTTTATAAGCACCTTTTCTATTTATTTTAGTTTCTACAAATCAAATTTAATACCTTGTGCCAATGGCAATTCAGTGCTATAATTGATAGTATTTGTCTGACGACGCATATACGCTTTCCAAGAATCAGAACCAGACTCACGTCCACCACCTGTTTCTTTTTCACCACCAAAAGCACCACCAATTTCAGCACCAGAAGTTCCAATGTTTACGTTAGCAATACCACAATCTGAACCTGCGAATGATAAGAATTTCTCCGCTTCTTTCATTTCGTTTGTCATAATTGCAGAAGATAATCCTTGCGCAACACCATTTTGAACATCAATTGCATTTTCAACTTCTCCACTATATTTCATTAAATATAAAACAGGAGCAAAAGTTTCGTGTTGTACAATTTTAAAGTGATTTTCAGCTTCAATAATAGCTGGTTTCACATAACATCCAGATTCGTATCCTTCACCTGAAAGAACGCCACCTTCCACTAATACTTTACCACCTTCAGCTTTAGCAGATTCAATTGCAGCTAAATAGGTATTTACAGATTCTTTATCGATAAGTGGTCCAATATGATTTTTTTGATTTAATGGATTTCCAATTGTTAATTGCCCGTAAGCACCAACGATTGCATCTCTTACTTTATCGTAAACCGATTCATGTATAATTAAACGTCTTGTAGAAGTACATCTTTGTCCAGCAGTTCCTACAGCACCAAAAACAGCACCAGGAACAACAACTTTTAAATCGGCAGTTGGAGTAATGATAATTGCATTGTTTCCACCTAATTCTAATAATGATTTACCAAAACGTTGCGCAACTGTTGCACCAACAATTCTTCCCATACGAGTAGAACCTGTTGCAGAAATTAAAGGAATTCTAGCATCAGTAGTCATCATCTCTCCTACTTTATAATCTCCGTTGATGATACATGAAATACCTTCTGGTAAATTGTTAGCTTTTAAAACATCCGCAATAATATTTTGACAAGCTATTGTACATAAAGGTGCTTTTTCAGAACCTTTCCATACACAAACATCTCCACAAATCCATGCTAAAGCAGTGTTCCAAGCCCAAACAGCAACCGGGAAGTTAAATGCAGAAATAATTCCTACAACTCCTATTGAATGCCATTGTTCTCTCATTACGTGACCTGGACGCTCAGAAGGAATGGTTTGTCCGTTTAATTGACGAGATAAACCTACAGCGAAATCACAGATATCGATCATTTCTTGCACTTCTCCATAACCTTCTTGTAAAGATTTCCCCATTTCGTAAGAAACTAATTTCCCTAACGGCTCTTTTAATTCTCTTAATTTGTTTCCAAATTGACGAACGATTTCTCCTCTTTGTGGAGCAGGCATTGCTCTAAAAGTTTTGAAAGCAGCTGTTGCGCTTTGCATTACTCTTTCATAATCTGCAGCGGTAGTAGCTTTTACTTTCCCAATTAATTGACCATCTACTGGTGAATAACTTTCTAATAATTCTCCGTTAGAAAACCATTCGTTTCCTGTTGAAGTTCCTTCATTTATTGCTTTTACACCTAATTGTGCTAAAGCTTCTTGCATTCCAAATTGTTGTGCTATTGTAGACATATTTAACTTTATTACTTATTTTTGTTATAATTATGCAAATGTATTGAATATTAATGACTTTTGAAAAAGGCTCTAATTCCTATGTGTTTTTTGAGATAAATCGATCGTCTGTTTCCATTATTGTTCCACACTTTTTACACGTTCTTTTATCTAACGAACTATAAAAATCTTTAAAATGACCAAAAAAGTCTTTCTCAATATCTTTTAATTCAAAATATACTTCATATAGTTTGTGATTGCAATTGTCGCAATACCAAAGTAATCCGTCAGGAATATCTTGACCTTCGCGTTTTCTTTCTACTACTAGTCCAATTGAGTTCTCTTCTCTAACAGGTGAGTGTGGCGTTTTTGCAGGTAATAAAAACATATCGCCAGCACTTAGCTTCATTGCTTTTTTCTTCCCGTTTTCTTGTACGTAAACCGTAATATTTCCTTCTAACTGATAAAATAATTCTTCCGTTTCATTATAATGGTAGTCTTTACGCGCATTTGGGCCGGCAACTATCATTACAATATAATCTCCAGAATCAACGTATAAATTTTTATTTCCAACAGGTGGTTTTAATAAACTTCTGTTTTCTTCTATCCACTTAGTTAAATTAAAAGGTTTTGCAATTGCCATGTGAATTTGGTTTAAAAAGTAAAGTTACTAAAAAATAAAAAGGTTAGCTATGACAAATCACAACTAACCTTTTTAAAATAAATAAATTATTTATTTTACTTCTTTCGCTAAATAAATATATACTGGGAAGTGATCGCTAAATCCTGGAACTCCATTTGAGTTTCTAAGTGGATAGCCTTTCCATGGTCCTTCCTTATTAATTAAAAAAGGTTTATTATACACTCCTGCTTTCCAAAACTCCCAAGTAGAAAAATCTTTTCTCAAAGACGGCTCAACTAATGGCTCAGAAAGTAATATTTGGTCAAATAAATCCCAAGAATCTCTATATGCTAGTGTTCCAATTCCATCTTGCGACATTTTTTCCATTGGGTTATAAATTCCAAATTGTTTTACCTCATCCTTTTTTGCTTTAGCACCTAATTCTTTTTTAACACTTTTATTATATGGACCATCGTTTAAATCACCCATAGTAATAATTTTAGCTTTTGGGTTAATTTTATAAAGAGAGTCAATAATAGTTCTATTCAACCTACCCGCAGCTTCTCTATTTGGGCTACTTTTCTTTTCACCTCCTGAACGAGATGGCCAGTGATTTACAATGAAACTAATTTCTTCACCATCTAAAATACCAGTAACTAATAATTGGTCACGTGTGTAAATTCTTTTTGTTTTAGTGTCTACAGAACCTTTATCATCTGTAACTTCATCTTCATCTTTAATCTTTTTTCCGTTTTTCGAATTGTCTGCATATATATATAAAGGAACATTCGTATAACTTGTAGGGGTAAAATATTTACCTTGGTACAATAATCCAACATCAATTCCTCTTTTATCTGGTGAATCAAAATGAATTACACTATACCCTCTATTTATTAATTTTGGATGTTTTACTAAGTCTTCTAGAACTTGTCTGTTTTCAACTTCACATACTCCAATTACTACCGGAGAATTAGCAGGATTTTCACCCGTACCTATTTCATTTAAAACTCTACTTAAATTATCTAATTTCTTATTGTAGTTTTTAGAAGTCCAACCGTTTGAAGGTGTATACTCTTCATCATATGTTTTAGGATCATTTATTGTGTCAAATAAATTTTCTAAATTATAAAATGCTACTGTGTGAATTTTAAATTTTTTCTCTTGAGAAAAACCAGCCGAGACTGAAAAAATCATTAATAAAGCGACAACTAATTGTTTAGTTTTCATAAATTAAATGTTATGTTAATATCAATTATATTACAAATTGGATGCCAAAGGTAAATAATATTATTAAATTTTGTACCTTTGACGCCCTTAAGTTTTTTAGACTTAGGAATTTAAAATCATATTAATTATAATTTAGTTTATGAAAAAACTTGTATTAAGTACATTATTTGTATTACAAGCCGTTTTTGTTTTTGCACAAGATAAGCCTGCTGTAACTGGTAAGGTTGTCGATTCTAAAAATCAAAAACCGTTGCAAAATGTTGTAGCAACTATTCAAAGTACAAACCAATCAATGTTAACTGATTTTGATGGTAATTTTGTTTTTCAAACATTACCTGAAGGTGAGCATGAATTAACCGTACGTTTTAATGGGTTCTCTACACAGACCTTAATGTTACAAGTAACAAAAGGGGAAACTTTAGAACTTGGAATGATTGTTTTAAGTGAAGACATTACTACTGAGCTACAATTAAGTTTAGTTACAATTACAGAGAACGATTTAGGAGACGACAATTCTGGTTCAGAAAGCACTTCTGGTTTACTTCAAGCTTCTAGAGACACTTATCAACAAGCTGCTGCTTTTAACTGGGGTCAAGCTCGTTTTAGAATTAGAGGTTTAGATAATGCTTATGGAAAAACCATGATTAATGGTATTTCTATGAACAAAATTTATGACGGGAGACCACAATGGAGTAACTGGGGAGGATTAAATGATGCGACTCGTAATCAAGAATTTTCAATGGGTTCTGCACCTTCAGATTATACGTTTGGTGGAGCGTTAGGTACGCAAGAAATTAACACAAGAGCTTCTCATTACAGACCTGGTACAAGACTTACTTTTTCTGGAACAAACACAAATTATAGTTTTAGAGCTATGGCAACTCACGTATCTGGTTTAGATAAACAAGGTTGGGCATTTGTGGTTTCTGCTTCTAGAAGATGGGCTGACGAAGGACACTTTGAAGGTACAGATTATAGCGCAAACTCAATGTTTGCAAGTATTGAGAAAAAATTTAACGATAAGCACAGTTTAAATTTTACTTCTATATATGCTCAAAATAGTAGAGGAAAAAGTTCACCTAACACGCAAGAAGTTACTGACTTAATGGGAGTTAAATACAACTCTTACTGGGGATGGCAAGATGGCCAAAAAAGAAATTCTAGAGATAAAGACATTGCTGAACCAATAAACATGCTTTCTCATTATTGGAAAATAAATGAAAAAACATCTTTAAATACAAATGTTTCTTTTCAAACTGGAACAATTGGTAATACAAGAATGGATTTCCAAGGAGCTAACAATCCTGATCCTACTTACTATAAAAACTTACCAAGTTATTTCTTAAATTATCATGATAATGGAGGAAATTGGATTCCTAACTATGCAGGTGCAGCTACTGCGAATCAATATTTCTTAGGAAATAGTCAAGTTAATTGGAATGCTATGTATGCAGCAAATCAAAATAGTGCTGATGTAGGAAAAAGTGTTTACGTTTTATATGAAGATAGAACAGATGATAAATTATGGAGTGCAAACTCAGTATTAAATGCTGGTTTATCAGACAACATTTCTATGAATGCGGCTGTAAATTTCAAAAAATTAAAATCACATAACCACCAAAATCTTTTAGATTTAATGGGAGGTTCTTATTTTTCTGACATTGACCCTTTCTTTTCAGGAGATGCAACTCAATCTGATTTAAATAATCCTAACAGACAAGTTGTTGAAGGGGATACTTATGGTTATAACTATAATCTTTTCGCGACTACTTTTGATGGATTTACGCAATTTAAATTTACATATGATAAAGTAGATTTTTATTTAGCACAAACATTCTCAAGAACAGAATACCAAAGAGAAGGCTTATATAAAAATGGAATTTACGCAGACAACTCATATGGTTATGGTAGTAAAAAAACCTTTGAAAACTTTGGTTTTAAAGGAGGTTTAACATACAAGTTAACAGGTCGTCATTTATTAGACTTTAATGGAATGTACATGACTGTTGCTCCAACAATGAGAAATTCATTTTCAAATGCTCGTTTAAACAACAACTTTACTCCTAATTTAGATAGCGAATCTGTTATAAGTGGTGATGCTAGTTATATTATCAGAACACCTAAATTAAAAGCACGTTTAACTGGGTTTTATTCAAAAATACTTAATAGTACAGAAATTTCATTTTTCTATGCTGAAAACATCGGAGAATCTGATGGAGATGAAGATTCATTCGTAAGTGAAATTGTTACAGGAGTAGATAAACAAAATATGGGAGTTGAGCTAGGTCTTGAGTACCAATTAACTTCTACAATTAAAGTTACTGGTGCGGCGTCATATGGTCAGTATACCTATTCTGACAATGCAAAACTTGTAACTAATGATGATGCAAGAACAATAGCTGGTTTAAACCCAATTAGAAATTTCGGCACTAACTATCTTAAAGATTACAAACAACCTGGAATGCCGCAACAAGCATATTCATTTGGTTTAGAGTACAGAGACCCTCATTATTGGTGGATTGGTGCTAACGCAAATTACTTAGCAGATAGCTACTTAGATGTTTCTAATATTTTAAGAACTGATAATTTCACAATTGACAGAACTACAGGTGCTTCATATGCAGGTGCTGATGAGACTACGGTGAGAGAGGTTTTAAAACAAGAAAGATTTGAAGATTTTATGTTGTTTAATTTAATTGGTGGAAAATCTTGGAGAATTAGTTCTAAAAACAGAAATACTTTCGGATTCTTTGCTTCTATAAATAATATTTTAGATACCAAATATAAAACAGGTGGTTTTGAGCAATCTAGAAAAGCTACTTTTGTAGATGCGCAACAAGACTTAGCGAGTGGAACTCGTACTTTTGGACCTAAGTATTTCTATGGGTATGGAAGAACTGCTTTTGTTAACTTTTATATTAACTTCTAAAAAACAGCATTATGAAAAATATATTTAAATCTTTATTTTTATTAACAATAACTGCTGTGGTTACCACAAGTTGTGTTAAAGACGATGATTTTGCAATTCCTGCTCTTAAGCCAGTTTTCTTTTCTGAAGATTTTCAGACAGCAACAAACAGTACTGATTTTGATTTTACAGACTGGACAAATTTTGCTGAAGCAGGAGCTTGGAAGTGGAGAGAAAAAACATTTAGTGGAAATGGATATGCAGAATTTTCAGCTTTTGGATCTGGTTCAGCTACAAATCTTGTATGGTTAATAACTCCCGCAATTGATTTAACAGGTAAAACAAGTCCTGTTCTTACTTTTAAAGCTGCTCAACATCATTTAGATGTAGATTCACCAGATAATTCATTACAAATATTAGTTTCTACTGATTATGATGGTACAAATGTGCTTGCAGCGACTTGGACAACTTTAGAAGCAAATATCCCTGACTCAAGTGTATCTTGGTATGAATTTGTAAAATCAACTATTAATTTAACTCCATTTGAAGGAAAGATTTATATTGCATTTAAATTTAAAGGTTCTGGAACTAACACTAGTTTAGATGGAGCTTTTCAAGTTGACGATATACTTTTATATAATGAAAATTAAAACGCTATGAAAAATTTAAAATTAATTATAACAACTGCAATTTTCGCAACCATAACTAGTTGTGTGAACGGAGATGATTATCCAACTCCAGATTTAGCAAAAGATTGTAATGATTTGGCAGTAACAAAAACTGTACAAGACATTACTTCAATGTCAACATCTACATATCAAATGTATCCAGAACAACCTGCTGATATAATTGAAGCATATGTTACGTCAAGTGACGAAGGTGGAAACTTTTATAAATCTATCTCATTTATGTCTGTTGATGGTTTAGTAGGTTTTAGTATGCCTATTGACGCTTATAACTTATATACAAAATATGAGCCGGGTAGAAAGGTATTTGTAAACATGAGTAAAAGATACTTTGTTACTGAACATAGTTCTACTGTAATAGGTTCATTGTACAATAATGATACTCCTGAAGACTTAACTGATGATGAAGTTGGTAGAGTTTCAACCGTGGAATATGAATCTATTCTTACTAAATCATGTACAAAAGTAAATGAAGATGAAATTGTTAAAGACTTAACAATTACTCAAGCTAAAAGCAATCAATATTTAAATATGTTAATCGAGTTTGATGCTGTTCAATTTACAGATGCGTCTTTAGGGAAAACATATTTTGACGCAACGCTTAATAATTTAGGTGGAGCTACAAACCATGAAATTACAGATGAATTTGGTAATAAAATTATTGTAAGAGTAAGTGAATATGCAACTTTTGCTTCAAATAGCGCTCCTAGCGAAAGCGGTAAGATTAGAGGTGTGCTTACAAAGTTTAACAGTGATTTCCAGTTTATGGTAAGAACTTTACATGACATTAAGTTAACTGACACTAGAATGGAAATTGATTTCTACCCTCCTATTGTTGGAAACAGTTTAGTTTATAATAGTACTTTAAACGAACCTTTTACTTCATATACAACTACTAACCAACAAATTTTCCCTGCTTACATCAACGATGCTGCAACAGGAAGTAGATATTGGCAGAGAAAGTTGTTCTCAGGAAATACTTATATTCAAATGTCTTCATTTGGAGGAACTGCTGAAGCTAACAGAACTTTATTTATTGTTCCAGCAAATATGACGGCTGCTAACACAATGTCATTTAAAACTAAAGCAGGTTTTCATAATGGAAATGTTTTAAAGGTTTATTATACAACTAATTATGTTCCTGGTAATCAAATTACTAGTGCAACATTAGTAGATATTACATCAAGCTTTACTATTTCTCCAGGTTTACCTTCAGGTTATCCTACAACATTTACAAATAGTGGAGTGTACAATATTCCAGTTGGAATTACAGGAAATGGATTCTTTGTATTTGAATATACAGGTAACGGTTCAGGTGGTCCAACAACTACAATGCAAATTGACGATATCGTAATAAACTAAATTTAGTATATCTAAATAATACAAAAACGCTCCAAAATTTGGAGCGTTTTTTTTATACCTTTGTTTCATGGAATTTACCTACCCAAAAAAAGAAAGATTAAAGAGTAAAAAATCTATAGAAATTTTATTTTCTGAGGGAAAATCGGTGTCTAAATATCCTTTGCGGTTGGTTTATGTTGAAAACTCTATTGAAGCAGAAGAACATATGAAGTTTGGGGTTTCCGTATCTAAAAAATACTTTAAAAAAGCAGTAGACCGAAATTCTTTAAAAAGAGTACTTAGAGAATGTTATAGATTAAACAAGCAAGTATTAGTAGATTCTATAGATAAACCAATGGCTTTTATGTTTTTTTATCAATCTAAAGAAATCTTAACTTATGCCGAAATAAACGAAAAGACAATACAACTTTTTCAAAAATTTATTGAAAAAATGAAGGAGTAAGCATTTTTGGTTTAGTTTTTGCTTTTTAGTATATTTAAATCCTGAAAACCTATTAATCCGTTTGTAACCCAATTATAGTAAAAAAATTAAAGCTGTAAAACAAATCTAACATGAAGCGAATATTCCAAAAGAAAATAATTATACCGCTATTTGCAGCAACTTTTCTATTTATTGGAGCAAGTTTTCAAAACGATTTTTTTGAAATTGCGAAACAAATAGAAATTTTCACAAACTTATTTAAAACCGTAAATCAAAACTACGTTGACAAAACTAATCCTGGAGATTTAATGGATCATGCCATTAAAAACATGCTAACAGAGTTAGACCCATATACTGTTTTTTTTAATGAGCAAGATGTGTTGCGTTTTAAAATAAACAACACTGGCGAATATACTGGAATTGGTGCAATGGTTACCAGAAAAGAAGGAAGAGTTTTTATTAAAGAAATATACAAAGGTTTTTCAGCAGACAAAGCTGGTTTAAAAGCTGGAGATGAAATTGTTCAAATAGGCGATATTAATTTAGAAGAGTATAAAGAAGATGCTTCTCAATTATTACGTGGCGCAAAAAATACAAAAGTAAACTTGCAAATCATACGTCAAGGAAAAAAGCAAGCCTCTACAATTATCTTAAACGAAGTAGAAATTAAAGCAGTTCCATTCTATACCCTTATAGACAAATCTATTGGCTACATTGTATTATCTAAATTTACCGAGACCGCAAGTAAGGAAACTAAGGCAGCTTTAAATTCGTTAAAAGAACAAGGAGCAACTAAAATTATATTAGATTTAAGAGGAAACCTTGGTGGTTTATTACATGAAGCGGTTAATATTTGTAATTTATTTGTTCCAAAAAACGAAACTATAGTAATTACAAAATCTAAAAACGTAAAACACAACAATACATATCAAACTCTAAACGAACCAATTGATTTAGAAATTCCATTAACCATTCTTGTAGATGGAAAAAGCGCATCTGCTTCTGAAATAGTTGCTGGAGCATTACAAGATTTAGACAGAGCGGTTATTATAGGAAATAGAAGTTATGGAAAAGGACTTGTACAGCGTCCACTAAACTTAGCTTATGGCACACAAGTAAAGGTTACTATTTCTCGTTATTATACGCCGTCAGGAAGATGTATCCAAGCATTAGATTATACGCGCAAAGATGCAAATGGAAAAGCAATTAAAATACAACAAAGTGAGTTCAATGCTTTTAAAACAAAAGGCGGAAGAACGGTTTATGATGGCGGTGGAATAATGCCCGATGTAACTCTTGACGAAACTAAAACCAGCCCTATTACTGAAGCTTTGTTAAAAAATGATGCCATTTTTGATTATGCAACCAATCTATATTATAAAAATATAGATTCTGGCATGCCAAATAACATTTCAGAAAACGATTTCAATGCGTTTAAGCCGTTTTTAAAGCAAGAGAAATATAATTTCACTACAGAAACCAGTATTGCCTTAAAAAACGTTTTAGAAGTTGCAAAAAAAGAGAAAATAGATGTAAGTATATCTAAAGAATATGCGCTTTTGCTTTCTGCTATTGATAAAAGCATGGAGCAAGAAATAAACACAAATAAAAAAGAGATAAGTAAATTACTACTCGAAGAGTTAATTATACGTTTTCAATATAGAGAAGGTTTATATAAAAACTATGCGCAAAACAACGTAGAAATAATTAAAGCTAAGAGCGTTTTAAATGATGAAGCAGGTTATAAATTACTATTAAAAAAATAAAAATGAAGAAATTATTAACACCCATTTTATGTTTGTTTTTCTTTCTTTCTTATGCACAAGAAGAAGAAGTTCATTCTATTTATTTTCAGTTTGATAAATTTAATTTAAAAGACGAACAAGCAGATGCGGTTGTAAAATTTATTCAAAAACTAGACACTACAAATGTAGAAACTATAGAAATATTTGGTTACTGTGACGATAGAGGAAAAGACGCTTATAACTATGAGTTATCAACAAAAAGAGCAAACATCGTAAGAGACAAGCTAATTAGTAAGGGAATAAAAAGTAAAATTATAATTACACTTGAAGGAAAAGGTAAAATTTTAATTGACGACGATTTAGAAACCAATATCCCAGAAGCGCGTTCTAAAAACAGACGTGTAGATGTTGTTATAAACTACATACCTGTTACTATTGAAGAATTAAGAATACCTGGTGTTTACAGTACTATTCCTAAAAACCCGGTTGTGGGCGATAGAATTTACTTAGATAAATTATTATTTGACCGCGGTAGTAGTAAACTAACCTATAAAGCAAAAAGAGAGCTAGAGCGAGTTGGAAAATTACTATATGTAAAAAAAAATATAGAATTTGAAGTTCAAGGACATGTATGTTGTACGCCATCTTATCATAAAGAAGCAATAGATAGAGAAACCCGAAAAAGAGAACTTTCTACAAACAGGGCATTATCTGTTTATACCTATTTAGGTTTTAGAAAAATAAGCAAAAAAAGAATGTCTTATAAAGGGTATGGCAATACACAACCACTTGGAAAAGGACCTCTTTTAGACCGAAGAGTAGAACTTGTGATTACGAAGATTTAAATAGTAAAATAGCGTATATATAATATTTATGAAAAAACTTATTTTACACATTGCATTGATTATTACAACTTTATCTTTCTCACAGCAAATTGACACCAAGATTTTTAAGTTTGAAGAATCGAATATACAATATGATAGAATTGATTATTCTAAGCATGGTGTCGGTTTATTTTTCATAACTATGTATGAAGATGTTGAAGAAAATGAAAAAATGATGAAAAAGTCAATTGATTGCCTTAGTAAAAAACAGAATCTCTATCACACATTATACTATTTTTTAAAAATTCCAAAAGAAGTTACCACATTAAAAGAAAAAAATAAACTTTTTTCAACATTTATCTCTCATTTAAAAAAGGTTGAAAAACTTAAAAAAGTTGATCTTTATTTAAATTTTAATGATGATTACTCTAAAGATTATAAATCTGAAAAAAATATAGATTATAAAATTGGAAGAGTAAATACTAATATTAAAGCTAAAAAGATTTGTAGAACTCTTACAGTTAGATAAAACATTGAATAACATCATTATATAGCTCAATCTAATTAGTGGCTTCTATATTTTATACACAAACTGTTGTACCAATTGATAATACAACACCGGTAGCCTTAAGAATGCCAATTGGAGAATATACTTTAATGAAACAATAAGTTTCTAAAAAAAAGCGCCTTTCGGAAAAAACGAAAAGGCGCTTTGTGTTTGTATTGATTAAAAATTTAAGTATATTTATTTAACTACTAAATAAAAAGTGCTCTTTAAAAAATGAAAAAAATATATTTAATATTAATAGTGCTAATAACACTTTCGTGCAAAGCTCAAACGCCTATTATTCCAATATATGATAACGGTGGCATATTTGGTGAACAACAAAACGCATATTATAAAGATGTAGAAGGTTATTTTAACCAATTTGTTGGCACTTGGCTATTCACAAACGGCACAAAAGTTTTAAAAGTAACTTTTGTAAAAAAAGAAAGAATGCTGATGGAAAATTCTTATTATGTCGATTTTTTAGTGGGAGAATTTCAGTACATTGAAAATGGTGTAGAAAAAGCAAATACATTGTCAAATTTAATTATAAATTATAATAATGCTTTTAATTATAATTTATACTCTTTAGTAAGAATTAGAAAAACTAGTTATCCTCGATGTGAAGAGTGTGAAACAGATGAAAAAAGATTAGAAATGAAATTTACTGAACCTGCAAATGATGATGCATTGTTAGAAGCTGCCTTTATAATGCGTCGTGTTATAGAAAATGGCACAGAGAAATTAAAAGTTAAATTTATGATGACATCTGGTGCTTGTGGTTTAAAACCAAACTCTCAGGAAGCATCAACTGCAACAATACATAGTATTCCTTATGGAGAATATACTTTAATTAAACAATAACTTTATTAAAAAAATAGTTTCTAAAAAAAAGCGCTCTTTAAAAAATGAAAAATATAATATTAAAACTAGCCTGTATCTTTATTTTTACTACAAGTGCAAGCTGTCAAGTAACCGCAATAGTCCCTCTTAAATCTGTAAACCAGCCAAATGGAGTGTATGAAAAAGATTTAAATAACGAACTGCCTTTTTGGATAGGAACTTGGGAGGGTGTTTCTAATAAGAAAAAATACACTTTTCAGTTTGTGCTTTTTACACAACACAGAACAAATTTATCAGAAGCTAGTTATTTTTACAGAGATGCGTTGATGGGTAAATTTAAAGTAGTAGACTTAGCTACTAATCAAGTGTTGTATGATAATTTAAATGCGACAAATTATGAAAACTATGAGATTAGATTTCTTGCAAATAGATATACCGAATACACTTTTGGATTTACAGACATGGTAACTGCTTCAAACACATCTCTACCTGCAAGATCAATAGCCGCAGCCTTACCAAGCCCCTGACTTGATGCGCAGACGATTGCATTTTTATTTGTAAGGTTTAATTTCATATTTAATATCTATTTTAGTCTCATATTAATCTATTTATTTAGTATCATTGTCAATATTAAACTCAATGGGGTGCTTATGTTTAAATCTAAATGGATTTTCTTTTCTCTAATATTTTTTAGTCTTTCAGTGGC
>UPTG01002125.1_pt1 | contig 13966 bp, 31 predicted proteins | sample 2160121 | NCBI WGS metagenome assembly UPTG01 (sample SAMN06266255, study PRJEB28933) | marine metagenome | isolation source: Columbia River Estuary | place: USA:Columbia River Estuary, USA | collected 2014-07-27 | reverse complement strand
TCATGTTTTTGTGCTAACTCTGCTGCTTCTTGTACATACTCATCAAGAGTCATTCCTCTTTCCTGTGCATGTGCTGCAGCTTGTAGTAATAGTTCTTCGGAAAACTTAAATTTCACTCCAGTCTTGTCCTTCAAAGAGTAATGCTTCTGCAGTTCTTCTACGGATTAGTCCGTCAAGTACTTTACCACCTGCTTTGTTCCATCTCTTAATTTGTGCAGGTACTCCGTCATAGTCCCCACCATTGAGAACCTTCAGCATTGTACTTGCGTTTAGATTACTTGGACCGAGATTGTATGTCCATGATACCAATGCATCGAACATGCACTGATCTATTGAAATTGTGACGGCATCGTTTACAGCTTTTTCGTACTCGACTAACTCGTGTACAAGTAGTTCATCTGCTTCTGCCTTTGTTATTTTTTGTCCTTCTGTGACTCCTTTTGTATGACCGTAGCCAATTGTTAGAACACCAGCAGCACATCTGTATGCTTCCAGTTCAAGTCCCTCGAACTTTTTGATAAGGGCTAAACCCTCTATTGATATCTTCATATATTTCCTCTTGTTAAAAATGCATCTCATAGTGTGAAACTTTCTCCACACCCGCATTGAGCTTTTTGTAATGGAGTATTGAATACAAACTGTTCTTGTAGTCCTCGTACTTCCATATCTATTTCTATTCTTTCAACCATTGATAATGTTTGTGGGTCAACTGCTATGCACTCATAGTAAATTGAATCACCTGTAAAGCTTGGTGCATCTTCATAGTCTAACTCCCATTTCCAGCCGTTACAACCAGCTGGTTTGGTCAAGACACGAACGCCCCACACTTTGTGCGAGGCGATACGCTCTTTAATTACATCCAAAGCTTCTGAACTTACTATTACCATAATAACTCCTTCAGCTTGATAGCATACTTAGATGATGGGTATAATTGCATATGTACATGCTAACATTATTCCGATAAGAGTGGCACTTTCTGCCATTCTACCAAATGCTACCTTATCACCTTTCATTATGCTTTGTCTTAATTTGAGAACTAATCTCATTTTTTGTCTCCTGTTAGAGAGTATTAGTTAATATCTAATACTTTCCTCGATGAGTTCGGAGTCCTAGACAAAGCGATTGTTAGTAAGCCGTCGATTAATTCGACACTGTCTACTTTTAAATCTGCATTTAAAATAAACTTTCTCTCGAAAGATTTAAGACTGAGTCCTTGGTGTACAAATCTTTCAGTAGCACCAAGTTTTCTTTCTTTTTTCCCCTTGATGAGTAGTTCGTTTTCTTCTTGAACTAACTCCAGTTCTTTCTTGCTCCAGCCAGGAATTGCTACCTCTATTCGATAGTTGCCATTCTCAGCGTTTTCGACTATGTTATATCTTGGATATGATGTATCAGTGTTGTGTAACAACCACTCATTGTTCATCCCAAGCCAAAATTTACTAATATCAATCGTCATTTTTAATTCTCCTAATATCACTTTCGTTAATACTATGCCGACCCTTTCGGTATCGACCATAAAACGTAAGCAGACCTATTCTGCCTACTTCATACATATTATATCAAAAGTGAAACCAGAAGTCAAGAATTATTTTTTGTTAGCTTCGTCCTACTACTTACTCATCAAACTCTAAAATACCCTCGGCCTCTAAAAGGTCAATGGTGTTTTCAATCCCTACTCGCTTTCCGTAAAGATAGCTAGTGTGTATACTTCCTAGTAGCACTACTAGAAACATTATTTCTGTACTTTCCATAATTTTTTCTCCTGTACATATTATACCGAATCTGTAACCATAAGTCAAGTACTATTTTATGGTTCCTAAAAATAGTTCTTGACAGTTGCTTAAAATTTTGATATAATATCATCATGTTATTTAGAAAAGGAACTTGGACAACCAAAGAGAAACAAAAGTTAAAAGACCTGTATAATACAATGTCAATTGACGAACTTTCTACTAAGATGGCTCGTTCCACAGGAGCAATAACATCACAAGTTAATTACCTTCGTAAGAGAGGGTGGACATTCCACAGGAGAAGAAATGGATAAAGTAATTGATTTCCCGAGAATGAGAAAATCAGAGGAAATATCGGAAAAAGTTATGAAAGCACTAGTTATAGAGTGTCAAAAGCAGGGACTGAATACAACAAATCAGGACTTTGTATTTGATATGGCGTGGGTACAAAAGTTTGTATGCGCCACTGTAGACAATCAATGCAACATAGCCAATGACCTTATTCGACTCACAAGAGCGCAAGGACTAAAATGAAAGTAAACTGCCAAGGAATGTCACCAGAAAAAGCAATTCGCATACTAAGACGCAAGTTAGAGAATGATGGATTCAAAGATCGAATTAGAGAACTTGAACACTACGAAAAACCTACCACACGCCGAAAGAAAGCAAAGGCATCAGCTATCAAGCGACAACAGAAGCTCACAAATGAGTTTCGTAAATACACTGAAAAAAGACCGAGACACAGAAAATAGATTTTTTACTAAAATAGAACCACTACTCGTTTTCATACTTCAGTTTACAACTTCCCACCATCACGACTACCAACCTTAGCCATTTCAAACACAAAGCATAAAGATTTTTCATGTAAGCAGTTTCAAAAGAGGTTCTTTTTCTGGTAATAAAAAACAATGTTCGACTAAATAAAAAGACTATCACCAAAAGAAGATAAAAAATATTTTTCCATTGAATGAACGTGAAAGAATAAACATATTCATACCCCTAGGAAAAACAAATGTTGCATTTTTGTTAAAATCGTGATATAATATTATTTATAAAGTCAATGAGATTGATATGACAATTCACCAATTATCATTCCCTCGTAATCTCGCTTATCATGAAATTACATTTCAATTGAGCTCGGTAGCGTAAGCGAGAGAGCTCACCTTGTGATTTTTACGATTTAGCGAGAGAGACTACGATATTATGTGTCAATCATCATAACCAAGATGAAACCATGATATCTAAACAACCTAACAACCCCATTCGGGGTCTATTCAAACTACTTTCCAACTTAACTAAAGCTGTATCTGACATTTGACAAACTTTTGCCAACTCAAATTTTTTTAAAGGGTTATTGGTTAAGGTAAATTATATGGGTATAAGGTGAAGTTTTTGAAAATTATCCTAGACTCGTTATACACCCGTTGCAGCTTTGGATGCTCCGTAGAGCACCCGCTGTAGGTTTCAGTCTGGTTGAACGATTCGTATGTTACGAACCTCTGTTGTGAATGTGAAGTCGGCATCTCTCAGAGTGATTGCCATTTGATTCTTCAGTTGTGGTAGAACTCTAGGTTCATTGACCACTTCAAAGTAAGGACCATACTTATTGATGATTGTCCTCAACTTTTCGTTATTGGGTAGTATTTTAGCGTATCGCATCTTCTTCCTCCTTTAGAATATCTACTAATCTTTTTAAATCTATCTTCGGACTTTTCTCTAGCCCCGAAATCATACTATACTCAATTCCTACTAGCTCCGATAGTTCTTCTACTAATTCTTTTTTGGTGACTGGGTCTTCACCTGTTTTTGTTTTATATACTGTCTTTTCGTAGACTCCCTCTCTACTCAGTTTTCCTATGATAGATTTTATACTCTTGTTCAAATCTTCAGCTAACATTTCTACTGTTGCTCTTTCTGGTCTAGCTGTATAGGCTTCTACCATATGTTTTACTTGGTCTTCGGTATAATTCACACTCATACTATCTCTCCTAATAAATCTTCCTCTGGTTTGCTTAGATTTCGTACTATTGATACTACTTCCTGTCTAGTCATTAACCACTTTTTCATTAAAAGTCTGAAGTTATCCTGCTCTGTTAGACCTAATACTTCGTTTTTCTCATAATCTAGCTCTACAGCTGTTATAAGTCCGTTACTCATTGTTAGCATTGCTTACTCCTTGTATAATTGTCTATAACTTCATCTATAGAACCTTGTTTTTGTACTATTGTTATGTTATTACCTGATAGTTTATGTACTGCTCCATTGTTATAATAAACAAAGTAACCCATACCAAACCCTAAGTCTCCTGCTCCACCTTTGCAGACATAATGCTGGGATACTTTGTTACCCCAGTCTTCTGCCGCTAGATAAAGTCTTCGTTTTTCTACTATATCTGTGTATTGACTCATTAGCATCTACTCCAGAATTCATCTGCTAACTCGTCCACAACTTCGATAGGATATATCTTTTCTCCTTCGACTTCGAACTCGCCATGCCAAAAGTCTTCATCTTCAGTATCAATACTAGGATATAATTCCTTAAACTGTTCTAAGAGTTCATCACCATCAGTCTCACAGTAATCTCCTTCCCAGCCGTACCAACCCTCATCTCCTTCTTTGTCAGAACCGTAGTACTGTTTACCCATAAAGTTTCTAAACTCATCTTCATAAGTCATACTTGCAGTTACTTCAGTATCGTACTTCTTTGCAAAGTGTTCAATTAGATTTATTACTAACTCGTGTGGCTGTCTCCAAGCGCTGTACCCACTGAGGTAGCCGTCCTGACATTCCTCAATATGACACCATTTAGCACCTATCTCATTACAGTACCAGTCATAGGAGTTTTCTAAATGACCATCTTCATCAAATGATTTGTTTACTGCCTCCATGAAAGGTTGGTTTTCTATTTCCACATACTCTGTTATTTCATAGGGATTACCTTCATAATCCTTCCTAGTTACTTTCTCTTGTTTAATGCTCTCGTTGAACTGTTCGTCTTCAATTCCTTCTATTTGAATTGTAAAATATACATGATTTGCCATTATCTTCTTGTCTCCCATACTACATAGCCAGCTACTAACATTATTAGACTTGCTACTATTCCTATTATTGCGAAAGCGTTCCATAAAAATGTCATCATATGTCACCTTCCTGTCTTACTTCGGACCTTACTACTTCGAAACCATTCGGATATCTTTTCTCTAGTTTTCTAATGTTCTCGTCCATTACTTCGTCAGGTGTAAATCCTAATGCTATACAGCCTTGAACCCAGTACCAAAGTACGTCCCCTAACTCTCTTTTCATGTGAAAAATTTCTTCGTTTGTGAACTGTGTATCTGCTTGAAACACTTTCTTTTTCACTACTTCGGCAAACTCTCCACTCTCAGCCATCATACCTATGAGTGCTGTTAGTAGTCTTGCCATATCTAATTCTTGGTCTACAGTTACACCATTCTGTGTTGAGTGATTACCACGTAGTTTTTCTACTCTATCACACATTTTGGTAGTATCTTTACTTGTTTCTGAGGTACAGTTGTCTACAAACCTTGCGTAGTCGTTAATTTTGCTCATTAATGTACTACCTCCATTGTTGGTAGTTCTACTACTAACTCTGTATCTCTAATAGTTCTTCCATCTGCTAACTCTATGTTGTAGTAGCGAGGGTTTTCATATCTAGTTCCCCCATGCCATTCTACAGGATAAGCACTTGCATCTGTTGGTTTTACTATTCTTTTTATTGTGCTGCCGTTTGCATTCATTCCTACGGCAAAATGTCTATAATTTCTCATTGTTTTTCCTTGTCTGTTAATTCTGTTAATTCTGTTAAGAGCATACCATACTCATTGTTTAGGTATAAAATTTCCTCATTGAGGTAGTCTAGTTGTTCCAATGCTTCTTTGAGGTTTTCCTCGCAACATTCTATTTCTATCTTTAGACTATCTACTATGTCTTTGTTTTTCAACTGCTTCCTTGAAGGAAATTTTATTATCTTGCCCATACTATCGCCACTATTAATAGTAGATTTGCTACTATGAGTCCTGTTACGAAGCCACTTCCATCTTCCATTATCTGCCTTGACCTCTGTATTTCTTGAACGAACGCTTCTTGTGTTTGTTCATATTTAAACTTACTCTGCCGTGGCTATCGCCCTGTGAAGTTTTCTTCACTATGCTTACGTGTTTTGCTTTACCACCCCACTTCATGACTGCACCTCAGGTGTTACCCACTCTATGTTGATTCCTCTGCGTTGTAGTTCGTTAATGCACTTCTGTCTCACTTTAGGTTTCATATTTACTCCTGTTGAGTTTATGTACTCAAATAACTCCTCTTTTGGTGTGTTCTTTAGATAGAAGTGTTCCATAGGTAATTTACTTGCTGGTACTCCTCTGATGTATTTTTTAGCACTTGGTTTAAATTTTGCTGGCATATTGCTCTCCTGTTATATTGTTAAATTAGAGGAAGTCTTTTCATCTTCCAACACGCTTTCAGTTACGACCTCTACATTCTTTCAAGTCGGAAAATGTAGTTTCCTTTTTTTATTTATGAGTATATTATACAAAATTTTAAGGTCTTTGTCAAGAACTATTTTAAATTAGGTAGGAAATTTTGATGTGGGGGATTTGGGGATAAAAAAATGGGACACCGAAGCGTCCCATCCAAAGTTTTTGTTTTTAAAGTGGTCGTGTCGGAATAATTCACGAACCTATCCACTGCGTAGCTAGAGGCAAAGGATGTTACGAACTTCAATCTAGGTATACTGTTCATTTCGCAATGCTTATCTACTGTGTATGGACTGACTCCATACTGCTGCTGTCGACTAACTAAGCGCAAGTCCTTCCCTTATCGTATATCTACTTGGGGGCTGACAGAGCGACTGCCGTACTGAACTTCAATCTCTTTCCTACTTAAAGGCCGCGACTGCTTAGCTTTTATACTGTTCCAAGTCTGCAGTTTATGTACTAATCGTGTCATACTGCCCCTCGTCCCGCAGTATGAGATGGTTGCCTCCTATCAGCGTGGGACTTGCCCTACTACTAATCTTGCTTCCTTACTCTCACTCGGCACACTATGTGCACCAGCATATGTATCTGCTTACTTCCGTGACATCTTGCGATGGCAGATAACGTGGTTTACTCCTCCGTATTTTCGATTTGACAGCTAAAGCTGAATCTCATCTAATCTACGAGCGTGGTTTCCTCACTCTGGGGTTGATTCTATGGTCATAATCCACCCTGTTCAATTACCTCTGCATTAGTAAAGCCGAAGCTCGTAACGTCCATTAATGCAGTAAAACAAACCGATTTTATACTTTCGATAAAGTGCCGAGTTCTCTTGCTTCGTTTTCTGCCCTGCTTATCGCCGTCGCTTTCGTACTAGGTACTTTGCTTTGGACTTATCGAAGGTATCCACTCAAACTCTCTACGCAGCGGTTCCTGCGGTTATGACTCTCTCCTTGTTGCGAAAGGTATGTCTCATAACGACTCTCAAAAGCGGACATTTTTTCGGTTAACGCAATCTCATCTATGTCTAAAGAGCATACGGCAGTGTTTTACGAGTCGCCACTCAGGTAAGTGATTGAAGGGTTATTTATTCGCTGCCACTTTCAATCCCGAAGGAGTCTGGGTGGGTCACTGCTAAATCATTTGTTTTTTCCTTTACTCAATCACTTTTAATTCTGTTTGTTTCTGAATATAAATATATTATATCAACTTTGAAACCATTTGTCAAGAAGAATTTTAAATCATTTTCCTTGACCCCTTTCGGGAGGGAACTCGATGCCTTCGCATCAACTTCCCTTTTTTTCATAATATAAGGATATTATACAGAAAGTGTCACCAATTGTCAAGAAGTTTTTTAAATTATTTCTTGAAAATTCACTTTGAAGTAAGCATTAATGTCTACTCTAATTTCTACAAGTCGCTGCGCATGTTGAGGTAGAACTCGGTAATCCGTGTGCATCCCTGCTTACTTTTAGCACTAATACTTACTTCAAAGTGGATTACTTAGGGTAATCACTCCTTGACTTCTACTGTGAGATTGCGTCAATCAATCTTTGGAGGTCAGCCTTTGAGGCTTTCACTAGGGAAGGAAACTCTTGACCTAATGTTTCTTGGATACTTGCTAGTAAGTCTGCTTTTCTTACGATAGGTTCGCCACTTTTAGTTACTCTCGGTACTGCTTTGTAGACGCCTTCTCTTGAAAGTTTTGCTATGATGCTTCTAGCGTTCTTGCCAAGTTCTTCTGCTAACATATCAACTGTGTCTCTTGTTGGGTTAGCGCTGTATTGTGCAATCATTTTCTCTGTCATTGCTTCTGTGTAGTTTGATGTTGCCATAATTTTTTTCCTGTTAAAGTAGTGTTTTATTTTGTTTATTATCTTTTTCATTATGAGTATATTATACTCGCTTTGTGTTCGTTTGTCAATAACTAATTTGATTTATTTTCAAATAAGTAGTGCGACGACTGTAATGACTCCAATAGCAATCATTGCGCCAATGAAGTCTTCTACTGTTGCCCTAGAAAGTTCCTCCATTGCTGTCGCAAACTTATCTAATGCCCACACTAGGATTGCTCCACCTATCATTACATAGAATGTCGCCGCCATAAATCTGAGTACAAAGTCTTCCATTACAGGTCGAATCCGTATACTATAGTTATTATAATTAGCATCCAAGTTAGAGGGTGAACTGCGATGAACTTCGCTCTCTTACAAAAATCTTTATTAAATTTGCGTTTGTCCTCGTTCCACTTTACTATATTGAATTTTCTTCTAATTTTTTTCATACAACAATTATAAACAAAGTGATACCAAATGTCAAGAACTATTTTAAATTAATTACTCATAAATTAACGCAAACGAATACTCGGGGGCGGGACGCGAAACCACCAAGCCTTCGCTGCAAATCTGCGAAAAACGCCAAAAATCTTCATAAATTGACGCTAATCTCTTGACACCCGCGCAAATGTGTGTTAAACTATTATTAGACTAATTATATACCCGCTGCAGCGAAGCCTTCGTTTTTACACTTAGTTTTTGTACTTAGGTTTTGCACTTCGGTGCGGGTATAGGTTTTACACTTAGGTTTTGCACTTATAGGCGCAGCCGGCACTAATCTCCCCAAAGTATCAGTTTTACGCCATACTTTACCTATTTAGTGTAGTCAAAGCGGGTTTTGGCAAAGAAAAGACTCACCCTAGTAAATTAATTAAATAAATTTGAATTTTCTCTTGACACACCCGTTGAAGTGTGGTAAAATCGGCGCTGAGTTATGTGGATAACCTGTGGATAAGTATTTTCATTAATTTGCAAATATCTATTGACCCTGAGAAAAAAGTCTGTATAATGGTTTATATAAAATAAGGAGAACAAAAATGGAAAAAGCAAAAAATACTAAAAAAGTCGAAATCACTAAAGAAGCAATGGTGCGTCTAGTAGAACAAAAGTTGGGTTTCAAACACCTAGAGTTAAATTCACTAGAGAGAGCGAATAAAGCGACAATTGCCCTCTTCTTAAAAAGATAAGGCAGAGACCCGACAAAAGTCGGGTTTTTTTTATTTTTAAAAAAGCTCTTGACAAACCCGCCAAAGTGTGTTATAATCGGCGCTGCGCGCCTGTGGATAAGCTGTGGATAAGTCGGCCACGCATGTAGACTTCACTTTTGCACTTCACTTTTGCACTTAGGCGCAGGGCACCTTCACTTTTGCACTTCACTTTTGCACTTTGGCGCAGGGCGCACCCGAAAAGCTGAATGAGAATCATTCGCATTTGGAAAAATTATATACAAAAAATATATATAAAAAATAGATACGATTGGGTATTGACAAATCGCGTTCACACCCTTAAACTTACATAGTAAGTTTAAGGGTGAGTCAACTCTTTTCAAAAAAAAAATCCAAGACAAAAAAAAATCCCTCAAGGGGTGGAGAGGGATTTTTAGGTTCAAAATTATCTATTAGGATTAATAATTTAAAATGGCTTGGCTAGTTCGATATAATCTCCCTAGCCCTTGCCAAGTCGCTTTGACTTTCCCCTTGCTACAGTATGCGTCCCTTTTAGCTGTTAAGTTGTTGCTTCCTTCTAGCTATCGTGAGATAATTAGAACCAAGGCATCGCAACACCCTAGAGCAGTTAATCAGTTGGCTATCTTTAGCGATAGACATTGAGTCCCTAGCTAGTCCAAGGGTTAGAGGTCTGGGCGTTCTCTTAATTGCCGAAGCGTTGGGAGTGTTCCTTTCTCTCTCATGGGGGTTGGTCGTTTCCTTCCTTCCCTTGTTCCCCTTGAACATATAAATATTATATACCTTTGGCTAGAGAATACAACAAGTTTTTTCATTTATTTTTAATTAAAGTATATAGAAATTATATATAAAATATATATGCTTTTTATTCAAAAAGGTCTTTACAAAACAGAGAACACACCCTATAATTTCATTATATGAAATTATAGGGTGAGTCAAGTTTCTGAAACCACCCCAAAAAAAGGGGCTTTCGCCCCTTTATTTTTTGCCCTCTGTGGGCGATTCTAAGCCCCCTCTAAGCTGTTTTATTCCATTGTCTAGCATCTGATACAACAGCCCCTAATTCGGCTAATGCTTCAAGGTTAGACCAATTATCATCAAAAAACCATTTCTCAATATTTCTATATTGGGGCAAGGTGAACAAGTACCGACATTGATTCTTTTTTAAAATGTGGTCTTTCGTTTGGTTGCCTTTAGGTCTTGATATAATCCTATCATAATAAATATTGTGCATATTGATATATTCATAATCCCATTTTCCAAGTTCTCTAGCAGTACAAAGAATCACCATATCACCATTTTTATAAACCTCTTGAAGTTTGGCATATAGTGGCAAAAGGGAATCTTGAAAAATATAATCTTTAGTAGATTTTTCTTTCCACCCTTTGAGATCAATATTTCCTTCTTCGTCATGGGTTGCCCTATGTGATGAGTCTATAATAGTTCCATCTAAATCAAAGATGTATATTTTAGGCTCTATATTATAAAACCTTTTACAAAACCAAGTTTTTAATATTCCTAGTATACGTCTCATAGTACCACCCTTGACAATTGAGCAATCATCATCAAAACAGTTAATATTAAAAGTTCTCTGTTAAGTTCCAAATAGGAAATTAAAAGTATGATTAAATTACCCCCAATAATTAAAGGTAATTGTAGGGGTATTGTGTAGAAACCTTGCAAGGCAATAAATACCATTGCAAAGCCAAGCCATAAGAGGGATTTTCTCCTCTTGGCTTGTTGTGGTCTTGCATCTAAATAGTCGTAGTGATTCATATTCTACCTCTATGAAGCCATTTTAATTCTTGTATCATCTTTTCAGATAAATTCTCCAATCCTCTAGGCTTTGTTTTTCTATCTTCTATTAGTTCGCCAAGGCTAGGAACAGATTTTTTAAAATCTGTCATTTCGCCTTTTATTTGTAGTTTTAATTCAAGCTGTTTCATTAAATAATTCTCCCTGTTTATTTTTAGTTTTAATTGATGTTTTCTTAGGTTTTGATAATCTCATTTCTCTTTTCTTGGTTGCTGAATATCTTTTTTTAAGATGTTGCCAAGAGGGTTGTTTGATGTTTCCTACAAATTCCCTTTTAATTATGGATTTCCATTTTTTCCAAAATGTGGCGAACAATTGAAATTCTAGCATTGAATCTCTCAACGCTGTATGTTGTTCTGTATACCATAAATCTTTATTCAGATATCTCATACAAGATTGAGCAGAATAAGATAAATTTCCTCTTTCAGTTGTCATCTGTTCTTTATCTTCTTCTGTTAGATTATCAAACCATTTCATATAATCTTTATTCATAAAAAGATTTGCTCCTATATCCATTAAACAAACCAATTCAACGCCCCTTGGCAAATAAAAAGTTTTATCTGTTAATTGTTGGTGTGTTTTTCTAATGGTGGCGTCTTTGCTTGAATCAATCCCAATATCAAAATTAAAGTTATAAGATGTTAAATATTCGACATTCATAACCTTGATTAAATTTTGCCATTCTTCAATTATCTCTTTCCATGGCTTAACCTTTTGTGGGTTGTTGATAGCATCTTTTAATGCTCTTGCCATTGCTGGGTTATATCCAAAGTTGCGATTTTTTCCCTCTTTTCGTTGGAATAAAAAGAGTTCTAATTCCTGTATTACCTCTTTAACATAGTAATCCATTTTAAAAACATTAAAAGAATTTTCCTGTTCAATGTCTCCAAACGAAGCCCCAAAATGGTAAACCATTCTAGGGGTATCGTTAATAAAAGTGCATTCAGTATCTATCACACATACAATTGTGCTTCTATTAATTGGTGTCATTATTTAACCACCTTCTTTAGAGTTGCTTCAACATTCAACGCCCCTAAATATGTTTTCATATCTTGGATTGTTGCATTCATTGAAAGGGGCTTTAATCCTTTTTCTTCGATTTGTTTAATCAAATCTTTTTTAGTTGTGTATTCTATTTTCATAAATTCTCCTTATATATTTGTTTATGATTATATAAGTATAACAAATGAGCAATGTTTATCAACAACAATCCTTGAATGTTCCAGAGTAATTATGTATAGAAATTAGTTACGATTTTTCTTGTATTCGCAGCAGAAATGTGGTATACGCCCAGGGGCTGAATGAGAATCATTCGCATTTAAAAAAGTGCATTTATTTTTGCTCCTGGGGTTGACAAAACGCGTGCGTACCCTTAAACTTACGTAGTAAGTTTAAGGGTTGGTTGTCAAGATAAAACGAAATTAATCCTTGCAATTTTAAATCAGGAGTATATAATATAATTATGAACGAAAAAAAATTAAACAAAAAAGAATTAATAGAAGCGATTGAATCTTATGAGAGAATGATAAGAAACAAAAGCATGATGAAAACATTCACGAAACATATGCGGGGTGCATTTGTGGTGAGGTTAGGCAGATTAAATGCCGAATTAAAAAGGAGAGGATAAATGGCAACATTAACAATAACAAGTGATACAAATCCAGGGGTTGTAGTTCTGAAAGGGAAAATGACATGGATTCAAAAAAGAGCATGGGCATATAGAAACAAAGGATTTAATATTCTTATAACATGGGAGCAAAAATAATGGAATCAGTAATAGTATTAACAGCAAGTGCATTAATCTTAGCAGTTGCAATATGGGTAGCGTTGCAGTCATGAGAACGCCACGACAACAACGAAATCATGAGAATTTGCAAAGGCAAAAGCAAAGAGTGATTAATTATCTAAATGAAAATGAGATGATAGTATTCTTTTTATTAGGTCTTAGCATTTTGGTTATGGTCGGCTGTCTAGCAGTCGCCCTAGCCTAAGCACAGAGGGGGGGTTAGTGGACTACGTCCACCCCCTGTGTATTTTACTCCCCCGTATGTACGACTTTTAAAAAATTTCATAATTATAAAAAGACGCAAAGATTCGCATCGTGACGATGCATACGAAAATAGTTCTTGACACACGATATATTTTTTGATATAATTCAAGTATGAAAAAGAATGAAATTGCAACAAAAATGAGTCCAGAAGGACTAGAAATAGCAAATGCCTACTTAGAGTTAGGCAACATTCAGGCCGTGTGCATACGCCTCAAACTAGATGAGAATACTATTCAGGAATATCTAGGGAAGCGAGAAATAAAGGCATACGTAGACCAAGTGTACTTAGATACAGGCTACAGAAATAGATTTAAGCTAGCAAGTACACTAGACGACATCATAGAGAAGAAGCTCGACGAAGCAGACGAATCTCAAATTTATACTAATAAAGATATAGCAGACTTACTAGGTATGGCTCACAAGATGCGCATGGACGAAATCAAAGCCATGGCAGACCTAGAGAAAGCGAAAGCTTCTAATATCAAAAATCAAACTAATGTACAGATAAATTCAGAACTACCTTTTGGACAGGGTAATTATGGAAAATTAATGGAAAAACTTTTAAAGGAGGGGCCACAATGATACATTTATCTAGCTTTACTAAGGATAACCTTAGGGCAGAGACTTTCAAGAAAGACGGACACTATGGTGCCACGTTTTTTGAAAATGATATTAAGATAGCAGAGGAGTTATATACAGGACATAGCGAGTCGTTTGCAGAAAATGCAGCCGAAAACTATGTCTTTGGAATCAAAACAGTTGGCATACAGTAAAAAGGTCACAGACCGATTCTACGAAGTACTTAATAGTCCTAAACAATTTAGCGTTGGACGTTTTGATCCTAAAGATCCCAC
>UPTG01002123.1_pt1 | contig 13987 bp, 13 predicted proteins | sample 2160121 | NCBI WGS metagenome assembly UPTG01 (sample SAMN06266255, study PRJEB28933) | marine metagenome | isolation source: Columbia River Estuary | place: USA:Columbia River Estuary, USA | collected 2014-07-27 | reverse complement strand
AAATAACACGGTTCGCTTCCTCCCTATCTGACTTTCATAAAAAGCCCGTCGTTTTTTGGCAGACAACCCTCTGAGCATTTTACTGCGTTTCTTTCTAACGCCACGGTCAACTACATTTTCCATTTCTGCAGCTTCGGTATTTGCTCTTTCCGAATAGGTAAACACATGAAAATAGGAAACATCCATGTCGTTCAAGTAATTGTAGGTCTCCATAAACAACTCATCGGTCTCACCAGGAAACCCAACAATGACATCAACACCAATACAAGCCTGTGGCATGATCCTTTTAATTTGCTCAACGCGATTGGTATAAGTATCGCGTTTGTATCTGCGTTTCATCAAGCCTAAAAGCTTGTCGCTTCCGCTTTGTAGCGGAATGTGAAAGTGAGGAACAAATGTTTTTGAGTTTGCAACAAAATCTATGGTTTCGTTTTTCAAAAGATTGGGCTCAATAGAAGAAATGCGAAGACGTTCAATGCCTTCTACTTTTTCTAAATTTTGGACCAATTCTAAGAAAGTGTGTTCGTGTTTTTTATTGCCAAATTCCCCTTTGCCATAGTCGCCAATGTTCACGCCAGTCAAAACTATTTCCTTGATGTTTTTCTCAGAAATTTCTTTGGCGTTGCGCAATACACTTTCCATGCTGTCACTTCTGCTAATGCCGCGTGCCAATGGAATCGTACAATAGGTGCATTTATAATCACATCCATCTTGAACTTTAAGAAAAGCGCGCGTTCTATCGCCTATAGAATAAGAGCCTACAAAGAAATCGGCATCTACAATTTCACAAGAATGTATTTCGCCTAGATCTTTTTTAGTGAGGTCGTGTATGTAATCTGTGATTTTAAACTTTTCGGTTGCGCCAAGCACCAAATCAACGCCTTCAATCTTAACGATTTCTTCGGGTTTCAATTGGGCGTAGCAGCCTACAATGGCAACAAAAGCATCTGGATTTTGTTTGAGTGCAGAACGAATAATGGTCTTGGTTTCCTTATCCGCATTCTCTGTAACCGAACAAGTATTGATGACATAGATATCTGCAGCTTCAGAAAACGTTACTTTCTCAAAACCTTTTGCACTAAAATCACGGGCTATTGTTGAGGTTTCTGCAAAATTTAATTTACAACCCAACGTATGAAATGCCACTTTTCCTTTACTCTCTTTCATTGCGGGCGCAAAAGTAAATTATAAGTTTGAAGGTTAACGAGTTAGAGGGTTTAAAAGTTTTATGAATCTTCAATTGCAATCATTTAAATATTAGAGACTATTCTACGTTATTTGCTCTATGCCTAGAATTATTATTTCTACAACTAATGACATTAGCACCGATAACCGTGTCAATAAGGTTGCGCTGTTGTTGCTCGATTTGGGTTTCGATGTACTTTGGGTAGGCAGGCAATTGAAAGACAGCCCTCCGCTTGAACGAGAGTATAAAACGCACCGCATGAAACTGTGGTTTACGGAAGGGGCCTTATTCTATGCAGAGTTTAATATTCGTCTTTTCTTTTTTCTTCTTTTCCGTAAAACGGATGTGTTACTCTCTAACGATTTAGATACACTTTTAGCAAATTATTTGTCATCCCGCTTAAAGCGGAAGGAGTTGGTGTACGACACGCACGAATATTTTTTAGGTGTTCCAGAAATTCAGGACAATCGCCTAGCTAAAGTCGTTTGGACTTTTATAGAAAGATCTATTTTTCCTCAGCTTAAAACTGTGTTTACTGTTAATAATTCTATCGCTAATTTGTATCAGCAGGATTATGGAATCCGACCTAAAGTCTTTCGAAACATTTCTCCTGTTGTTTTACCTGAGGAAAGAAAAACACGCGAAGAACTTGATTTGCCCACTGATATAAAGATTGTGATCAACCAAGGTTCAGGAATGAATGTGGACCGTGGAATTGAAGAAGCATTTGAAGCAGTGTTAGATATGCCTGATACGGTTTTATTACTCGTTGGATCTGGTGATGTGATACCAAAACTCAAAGCCATGGTTAAAGATATGAAAGCTGAAGAAAAAGTCATTTTTGTAGACCGTGTGCCTTACCAAGAATTACTTCAGTATACACTTAATGCCGATGTGGGCATTAGTTTAGACAAAGATACCAACATTAATTACCGTTTCAGTTTACCTAATAAATTGTTTGATTACATCCATTGTGGAATCCCCGTGATATGTTCTAATGTTATTGAAGTAAAGACTATTGTGGATGAATACAGGGTTGGGAAGAGTATTGAAAAGGTAACTCCAGAACCTGTAGCCAAGGCACTCGAAGAAGTCTTGAGTAAAGGAAAAACCAGTTATCAAGATGCATTGCGCATTGCCTCAAAAGAATTAACCTGGGATAAGGAAAAAGTTGCTGTTGAGGAAGTTTACAAAAACTTAATTTCAAAAGTATAACTCCGGGTCTTTTTGCTATTTGCAAGGTTTTTTCCTCAATCAAATAAAAGTCTATTTTTAGGATTGAAATTTTGTTTCAATTGAATCAGTTTTCGAACTACAAACTAGAGCATTATTCATCCCATAAAGACAAACATAAATAGCAATCAGTCTTTGTTACCAGGCATAAACGAACATATTGAAAATTTAAAAAGAGAGTTATGAAAAATATACTTTGTGCCTTTGTTATGGGATTATTTATCATCCCAATTATGTCTTTTGGACAAGTCAAATCAGATTACGATAAGAATATCGATTTTAGTCAATACAAGACAATTTCCTTTGCGGGCTGGGCAAAAGACAGCGACAAGATTTTAAACGATTTTGATAAAAAAAGAATTTTAGAGGCGTTTAAAGAAGAGTTTATGACGCGTGGCGTTGAGGTTAAACTGATGGATGGAGATGCTCAGGTAACACTTTTTGTGGTCGTAGAAAATAAAACGAGTACTACAGCATATACAGATTATATGGGTGGTTATGGTTACGGTCCTCGCTGGGGATGGGGTATGGGAGCCGGAATGGGGACATCAACTACCACTTATGTTGAAGACGATTATATGGAAGGAACTCTTGTAATGGACATGTACGATGCAAAATCAAAAAGCATGGTGTGGCAAGGAATACTAAACACGAATGTGAAAGAGAATCCTGAAAAGCGTGAAAAATCAATTCCTAAAAACATTAAGAAGTTGATGAAAGAGTATCCAATAAAGCCAACAAAGTAAATTAGTCTTAACACTCCCATATGAAATTTTACAATCACATTTATTTAGGAGCATTAGTCCTCTCTACAGGGTTAATAGGTTGCTCTGCCGAAGATGGAGGATATTACGAAGAAGAAGCGGTTGAAGCTTTAGATCTTTTAACCGAAAACATAGGAGAGCTAAACTCTTGTAGCTTTACATTATCTGCAACTGAAGAGACTTTAGAAGATGGACAAGAATGGGTGTCGACAAACAAGGAAACAGATGCCTATATTAATGGAGCCGACCAAATGTATTTCTACACGAAGAGTGAAAATGGAAGACGAGGATTCTGGATTAACGAAGGAGAATTGTCTATCTTTTTATTCAATGAAAACAAGTATCAAGTAAAGCAGGTGCCGAAAAATTTACTGCGCACCATGGACTCGATAAACGGGAATTTTAAGTTTAATTTTCCAGCGGCAGATTTCTTTTATCCTTCTTTAACAGATGATCTTATCGCATTTTCAGATTCACTTTTTATTAATGAAGACAAAATAATTGATGGTCAAGTTTGTAAAGAAATATTTGCCAAAGGAGATGGAAAGGAGATTTTCATTTTAATGGACGAAGAAACAAATCTCCCAAAGCAGTTAGAAATATACGATTTTGGTGCTGAGGGCTTAGAGAAAACCTATGTAGCCTCTTTTTCAAATTGGAAAGAAGATCCTAAACTGCCAGCCAAACTGTTTGCTTTTACACCTCCAGAAAATGCAGTTGAATCTGAAATTTTAAAGAAAAAATAGACATGAAGAACTTAAAATATATTTTCTGTGCACTGATGTTAATTTTTTGTTTCTCAGAAATTGAAGCCCAAAGAATGGGTCATGGAGGAGGCGGTGGTCGCTCTGGTGGCGGAGGTGGAGCTTCACGCTCACATTCTGGTGGTTCCATAAATGGTGGCGCAAGTCGCTCATCTTCGCGTCCTCAAACGAGTTCTAGAAGTCAATCAAGCCGCAGTCATAGCTCATCAACACAACGCAAGTCATCGCCAAGTCAACCTCGAGCATCCGTAAACAATGGCGGTGGGAATTCGTCAAGGCAGAGTAGTGCGAACAGAAGCAACAAATCTTCAAGTAGAGAAAGTGGTTCAACGAGCCGTAGTAACAAATCTGGAAGTAGAGAAAATAAATCTGGTAGCCGCGAGGCGAGTAAGAGTCGCGAAGGAAATAAAGGAACACGTGAAGCGAATGCCGGGACTAGAGAGGGTAGCGGAAACCGAGGAGATAAAGCTGGAGACAAATCTGGTAATCGCCCCAGTAATGGCAGCGGAGACAGAAACATTAACAGTGGAAATACCAATGTGAATGTCAATGTGAACAGAAATGTTCATGTAAACAACAGTCATCATAACCATTATTACAATGGACATAGAGGTTATTATCCATACCATTATCACCCTTACCGTGGATACCATTATGGACCTTCTTGGCATCCAGTTGGTTTTTTTATGGCAGTTATGGTAACTACAGCAGTGGTCGTTTCAGTTCAAAATCAACAGTATTATTACGATAGCGGAGTATATTATCAAGAAGTTTCTGGAGGGTATAATACTGTTCCTCCTCCTGTAAATATTACAGTGATTAATCTTCCTGATGGGATGGAATCAGTCCCCTATGATGAGGTAACCTATTACTATTATGGCGGTACGTTTTATACAAAATCTGATGATGGGTTTACGGTAATCGTTGCTCCAGATGGAGCAGTTGTAACAAACATTCCCGAGGGTGCAGAAGAAATAGAATTAGGCGAAGAGAAGTACGTTGTTTACAACGATACCTACTTTCAACCTTTATCGCAAGACGGTAAGGATGTGTATCAAGTGGTTGCGATGGAATCTAATGAATAGCTGAATCTAAAAAGAGTTTCTTTTGGTGGATCTGTAAAGGAGGCTTATATCGAAAAAGTACACATTTAAATAATTTCTTCTTTAACTGCTCCAAGTGGTTACAGATGTAAATTAAGGTACATCTTGAGCATCCTTTTTGGTAACGCGCAAATAATGAGTGATATTTGGGATAACTTAAATCCTAAGTTTGCAATGAAAAAATTTATCCTTTCCGTTACCGCAATTGCCCTTTTGGTTGCCTGTTCTAATAAAGAAACTAATAAGGAAGAAGATTCAAAAGACGAAGCAAAAGTTGAAGCAAAAACACCTGCAGAGTCATCTGGATATGCTACCAAAGTTTATTTTGGAGACACCCATTTACATACCGAACTATCCATGGATGCGGGTGCATTTGGAAATAGAATTGGCTTAGATGAAGCCTATAGGTTTGCGAAAGGAGAAGAGGTCACATCTTCATCGGGACTAACCGCGAAACTTTCAAGACCGCTAGACTTTTTAGTTGCAGCAGACCATTCAGATGGGATGGGTTTGTTTCAAGCTCTTTTCAATAAAGATGAATGGATTTTAGAATACGATCAGGGCAAGCGCTGGAGCAAAATGATTGAAGATGGAAATGGAGCTGAAGCGGCAATAGAATTGATTAAAGCCTTCTCGCAAGGAGAGATGGATTTCGATCCAAATAACCCAGAGCTGCAAAGACCGGTTTGGGACATGACTGTAGATGCCGCAGAAAAATACAATGAACCCGGTAAGTTTACTGCCTTTATAGGTTACGAATGGACATCGCTCATAGCGGGAAACAATTTGCACCGCGTTGTGATTTATCGCGATGACGAAGACAAAGCACGTGGACACATTCCCTATACCAATGGACAAAGTTCAGACCCAGAAGATTTGTGGACCGACTTAGAAAACTATGAAAGTGAAACTGATGGCAAAGTTTTGGCCATTCCGCATAACGGAAATTTGAGTAACGGCATCATGTTTATGGAAACTGCAGTCGATGGTCGAGCATTTGATAAAGCATATGCAGACCGAAGAATCCAATGGGAGCCGTTGTATGAAATTACGCAGATCAAAGGCGATGGTGAAACCCATCCATTTTTATCTCCAAACGATGAGTTTGCAGATTATGAAACATGGGATTTTGGAAACCTAGACTTATCAGCAGTTAAAACTGAGGAGATGTTGAATGGCGAATATGGCCGTTCTGCATTAAAAATGGGTTTGAAAATTAAATCTCAAGTGGGTACAAACCCGTATAAGTTTGGATTTATTGGAAGCACAGATTCTCACACATCTCTGGCTACGGCCGAAGACAATAACTTTTATGGAAAAGCTTCGAATGTAGAGCCAAGCAAAGAAAGATGGAACCATCCTTTCGTAACCTCGGAATTGGCAAGCATAATGACTTGGCAAACGGTGGCTTCTGGTTATGCCGCTGTCTGGGCGAACGACAATACACGCGAATCACTTTGGGATGCCATGAAGCGCAAAGAAACATATGGTACAACAGGCTCGAGAATGCAAATTCGCTTTTTTGGTGGATGGGACTATGCTGATGCTGATATGAATGACGATTGGGTTAAAAATGGTTATGATAAAGGCGTGCCAATGGGTGGCGATCTTTCAGACGGTTTAGATAAAACACCTTCATTTATTGTTCACGCTCTGATGGATCCAGAGTTCGGATCTTTGGACCGCGTTCAAATTGTGAAAGGTTGGATGAAAGCAGATGGCACCCTCAATGAAAAAGTTTACGATGTAGTTTGGGCTGGTGAAAGACAAATGGATGACAAGGGGAAAGTCTCTTCCGTTGGAAATACGGTTAACCTTGAGGACGGTTCTTGGGATAATTCAATTGGTGCTACCGAACTTTCAAAAGTTTGGACAGACCCTGATTTTAATCCAGAATTAGAAGCATTTTATTACGTAAGAGTAATTGAAATTCCAACACCGAGATGGACGCTACACGATAAATTAAGGTATGGCGCTGAATTATCTGATGAGGTGCCGTTAACTACTACGCAGAGAGGGTATACATCTCCAATATGGTATTCGCCAAAGTAAAATTGGATTATATTTTATGAGAAAAATTTTTAAAGAGCCGCTGCTCCATTTCATTCTGATTGGGGCAGCTTTCTTTTTGTTATATCAAGTTGTAAAGTCAGATGATTCTTCTGAAGACTTTATTACTATTGATGAAAGTGATTTAGATGAGATCGTGTCTAAGTTTGAAATGCAGTGGAAGCGTCCACCAACAGAAGAAGAATTGACTGCAATTCTTGAAAGTAGAGTTGAGCAAGAAATTTTTTACCAAGAGGCTTTGAAGATGAATCTGGATCACAATGATGAAATCATCAAGCGCAGACTTTCCCAAAAAATGCAATTCTTGTCTAACGACATTTCTTCTTTAGTTGAGCCTACTAGCGAAGAATTGAAGGAATATTATCAAAATAATCTCGACCGCTATATGCAAGACGCAACGTATTCGTTGTATCAAATTTTCTTTAGTCCTGATTTACGCGAAGATTGGCATGGAGATGCTAAGAGGGCCTTAGAAGATTTTAACGGTTTGGCTTTAGAAGAAGCCCTCAAAAAAGGCGATCCAATAGCCTTGCCCCAGTATTTTGAGAATACGTCTAGCTTTCATATTCAAAGACAAATGGGAGATGAGTTTACTAAAGGTCTAATTGATTTGAAAGTTGGAAAATGGCAAGGTCCAATTCGATCAGGGTACGGAGAACATTTAGTTTTCATTGAAAAGAAAGAAGCAGAACAGCCTGCACCTTTTGAAGAAGTGAAATCAAAAGTTTTGGAGAACTTCAATTTTGAGAAACAAAAAGAAGTCAAAGCTTCTATTTACGAAGAGTTTAAAAGCAGCTATAAGGTTGAGATAGATGTGCAAAGTGATGCCTATCCAGATGAATTCATAGAAAAACTAAAGGTAGATATAGAAGGGGCGTGAATAGAGTCTTAGCCATAGCATTTGTGTTGTTTAGTTTCTGTGGATTCTCGCATGAAATCCGACCTGCCTATTTACAAATTACAGAAACTGGCGAAAACACATTTGATGTGTATTGGAGAATTCCGAGTCGTGGAGATGCCACTCCTAAGCTTGAAGTCATTTTTCCAAATTCGTCTAAAATCAAAGAAACAAGTCCACCTCGTTTTGTAGACGGTTTTGCAAACTTCAGATACGAATTGGTTTCAAAGGAGCCTTTGTCTGGCAAAGAATTGAGAATAGAGGGCCTCAAGAATACTTTGATTGATGTGTTGGTCAGATTAGAATACACCAGTGGAGAGCAAGTGACATTTATGCTTCAGCCCGACAATGACAAAGTTGTTGTTCCAGGAGAAACAAGCCTTCTTCAAGTCATTGAAGTCTATACAATATTGGGTATTGAGCACATCCTTTTTGGATTTGATCACCTGTTGTTTGTTTTAGCTTTAATTATCATCGCTAAAGGCAAATGGAAAATTGTCAAGACTGTGACTGCGTTTACGGTGGCGCATAGCATCACTTTAAGTTTGGCTTCCTTGGGTTTATTGACATTTCCAGGGGCACCTGTAGAAGCAGTAATTGCTCTGAGCATTGTTTTCTTGGCAGTTGAAATTCTGAATGTGCAGCAAGGGAAACCAAGTTTAACGAGCAAAAAACCATGGCTTGTGGCCTTCACTTTTGGTTTGCTTCATGGTTTTGGTTTTGCAGGTGCATTGGCAGAAATTGGTCTTCCAAAGCAAGCCATACCATATGCACTCGGGTTTTTTAATGTTGGTGTTGAATTGGGACAGCTCGCTTTCGTATTTGTTATGTTAGGTGTCTTTAAAATACTTTCCAGCTTAAAGCTGAATTTGGAATGGGGTAAAAAGGTAATGGCATACGGCATTGGCAGCCTTGCTGCTTTTTGGATGATTGAACGCGTTGTTGGTTTTTGGGGATAAATACTATGGCAGAACAAAATAAAATAAGTCTTACAGGAGCCATTTCAATAGGAATCGGAGGAATGGTCGGTGGCGGAATTTTCGCGGTATTGGGACTTTCTGTTTCGTTGGCACAAGGCGGTGTTCCAGTTTCTTTTTTAGTGGCTGGTTTGATTGCTTTTCTAACTGCCTATTCTTATGCAAAACTTTCTATTGCATATCCAGATTCTGGAGGTACAGTGCGATTTATCAACGAAGGTTTTGGCACTGGGGTCTTTAGCGGAGGCTTGAACAATATGCTTTGGGTGAGTTATATAATTATGCTGGCCTTATACGGAAGTGCTTTTGGTAGTTATGCTTCGAGTCTTATTTCTATTACAGGAAACACGGTCATAGATCAAAAAATATTCATTGCTGCTATTATTCTGATTTCCACATTTATTAATTATTACAGTATTAAAATTGTGGGCGAAGTAGAGTCTATAGCAGTTATAATAAAGTTATTTATCCTATTGGTTTTTGTTGCAGCTGGTTTTTGGGGCTTATCCTCTAATGAGAATTTTGGCCAATTGAATATGGAAAATTGGGAAAGCCCGTTGCAATTGGTTGCTGCAGGGATGGTCATTTTTGTGGCTTATGAAGGGTTTGAATTAATTGCCAATTCGGCACCTGAGATTACAAATCCAAAGAAGAATATTTCAAGAGCCTATTATTTTTCCGTGGGTTTTGTTATTTTATTGTATTTAGCCATAGCTGTGGTTACAGTAGGGTCTTTAGATTTCGCAGCTATTGCAACCGCGCAGGATTATGCCTTGGCTGAAGCTGCGAAACCGAAATTTGGACAAGCGGGTTTTACGATTATCGCCATAGCCGCCATCATATCAACTTTTTCAGCAATCAATGCTACACTTCTTGGTGGAAGTAGAGTGAATTACGAAGTTGCTGAAGACAAAGAATTGCCCTCAGAATTTACGCGAACATTATGGGGAAAGCCAATCGGATTAGCGATTATTTCTGCGGCTTCGGTTTTACTCGCGGTGAGTGTAGATTTAGAATCGATTTCGACATCAGGAAGTGTAGGCTTCTTATTGATATTCGCCATGGTGAATTTGGTGGGGTATAAAAAAGCAAAAGAGATCAACGGGAAAAAAATAATTTCTCTTTTTGCTGCCATTTTATGTTTTGCTGCATTCGTTATTCTTTTGATTCAGCAGCTAGAGACTAGCCCTGTTGGAATTTATATCGCTATTGGGGTTTTTACATCTTGTTTTATTGCTGAGTACATTTTCAAGAAAGCATTTAACTAAAATTGGAATAATTTTAGCTTTACATTCACCTTGTCATGGACTAGACAATTGAAAAAGAACAACGCTATGATTTTTCAAAACGATGGAGCGGTGATGTCTTTTGAGGCCTTGTAAAAGCATCATCAGATCAAACGAGTTTTAATGAGGCGCTTTTAGTTTGTAATTGCGGTGCTGGATTACGGTATTTATTTGCAAGAAAACTAGGGCTAAGAAGGGGTGTTGATGTTGCTTGGAGTATCGATGACTTTGTGTATTACATCACATTTGGTTCGGCTTGGAACAACAGAAATTAAAAGACAACAGTAGATTTAGACTTATTATTGCCAAAAGTTTGAGAGCCCCATTTATTCATGTCAAAAGAGCAATTCTTCACTCCTTTTAAAACATCCGTAAAGGAGATTGAACTTCCTGAAGAATTCACGTTTCCTTTTTTCTATGAGCCGCATCTATTGGCAGAAATTGCTTCTAAAGAATTGCAGCAAAGTATCGAGAACGACATTGAATGGAATCACAATTTTGGTTTGGATGACAAAGAAGCGGACAAGGGTAAAATGTTCGGTGTTCTCGTTGTACAAAACGGGAATAATGAGCTAGGTTATTTAAGTGCCTATTCAGGTAAACTCACTGGAATGGAGCGCCCAAAAGGTTTTATACCACATGTGTATAATTTGCCTGAAGGCGATAATTTCTACGCGCAAGGAATGCGCGGTATCAATACGATTACCACAGAATTGACATCGGCTCAGAATTCTGAAGTGTATTTGTTGAAATTGGCTGTTCTTAAAAGAGCGAATGAAGAAGCCGAACTGGAGATAAAGGCATTCAAATCAGCAAACTTAAAAGCAAAAAAGAAACGGAAGTTAGAGCGCGAACAAGCAGAACACTTAAGTCAAACTGAAAAAGAGAGTTTAGAAGAAACGCTGGTCAAACAGAGCCTTCAACAGAAGTACCGCCTTCGAGTTCTAAAACACTCTTGGAAACAAGCACTTGATTATTTGCAAACTGACTTTGAAAAGTTGGAGAGCGAAGTTCAAGATTTGAAAGAAAAGCGAAGTGCAGCTTCTGCGAAACTGCAGCACCAAATATTTGATGAGTACAAGTTTCTGAATGCCGAAGGCAATTGGAAGTCCTTGCATTCTATTTTTAAAGAGACGGAATTGGATTTACCTCCTGCGGGTGCGGGAGAATGCGCAGCTCCAAAGCTATTGCAAGCGGCTTATGAAGGTGGTTTTAAGCCAGTCGCCTTAGCGGAGTTTTGGTGGGGAGAATCTCCTACCATGGAAATTAAGAAGCATAAACATTTCTACCCAGCGTGTCGCAGAAAATGCAAGCCCATATTAGGCCATATGTTAAAAGGTTTATCTGTTGAGGCTAATCCATTGTTGGTAAACTACGGAGAAGGAAAACAACTCGAGAAAGTATACGAAGATGCATACATGTTGGTTGTAAATAAACCTGAAGGTTTGTTGTCAGTGCCTGGCAAGACGATTCAAGACTCTGTATTCCATCGTATGCAAACAGAGTATCCTGGTGCAACTGGACCAATTACAGTGCACCGTTTAGATCAAGATACATCTGGGTTAATGCTAATTGCTAAGACTAAAGATGCACACAAAGATCTTCAACAGCAATTTCTAGATAAAACCATAAAGAAGCGTTATATCGCTTTGCTTGATGGAGAGATTTCTGAAAAAGAAGGAATCATAGATCTTCCACTTCGCGTGGATATAAATGATCGCCCAAAACAAATGGTTTGCCACGAAAGTGGTAAACGCTCAATTACACGATTTAAAGTTATAGAGGTGATTAATAGTGTGACTAGAATTCAATTGAATCCGATTACGGGCCGTTCACATCAACTGCGCATGCATTGTGCGCATAAAGAAGGATTGAATACTGCCATTGTTGGAGATAACCTGTATGGAAAAAAAGGAACTCGACTGCATTTGCATGCCGAGTTCATCGAATTCATTCATCCAGAATTGAAAAAGAAAATGAAATTCTCCGTTACAGCGAATTTCTAATTACCAATCGGTTTCTTCAATCGTGAAGATTTCATCAACCTTAGTTTCAAAAATAGCTGCTAAGCGCAGAGCCAAGAGTGTAGAAGGAACGTACTTCCCAAGCTCCATTGCATTTATTGTTTGCCGGCTGACTTGAATAAGTTTAGCTAATTCAGCTTGTGTCATGTTCTTTTTTGCACGTTCAACTTTTATGCTATTCTTCATGACTTTCGGTTTTGTTGAGTTTAAAGATGAGGTAGTTAAAGCGTACAATGAAAAAGAGAAGCAATGTGAACATGTTGAATATCATAACCCAAAAGAATGCCATATCATACACAAAGAGCAGTGCGAGTAATAAAATGCAATAGTTGAGATACGTAGCCCAGACTAAAGATTCTAGTCTTGTTTTGGCTATATATTCATCTTCAATTTTCTCTTTTGAATCAAACTTTTCTTTAAGCAAGTTTTTAGTCTTCCCATAATGCCTATAATACATGACATAACTTAAAAAAAGCTTAGAATATTTAGATAAATTCATTTCCACTGTATTTCTGTTATTTAATTAGTTATAACGAAATAGGAAATGAAAAGTTTCGAAGAACGAACTTCATATTCACATTACCAAACTCCAACGCCCACCAAGGAAAAAAGCAGCCTGCTCAGAATGGAAGATAACAAAATCGTCCCAATAGGCTCAGCAATTCTAGAATATGCCAGAACAGGTGTGAGTCCAAAAGATGAAAAACCAAAATTTGAAGCAAAGAACACTCAACTCACTTTACTACAAAACGTGTTTTTCTTTACTACAACAAAATAATTTACTGATTTTATTACGATTTAATTTTCAACCGATGCACTCCGAAGGCAGAGGTCAGAGGTTCGAATCCTCTCGGGTGCGCCATTTCTCGTGTCCCAATTGAACTACTCAATTGATTTGCAAGCATATTATTTGCAGCAGTCAATGTGGGTAGACAATATGGTAGAGCCAAAGCCTCTATTGCGTTTTAGTGTGTTCTTAATCGCACTTCTTGCATATTTAACAGCATCAGTTCCAGCCATGTCATACGAAGAACCAAGCTTCGTAATAATTAAGAAGACTGATATCTATGAAGTTAGGCGATATGAGAAACGCACTGTCGCAGAGGTTACATATGGTGAAGAAGATAGTGGTTTCAGAGTTCTTTTTGATTACATATCAGGAGCCAACAAAGGCTCCAATGAAATTGATATGACTATACCAGTTGCACAGTCGGAAGAAATTGATATGACAGTGCCAGTTACTCAATCAAGCACTGGTGGAAAGATGAGTATGAGGATCTTTCTTCCCAAAAAATATTCCAAACAAAATGCGCCGGAACCTAGTGACAAAAGAATTAGCATCATTGAACTTCCAGAGGAGTATTTTGCTGTTATCTCATATTCTGGCTTCGCTTCCGACAGCAACTTTGAGGAACACCATAAAGAATTAGAGGTTGCCCTGAAGCAAGATGGCTTGGTTACTAAAGGACCTCCAGTGAGAGCAACCTACAACTCACCCTTCACTCCACCTTTCCTCAGACGCAATGAGGCAATGTATCCATTAAAGTGGAACTAGCCGCTTCATCCACTTAGCTTTTACCTCTAACGGCTGCCCAGTTCCATATCTCTGACCTACTCCAGTCGTTATCCAGCCACCAATAGCGTCAATGATGTCTGTTGGACATTCAACGGCACGAAGTCTA
>UPTG01002120.1_pt1 | contig 13997 bp, 10 predicted proteins | sample 2160121 | NCBI WGS metagenome assembly UPTG01 (sample SAMN06266255, study PRJEB28933) | marine metagenome | isolation source: Columbia River Estuary | place: USA:Columbia River Estuary, USA | collected 2014-07-27 | reverse complement strand
AAATCAGGAGCTGTTGCAAAGCTTAATACTCCATTAGCATCAATTTCTAATACATCACCTGAGACTGAGAAGGTTAATGTGTCATCAGCATCAACATCAGTTGCTGTAATAGTAGCATCCGGTATAGCTGTTTGATTTTCAGCGGCACTAAAAGTTGCTGAGGATAAGGGTATTCCCGTAGAGTTTATTCTGAGTGGGGCCGAGGCAATGCCACTGCCCGACAATCATGTGGATACAGTGCTGGTCACCTTTACTATGTGCACCATTCCGGAAGTGGCGGCTGCCAATAAAGAGATGCTCAGGGTTTTAAAGCCTGGTGGCAAAATGATTTTCTGTGAGCATGGCCTGGCGCCAGATACCAATGTGTCTAAATGGCAGAGCCGTATCGATCCGATCTGGGGCAAGATCGCCGGTGGTTGCCACCTTAATCGCGATATTCCCGGCTTGATCACCGCTGCCGGCTTTGAGATCGAGGCTATGGAGCAAATGTATCTGCCTAGCACGCCAAAATTTGCCGGTTATAACTACTGGGGTACGGCCGTTGCTCGGTAGGCCCTAACGTAGTCAATTTCCAGTCTTAGGGGGAAAGCGCTGTTATCAATGGGTCCGCCAGCGCGACCCCAGTCGCCCCCTATAGCCAGATTGAGAATCACATGAAATGGGTGGTTAAAAGGCCAGGATGCCCAGTCGTCGGAGTCTCGGTAGTAGGTGAAATAGGGCACATCATTGACTGTGGTGGTAAGGCTGTCTGGCGTCCACTCTAGGCCGTAGCGATAAAAGTTTTCGTGCACATTATCTAGCTTAATACTGCCTTTGCGCTGGCTCCAGTGGACCCACACGTAGTCTTTGGTATGCACTGTGCCATGGACAATATTGGGGTCGTAACCCACGTGTTCCATAATATCGATCTCGCCAGAATTTGGCCAGGCATCGCAAGCGCCATTACCCTGCCAGTCAACTTTACTGGGACCGCAGTTGGTCGCGTAGCGGAAGGGGTCTGTGGGCATCATCCAGATAGCGGGCCAGGTACCCTGACCCTTGGGCAGCCGGGCGCGCACCTCAAGCTTGCCGTAGAGAATATCCATTTTGCCGGCGCTATTGATGCGCGCGGAACTGTATTTGGCTCCGGCATAGTCTTCTTTGTGGGCCTCTATAACCAGCAGCCCATCCTTTATGCGCAAATTTTTCGCTCTGGTGGTGTAGGTTTGATCTTCGTTATTGACCTTGCGTGCCGGCCAGGTCTCGATATTCCATTTGTCGGCATCGACCGCGCCGTCCTTATTAAACTCATCGGACCAGAGCAATGCCCAAGGAGAGGTGTCTGTAGGCTGTCGCTGCCGCACCTCAAAGCCGCTGATCACTGGTAGTCCCACTAAGCCTTTTAAGCTTATATCCAAGCGTCCTTGGGTGACCTGTATATTGGGTATGGTTCGGGACAGGGCAGAGCGCATACGGCCATCGCGAGAGCCGCGAACATCCAGATTACCAATAATCAGCTTGCCCTGAGCCAGCACATCAAACAGGCGCTGACCTTTAGGGGTATCTTCTGGCTCCATAAAATGCAGCGTCAGATCATAAACACCGTTTTCTAGAGGCTGTGAGAACAGCAGGTTGCCTGTGCGATAGCTTTTATACAGAGGCTGAACCTGAGTGCCTTCTACCGCTGGCACGCTGAGGCAGCTGGGTGACTCAGAGCAGTCATCGCTCTGGTACTGTAATACAGAGTCGGCATTAAATTGGCCGCCTCCCACATTGAGTGCCCAGACTACAGGGCTGTGAATATCAGCGGCTACCCAGCTAGTCATCAGGCTGAGCCCTAATCCAAAGACGGTGATCAAAGACGAGGTTGCTGTGTTTGCGATCATAATTAGAGCTCTAATTTTGGTTGTGAAAGCGCCCCGGGCCTGGTTGTCTGCTTAGGGGCTCTGAGTTACCAAAATTTTACCTTTAAACCTGCAGAAGAGTGTCCTCAACACCGCATAAACTGGTTAATTTGGCGCAAATGTGAACTTTAGTCTTACCCTATGCCCCTGTTATCGCATATTTGTGTATTTGGTCTCAATTGCTGTGTATTTCAGCGTCAGACCGATGTACCTTATATGCTTGGATATCCATCTCAATAATATATACAAGACTATATAAATAGATGGGTCCGTAGTTTTACTATTTTTTTACCTTGGGGGTTTAGCAACATGTTATTTAAAAAGAAGATTCTTTCTAGCAGTGTGGCTCTGGCATTAGTCGGTTCAGCCATACCTGCATTTGCTCAAGACGGAGCACAGATTGAAGAGGTTATTGTTGAAGGCGGTATTCGCGCTAGTTTGAAGCGTGCTATGGATATTAAACGTGACTCAGCTGGTGTTGCAGACGCAATCTCTGCAGAGGACATGGGTAAGTTTCCAGATACCAACCTGGCAGAATCTCTGCAGCGTGTTACTGGTGTATCTATCAGCCGTCAGCGCGGTGAAGGTAGCCAGGTAACTGTTCGTGGCTTTGGTCCTGAGTACAACCTGGTGACCTTAAATGGCCGTCAGATGCCAACACATAACGGGACTAACCGTTCGTTCGATTTCGGCGATCTGGCTTCGGAAGGAATTTCTGCGGTTGTAGTGCACAAAACTGGTAATGCTGCTGCAGCTACTGGTGGTGTGGGTTCAACCATTAACATTATTACTACTAAGCCTCTGGAAGCGGGCGAAATAGCAACCTTCGGTGCGAAGATGGCTATGGATACCTCTACTGAGACAGGTGATGACTTCACTCCTGAGTTCTCTGGTCTGTATTCAAATACGTTTGCCGATGACACCGTAGGTATTGCTATTAGTGCATCATCTCAGCGTCGTAACAATGCGGTGAATATTGCAAGCATTGGCGGTTGGCACACAACTCCAGGTAACACCGACGGTGGTTGGACTTCTGTTCCTAACAATGACGCTCAGGTAAACCGCCCATCTGATGCGGCTGGCAATATGTCCATCCCTCAGAGCAACGCCTACAACCTCAGCGAATATGAGTCAGAGCGTGTAAACGGTCAGTTGACTCTGCAGTGGGCACCAGCAGATAACTTTACTGCCACTGTCGACTACACCTACTCAGAGTTTGATCTGGACCGCACTTACAGCGATCTGTCCGCCTGGTATAACCTGGGTAATAACACTCAGTCCTCAAGTTGGGACGATGGTCTGATTGCTTCGCCTACTATGTACAGCGAAGCAAGCCCCAACAGTGACTTCGCTATGGGTGTTGGCCATGACGGTGCCAAAACTGAAAATGACTCTTTTGGACTTAACCTGGAATGGCAGTTCTCTGATCAGCTGAGCCTGGCTTTTGACTACCATGATTCTGGTTCTGATCAGGGTGCAAACAACCCATTCGGCACCAGCTCTCTGGTAACCATGGCAAGCTTTAACCGTGTTCAGACAACTACTTACTTTGATCAGGATCTTCCGATTCTGCAGCTGGGCCTAAACTCTGGTGCAGATGGTGCAGCTCGTCCTCTCTACAAAGACGACATGATTATTACTGGTAGTGTATTCAGCAACGCTGCATCAAATATGGACGTAGAGCAGTCTCGCTTTATGGGCAAATTCGATGCTGACGACGCGACCACTATCGACTTTGGTATTGAGCTGACAGAAGTGAGCAACCGAAGTACAAGTAAGTCTGTTGAACGTGGTACCTGGGGTGGTATTTCAGATCCCGGCTATATCAGCGATATTCTGGTTAGATCTTCAATGGCTAACTCATTCGACCAGGTTTCTGGTGGTAATGACACACGCCGTCAGACTGAGTACTTCGTGACTACCCTCGAGCAGATTGTTGAGCTGGCTGAAGCACTACCATTAGCTGCTTCTCAGGCAGTGGGTGACTGTGGCACTGCCTACTGTGCCTCTACTGATTGGGACGTTGATAAGCGCACCACGGAAGAGACTACAGCTGTCTATGTACAGATCAGCCATGAAACTGAGTTCAACAGCATGCCAATTAGCCTGCGTGCAGGTTTGCGCCACGAGAGCACAGATGTTACTTCTGCGGCTCGTGCGCCTACCTATGACGATGTTTACTGGGAAGGTGGTAACGAATTCTATCTGGTTCAGGGCGCCGACGTTGCCTATGATAACTACAAAGGCAGCTATGATTTGATGTTGCCTAATCTGGATATCAATGTTGATCTCAGAGACGATCTGGTTCTGCGTGCATCTGTCAGTAAAACTGTTACCCGTCCGAGCTACGACGCCATTAAAGGCGGCGTAACTGTCGATGGTCAGACCTTTAAGTTCCGCGATGCTCGCGCTGCTGGTGGTGATCCCGCACTGCAGCCCATCGAAGCAGAGAACTTTGATCTGTCTATCGAGTGGTACTACGGTGATGCAGACTACCTGTCCCTGGGTTACTACGAAAAGACTGTAGATAACTTTATTGGTAACGGCTTTAAGCAAATGGCTCTGTTCGGTTTGAATGATCCAGCTTCTGGCGGCCTGTATGCAGAAACTGCTGCGGCTGAAGGCCTGGATGCAGGTTCTCAGTACACAGCTATTGGTACTGCGATGAGCTCTGCTTTTGATGCAGATGGCCGATACTACGGCACCTCAGCAAACGATCCTCTGACGTTTACTGTGGCTGTACCTACCAATGAAAAGACAGCTAAGGTTGACGGTATTGAAGTTAACTGGCAGCACAACTTCGGCGAAACTGGCTACGGCTTTATTGTCAACGCTACTATCGCCAACGCAGATGTTGCTTTCGATCCGCTGGCTCTGGAAACCCAGTTCGTACTTAACGGATTGAGTGATTCAGCTAACCTTATTGGTTTCTATGACAAAGGTGGCTTCCAGGCTCGTTTCGCGTACAACTGGCGTGATAAGTTCCTGGGCGGCATTGGCCAGGGTCAGGGTTCATCTGCGATCAACCCAACTAATATCCGTGCCTACGGCCAGTTGGATATGAGCGCTAGCTATGAAGTTAACGATAATCTTACGATTTTCCTTGACGGCATCAACGTGACTGAGTCTGACTTCCGAGTTTACGGTCGTGAAGAGCTTCAGGTGCTGCAGGCAGGTCAAACTGGTGCACGCTACAATCTGGGTGTTCGCTACACTTTCTAGGTCATAGAAACTGTAGTAACCCTGGTGTTGAAGCCAGAGTTTGCGAGTGATTTATCGCAAACTTAATAAGAAGCCGCTTAATTTTTTAAGCGGCTTCTTTATTTACGGCGTATATAAAGTAATATGCAAATACACAAAAAAACTGGCCTTGGCAGAGACTCAGATAGATAAGGCCATTTAAGAATTCTTTTTAACTAGCTGATACCAATGGAAAAAAACATACATCGAGTTGTTATCCTGGGCGGCGGCAGCGCTGGCTGGCTAACTGCAGGAATTATAGCTGCAGAGCATGCTGTTGGATCCAATTCCGGTTCCAGCGACCCAAGTGATGGCTTTCAGCTAATACTGGTAGAGTCGCCTGATATCAGCACCATTGGCGTTGGTGAGGGCACCTGGCCGTCGATGCGCAGTACATTGCAAAAGATGGGTATCTCAGAGACCGAGTTTTTTCGGGAATGTAGTGCCAGTTTTAAGCAGGGCACATTGTTTAAAAATTGGCTGGGTTCTGATAAACAGGGCTCTCATGACAGCTATATTCACCCATTTACTGTTCCCCAGAGCTATGCCGATACCAATCTGGCACCCCATTGGCAGTTAATCAGAGACCAGGTGAACTTTGCCGATGCTGTCTGTCCCCAGAGCGCGCTTGCAGAGGGGTATCAGGCGCCAAAGAAAATCTCTACTCCAGAGTACGCTTTTCAGCTTAACTACGGCTACCATTTGGATGCAGGCAAGTTTGCCGAGCTATTGCGCGCCCACTGCGTGGACAAGTTGGGTGTTATCCATATTAAAGCCAATGTCGAGGGCATTAATTCAGCAGCAAATGGTGATATAGCCTCAATTGTCACCGACAGGGCAGGCACTGTGGAGGGCGACTTATTTGTCGACTGCAGTGGCTCCAGATCACTGCTGCTGGGCGAGCACTATCAGGTACCAATGTGTAGCAAAAGACAGTATCTGTTTAATAATACTGCTCTGGCGGCACAGGTTGCCTACGGGGCTCCAGAAGATCCCATTCAATCCTTTACCCTTTCCACCGCTCAGAGCGCTGGCTGGATATGGGATATAGGCCTGCCCAGTCGCAGGGGCATAGGCCATGTTTACTCTGATGCCCACAACACCGAAGACCGGGCGCGAGAAGAGCTGATGGCCTATATTGAGGCCTCGGCAGGCAAGCAGGCAGCGGATCAGGCTATGGTGCGCAAGATACAGTTTGAACCCGGGCACCGGGCCGAGTTTTGGCATAAAAACTGTGTGGCCATAGGTATGTCTGCGGGCTTTATCGAACCCCTGGAAGCTTCGGCTCTAGTGTTGGTGGAGCTATCTGCTGCTATGATTGCTGAGCAACTGCCAGCCAACCGTAAAACCATGGACCTGGTGGCCAAGCGATTTAATGATAAGTTTCTCTATCGCTGGGATCGTATAATTGATTTTTTAAAGCTGCACTATATTCTCAGTCAGCGAGAGGGTCAGTACTGGCAGGATCATCGCGATCCCGCCAGCATTCCAGATCATCTGGCGGAGCAGGTTGCACTCTGGCGTCACCAGAGCCCCTGGCATAGGGACAGCGCCCATGTGGATGAGCTGTTCCCATCGGCGAGCTTCCAATATGTGCTCTACGGCATGGGCTTTGAGACCAAGGGCAGCACCACAGCGCGGCGCTCTGAACAGCAGGCCTATCAGAGGGCTGGCAGTCTATTTCAGGAGAATGCCAAAAGAACACAGCAGTTGCAGGCATCGCTGCCCACCAACCGCGAATTAATCAATAAAATATATAGCTATGGGATGCAAAAAATTTAATCTGCCTCCCTCAACTGATCGACCATAACTAAAAGACTAATTAACGGCCAATAATAGACAGCAGCAGGCCAATTGCAGGCAATCGGAGAACCCATGAGTAACTACGTAATACTGACCAAGACCGCCCACAGGGATACTAAGGTGATTCTTGATCGCAGTGAGGCCTACGGTGATAAGGTAAAAATCGCTCTCACTTTTCCTCAAGAATTCAGGAATGTTCAGGCTTGTTATCCAATATTCTTTATTAAAGATGGTGATACCGGACAGTTTTATCCCGCGGCTATTTTTGGTTTTGAGGATAATGAGAACCTGTTTCTCACTGACCAGGGTTGGGATGCCACCTATATCCCCATGATGATTCGTCGTCATCCATTCTTAATTGGATTTCAGCCTGGTCCCAATGGCGAAAAGGCTGAGGACAACCCAGTGGTTTCCATCGACATGGATAACCCGCGAGTCAATGGGGAGAAGGGCGAAGCGCTATTTACCGAAGAGGGTAATCAGACTCCTTATCTGGAGGGTTCCATTGCAGGCTTGGAAGCTATTCATGCTGGCCATGAGCAAAACAAGGTATTTATTGAGGCGCTGTTAGCCAATGATCTATTAGAGCCTTTTACCCTAGAAATTACTCTTAATGATGGGTCCAACAATCAACTTCTGGGCTTCTACACTATCAACGAAGAGAAATTACGCGATCTGGACGGCGACACACTGAGTCGGCTCAGTAAAGCGGGTTATTTACAGGCAATTTATATGCAGATAGCTTCGTTCGCCAGGGTCAGAACATTGATTGATAAGAAAAATGCACTGCTACTCCAGAGTCAATAAATCTTGTTACAGATTAGCCAACAGGTAGAAGAGAGATTAGATTGCCAGCCCGATGCTATCGCGGCTGAGGTACTAGACTCAACTATACCATTGGTATTAAGGGGGCTTGTGGATAGCTGGCCTCTGGTGCAGGCGGCTAAACAGTCCGCCAGCGACAGTATTGATTATCTGACGCAGTTTGATTCTGGTGCGCCATTAACGGTTTTTACTGGCCCCGCCGAAAATAAAGGCCGAGTCTTTTACAATCAGGATTACAGTGGCTTTAATTTTGCCAATCAGCAGGCAGACTTAAAGCAGGTGTTTGCTCAGCTTATTGAGCACAGTGATAACAGTCAGGCACCTATGGTCTATGTGGGTTCCACCATGATCGATCACTGGCTACCGGGGTTTCGCCAACACAATGATTTAGCGTTGAGCGAGCATAATCCGGTGGTGAGCATCTGGTTGGGCAACCGCAGTCGTATTGCGGCCCATTACGATTTCCCCACCAATATTGCCTGCTGTGGGGCAGGGCGGCGCAGGGTGACATTGTTTCCCCCCGACCAGCTGGAGAACCTCTATGTGGGGCCATTAGATTTTACCCCAGCTGGGCAGCCTATTAGCCTGGTGGACTTTGCAGAGCCGGATTACGAGCGTTTTCCAAAGTTTCGTGAAGCCCTGAAGTCGGCTGTGGTGGTTGAGCTAGAGCCCGGTGATGCACTGCTAATTCCCAGTATGTGGTGGCATCATATCGAAGCGCTGGAAAGCTTTAATGTGCTGATAAATTACTGGTGGCGCAACAGCCCCGCCCATATGGGGCCGCCACTCAATGTATTGCAGCATGCAATTATGGGGCTGCGCGACCTACCTCAGGAGCAGCGCGCTGTGTGGCAGCAGCTGTTTGATTACTATGTATTCAATCCTCAGGAACAGGCTTTTGAGCATATTCCCGAGCAGGTAAGAGGGGTTCTTAATCCTATGGATGAAGCCTCAGCGAAGCAGATTCGCAGTATGTTACTGAATAAATTTAAGCAATAAAAAGCCTTTGGCGAGAGTTTGGAGAGATAAAAGTGACAACCCAGAAAGTAAAAAAAGTCGTGATTGTTGGTGGTGGCACAGCCGGTTGGATGGCCGCTGCTGCTGTTTCTAAATTAATTGGCAAGAATCTGGACATCTCGCTGGTGGAGTCCGATGAAATCGGCACCGTAGGTGTGGGTGAAGCGACCATTCCCACCATGATTACATTGCACCAGCTGCTGGGCATTAATGAGCGTGAATTTATGGCGGAAGTGCAGGCCACTTTTAAGCTGGGTATTGAGTTTGCCAACTGGAAGAATGTTGGCGAGTCCTATATTCACTCCTTTGGGTTCACTGGAGAAGATTGCTGGGCAGCAGGGTTTCAGCACTTTTGGTTAAGAGGTAAACAACAGGGGGTTAGCGGTGAGTTTGGAGATTACTGCGCCGAGCTGCAAGCGGCCAAGGCCAATAAATTTGCCGTGCTGCAACGCAATGGTTTGAACTATGCCTACCATATGGATGCCAGCCTCTATGCGAAATATCTGCGAAAACTTGCGGAAAAATTTGGTGCCAAACGAGTTGAAGGAAAAATTGTTGAGGTGGGCACAGACCACCAGTCCGGTGATATTACCCATGTGACTCTTGCATCTGGTCAAAAAGTCGAGGGCGATTTATTTATCGACTGCAGCGGCTTTGTTGGCCTATTAATCGATAAAACCCTGCACACTGGCTACGATGACTGGTCACACTTTTTACCCTGTGACAGCGCTGTGGCAGTGCAGACTAAATCTATTAGCGACCCCATTCCCTACACCAAATCCACAGCGCGAGAAGCTGGTTGGCAGTGGCGTATCCCACTGCAGTCTAGGGTGGGCAATGGCCTGGTATTCTGCAGCAAATATCTCTCAGACGATGAAGCCATTAAAACCTTGCTGAGCAATGTGGAGGGAGAGACACTGACCGAACCTCGGGTGATTAAATTCCGCACCGGTCAGCGTCGCCAGCACTGGAATAAAAACTGTATTGCTCTGGGACTGGCCAGTGGCTTTGTCGAACCCTTGGAATCTACCAGTATTCATATGGTACAGCGGGGCATTATTCGCCTGCTGCAGATGTTCCCGCTGGATGGCATCCGCAAACCGGATGTCGAAGAGTTTAATACCCAGATGCGCGAAGAATTTTTATTTATTCGTGACTTTATTGTGCTGCACTACCATGTCACCGAGCGCGACGACACCAGGTTTTGGCGCCACTGTAAAACCATGCCAATTCCCGAGTCACTGCAACACCGCATCGAGTTGTTTAAACAGACGGGTAAAGTATTCCAAAAAGCGGGCGACGTGTTTGCCGAGAACTCCTGGACTCAGGTAATGCTTGGCCAGGGACTAATGCCCGAGCAGTATCACTCAATTGTAAATATGATGTCCGATCAAGAGCTGAAAAGCTTCTTGGAGAATATTAAACATAATGTCGACCGGCTGGTGGAGCAGTTGCCCAATCACAAGCAGTTTGTTGATAACTACTGTAAAGCAGAGGCCATGTAGCAGTTGTAATCCTGGGTTCGCTGTCCTATTGAGTGGGGTGAAATATCTCCAGATCTTTCGCTGCGCTGAGGATGACAGATGGGCTCAGTTAGACAGTTACTTTAACTGCCCCCCCAAAAATTGTTTTAGCTGTGTCTGCTGTTCCGGGCTTAGGTTTGTGACCAAATCCTTAAGCTCTGCAGGCAGATCCTCCCCAGGTTCGCCTCTGGTTTTAAATACATAGTAATCAAAGAAATACCGCCAGGCTTCGCGCTTCTCTGAACTGAGATTGCCAATGCTCATCATGGCATGCATCAGGCTGTCATTGGGGGAGATACCTGCATTGGTCATGCCTCCCCACCAATAGTTAATCAGCACATTCACTGCATGCAGTGACTCAACACCATGCCACCAGAGGGCAGGAATATAGATGCCATCCCCTGGGTTTAGAGTGGCTTCCTGCCCCTGCTCTTCAGCCTCGGCAAAATTGGGATACTGGGCTAAATCCGGCTGTTTGGTATCAACCATACTCACGGGTACGCCACCTGGTGTAACCAGCATAGGCCCTGGGTATAAATTATTGATTTGCCCTGGTGGAAACAGGGTAAATTTACGCTGGCCGGCCACCACACAGGCGAGGTTGTCATGGATATCATAATGGGGTGCCACGATGGCACGATTGCCCAACCACATGGTGGGGCCAATGGATTTATCCAGCAATGGCTGCTGGTTTTGCTGCTCAAAGTCTGGCATTACCAAATCCACTGGTATGGCCTGTAGTGCGATGGCGTGGGGGTTGGGGTCATGCTGTATGCGGAGCAGTCGGTCCAGGCCAATGCCCAAAGTCACCTGAGCTTTTTGAAAGTTTAAGGCCTTTAAATCTGGCTGATAAAAGAATCGGCCTTTAATAGCTGGGTCGCCCACCAGGGCTGAAACGACTTTTTCGCTGTCGTGCTTTTTCAGGTAGTCGACTATAGCTTCGGGGGACTGAGCCCCTGCTTTTACCGCGGGCCAATGGCCTACGATTGATTTGATATGGGCAGGCTGGTTTAGAGGAATTATCTCCCCATGGAACTGATCATAATCGACCTCTTCCCAGACTCTAATTGCCTGCACCCTTTATCCCCTAACCTTGTTTAATGTTGCTGGAATTATCGCAGAAACCTGTAGATAAGAACATTGGCGCTGTACCCTTAAACAGAGGTTACAAATTAAAACGCACTTGGGTGCCCACCAGCACCTCAAAACATTGATCGCAGCGTACCTTGGCTTGCATGGGGTTGCCACAGGGCTTGTGTACCAGCAGCATGGGATCGCCGGCCTCCGTGCCACAGTATTTATTGCCCCAGCTTAAAAGGGTCACAAAGTAGGGGAATAGGTCCCGGCCCTTATCAGTGAGCTGATATTCGTAGCGCAATGGACTCTGCTGATAGGGCTGCTGAGAGAACACTCCCTCATTTACCAGTCGCTTTAATCGGTCGGCAAGAATATTGGTGGCTACGGGCAACTCCTGATTAAACTCATCAAAGCGTTTTAAACCATGAAAAGCCAGGGCCACCAGATTGGCGGTCCAGCGGTCGCCCAGCAGGTTTATCAGGTTATTGTAGACGGTCTTGCTGCTGCTTTGGGCGGCTGTGGCTGAGCGGCGGCGGGTCTTGGTTGCGCGCTGATCTGTACCTGCACCTGGCCCTGGCTTAAAACTAATATCTCGGGAATCGACGGTCTTATCGCAGTGACCGCATTGCATCACCGGCCAAAACGGTTTGCCGCAGCGGTTATGGATAAGTTCGACCCTATCCAGCGCAGGGCTGCTAAAGTGAGTGCGCTCCCAGACCATCGCCATCAGGCCATTTTGGTAGAGTTCGATGGATTTTTTGGTCAGATGATAAACCGGATAGCGGGCGGTGGTGTCTTTGCGCAGGCAGTCGATGGTCTGAAGCCAGTTTAGGCGATCGGTCAGCACCCCTTTGGAGGCTCCGGTGCCTATCAGCATGCCGGTAAAGGTATTTACGCCCCAGAATACCTCTTGCAGAATTAGCAGGCACCATTTGTCGCCTATCTGGTCCAGGGCCCGATTGATTGAACTGGCTCTGGTACTAAAGCTATTGATATTGGCTTTCAACGAGTCCCTTCCTATTACTTTTTTCCCGTCGCTGTTATTTCCAGAGATCTTCGCCGCGGCTCCACCAGGCGTGAAACCCCAGAGGTACGCGCTGGGGCATTTTGATTCTGGCTATAGGGCCCTGGCCAATATCCTGAGCATCAAATATTTGCAGCTGGGAGGTCCAGTCATTGCTATCGGTCACCAGTGACATAATATAGCCGTGGTCTTCGGCACTCCCTCGGTTGGCGCCTTTAACCGGAGCAAAGGGCGTTTCGCTGCCATACACGCCTTCGCCATAGTTCCACTCATCATACTGGCCGGTATCATTGTTGTATTTAACCAGGCCGTTAAAGCGCAAGGTGTGGCCGCCTTCTTCGAGCAGGGGAATTCGCTGGTGGTAGGCATATTTGCCCTTGGTACCCTGGTAAATCTGATTTACTTTATTGAACTCTGTGTTCATATCGCAGATATCACCCTCACGCACCTCGCCGGTGACCAGATTAAAGCGCCAGCGGTAGTTATTGGCCTCTAAGCGCATATAGGCAAGCATATGGGACAGCGCGCCCTCATCGTTTGAAGCATTGGGCATGGGGTTGGTGGAGCGGCAGCCATCCATGGTGATCCAGTCGCCGTCTTCCCAGCAGTTGGATACATGCAAAATAAAACAGGGCTCGCAGTCAAACCAGCGGATATCACTGGACTGGCCGTAGCGAGGGATTATGCCAAAGCGGGCCGGTATATCCTGATGAAATTTCAGCACGCGCATGTTGTGATTGCGCAGCACATCAATATTATGGAAAAACGGCAGATCATGGAGAATGGTGTAGTTGGTGGTAAAGCCCAAATCATGGGGCAGGCGCGGGCCCGGTATTTCAATCTCGACCTCTTGGCGCAAAGTGCCATCTGGGTTGGCCACACCATAGGTCATAAATGGTGCCTCGTCGCCATAATCCATAAATAGTAGTTCACCTGTGTTCCAGTCCACATGGCTATGGGCTGACATTTTGCGTCTGGTGCGGCCCTCTAGATCAAACACGCCCTTGTTCTCCAAGGTCAGCGGATTCATGCTGTAGGGAATGCCTGCGTTATACCAGGTGGGTAGCAGTTGGCCATTAAACAGAATCACATCAGTATTGCCGGTGTCCTTGATCGGGGAGTCTGGCAGGGAAAAATCAAAGGGCCCCATCACGCCGGGCCACACTGCCTGGTTTTCTGCCAGCTCGCGCTGCAGCGCATAGGTATGGATATAGCTATTGCGATAGGAGGCTTTGCCATCGCGAATATAGACCGCATGCACCATGCCGTCGCCGTCGAAGGGATGGTAGAGATTCTTCGGCTTAAACACCGGATTTGGGCCATTGCGATAATAGGCGCCAAACAGATCTTCCGGCAGCTCGCCGATTACTTCCAGTTCACTAACTTCAATTTCATCTGTGGTGGGGGCATAGGCGCCGTGTAGATAGGGGTTGTCTAGCTCATAGATCCAGTCTTGAGTATTGTCGAACAGCGGCGCTGATCCAATACATTTCTCGGTGACTTCAAGGGTGCTGCTGCTCATGGTCTGATCCCCTGGGGTTTAGCCGCGCGGCCTGTTATTTTTATAGGTCTAATTATGCAAGTATATGAGATTCAAAGGTTACA
>UPTG01002119.1_pt1 | contig 13997 bp, 13 predicted proteins | sample 2160121 | NCBI WGS metagenome assembly UPTG01 (sample SAMN06266255, study PRJEB28933) | marine metagenome | isolation source: Columbia River Estuary | place: USA:Columbia River Estuary, USA | collected 2014-07-27 | reverse complement strand
GAAACCGATAACGCAAATTTTGTCGAAGCCAGGTACTTCATCCTATGCACCGGATTTGCAGCAAAGGCATACACGCCCAACTTTGCAGGAATGAACGACTTCAAGGGTGAATGCTATCACTCGGGACACTGGCCTCAACAGGGCCTGGATCTCAAAGACCGTAGAGTCGGCATCATCGGTACCGGCGCCAGTGGCGTGCAAATAGCCCAAGAGGCCAGCAAAGTTTGCTCCCATCTCACTGTTTTTCAACGCACACCCATCATGGCCCTGCCGATGCGGCAACAACAGATGGGCGCAAACGAGCATCTTGAATTTTTTTCCTAATGCTCCGGCGCCCACCGAGACCGGACTTTTGCCTGTAAATTTGCAAGTTAAAATTAGAAACGGCACGCGATCGCGTTGAAGGGGGCATCGGTCTCTGAGTGGCAAAGGCATCTGCTTTTCCACCGGTATCCACATCGCAATGCGCCGAGAGCGCGGCTCACTCGCGCCGTTTCGCAGGCTGAGAAGATCAGATCACGAGAGCAATGCCCGTTTGGGCATCCGGAGTTGAGTACAAACGCGACTGATTCGGGTCAATTTAGGTGCGGGGCCTCAGCCTCACCGTGGCCGGTTCACCGGATAAACCCCTAAGATTTTAATTTTGTCAGTGAAATATTCCAGCTCTTCCATGGCCAGCTTGACGTTTGCGTCTTCGGGATGTCCCTCAATGTCGGCATGAAACTGGGTTGCGGTAAACGATCCACCGACCATATAGCTTTCCAACTTGGTCATATTTACTCCGTTGGTGGCAAACCCGCCCATTGCTTTATAAAGTGCGGCGGGAATGTTGCGCACCTGAAACACAAAGCTGGTCATCATACCGCGATCGCCGCGGCGGCTATAGTCTGGCGCGCGCGCCATAATGACAAAACGCGTTGTGTTATTGTCATTATCCTCAATATCCTGCGCCAAAATATCAAGACCGTAAATTTCGCCTGCCAAGCTGCTGGCAAGCGCTGCCAAACTGGGATCGGCGGTCTTGGCGACATGTTTTGCAGAACCGGCAGTGTCGGCTCCGGTAACCCGGTGGATGCCATGTTCGCTTAAAAATCCGCGACATTGGCCTAAAAGCACCGTGTGGCTCATTGCGGAGGTGATCTGAGGCAGCGTGGTTCCAGGCACTGATAGCAGGCTGATGCGCACTCGGACGAAGGCCTCGTCAATTATATGCAAGCCGGAGTCGGGCAGCAGCGAATGGATGTCTGCCACACGTCCTGCGGTAGAGTTTTCTACTGGTAACATTGCCAGTTCTGCCGTGCCCGAGCGCACGGCCTCGATGGCATCTTCAAACGTGCGGCATGGTAACGGACGCTTGTCGGGATATGCCTCGCGGCAGGCTTCGTGTGAATAAGCGCCAAGTTCGCCTTGAAAGGCAATTTTAAACTGCATCAGATAGATTCCCGTCACTTTAACCCAACTCGGGCGTTTGGTCGCGGTAACTACACCTTGCGTCCGCCTATGGGAAGCGGATACATAACACTTGATTGATAGCGAATAGGTACCTGAGCGATGCTTGATACGATGACAATGACCAAAATTTTGGGTGGGTTTTGTGGCGCCTTCCTGATTTTCCTTCTGGGCAATTGGGTTGCGGAAGAACTTTACCATGTCGGCGGCAGTGGACACGGTGATCATAAACAGGCCTATGTCATTGATACCGGAGAAGAAGAGGCTGATACGGCGCAAGAAGAGGGCCCAGACTTTGCCACTTTGCTGGCCGCTGCGGATACCGGCAAAGGTGCCAAGGTGTTCAGCAAGTGTAAAGCCTGCCATAAACTGGAAGCTGGAGCCAATGGAACCGGCCCACATCTGTATGGGGTCGTCGATCGTGCTGTAGCTGTCGAGGCAGACTACAAGTACTCTGGCGCATTGATTGCGGTCGCCGAGGTTTGGACAGCAGAGAACCTGAACGGGTTTCTGGAAAATCCAAAATCCTATGCGCCGGGCACCAAAATGGGATTTTCCGGTTTGAAAAAAGAGACGGATCGCGCCAACTTGATCGCCTATTTGGCAACGATAGGCGAATAGTCAGACCCTCACACGATCTTGAAGTTAGCCATCGCCCTGCGCGGTGGCTTTTTTACATCTAAAGCGCGTTAATCACAAAAAATTCAATAAAACGCCGCTTGCGCATGGCAAAGCCGACCCTTTAGTTTATCTTAAACTAAACCATCTTAAATTGTTTCAAATTGTCTGGATCGGAGTCTGGTGATGCGCAGTAAACAAACTAACTCAGGAAAGCGTGTGGCACAAACTGCCCCTTTGGTGGGCTGGCGGTTTTTGGGTTTGCTGGGATTTAGTCTGATCGCGGTGCTGTGGCTGGGCAAAAGTACCTTTGCGGCAGATAAGATCATTAAGTCACATGGAATCTCAAGTTTTGGTGAGCTGAAATACCCTGCCGATTTTCCGCATTTTGATTATGTGAACCCGGATGCGCCGAAAGGTGGCGAGTTTACAACGTGGGGATTCGGCACATTCGACAGCCTCACCCCCTATATTCTCAAGGGTAACGCTGGGTCGCTTGCAACCGTGTTTTTTGATAGTTTGATGACGGGAAATTCCGATGAGCCTGACTCAATGTACGGTTTGGTTGCCCATACGGTGGAATATCCTGAAAATCGCAGTTGGGTGATTTTTCACATGCGCCCTGAAGCCCGGTTCGCAGACGGTACGCCATTGACCGCTGAGGATGTGGTGTTCAGCTATAATGTGTTGCTGGAAAAAGGCCGTCCGACCTTTAAGGTGACTTTCGAGCATTTTGACAAGGTGGAAGCGCTGGACACCCATCGGGTGAAGTTTTCATTCAATCCCGAGGGCCCTTTGCGCGAACTGTTGATGACTGCAGGGGGCTTGCCGATTTTCTCCAAGGCCTATTACGACGACCGCGATTTTGCCGAAGCCACGCTTGAGCCGCCGCTGGGGTCTGGTGAATATGAATTGCTGTCTGTCGATGCCGGTCGCAGCGTTGCCTATAAGCGCCGGCCCGATTACTGGGGTAAGGATTTGCCGGTGAATGTCGGCACCAATAATTTCGACGTTCTCAAGGTTGAGTATTTTGCTGATTACACCACCGCATTTGAAGCATTTAAAGGTGGTGCCTATACCTATCGTGAGGAATATATGTCCAAGCTCTGGGCGACCTCTTATGAGTTTCCTGCGGTTGAGAAAGGCTGGGTCAAACTTGAAAACCTGCCCGACGGACGCCCGGCGGGGACTCAAGGGTTTTGGTTTAACCTGCGCAGGGAAAAGTTTAGCGACCCGCGTGTGCGAGAAGCGATTGGTATGGCGTTTAACTTTGAGTGGTCCAACGAAAGTCTGTTTTATGGTATTTATAGCCGTACCGACAGCTTTTGGGAAAATTCAGCGACGCTGCAGGCCGAGGGGATGCCGTCTGAGGCTGAATTGGCATTGCTTGAACCGTTGCGCGCTCAGCTTCCCACAGCGGTTTTTGATGCACCAGCCTATGTGCCGTTAGTGTCTAAACCTGATCAAGTCGGGGACCGCAAGGCCCTGCGCAAGGCGGGAAAACTGCTTGATGCCGCAGGTTGGACGGTGGGAGATGATGGCATTCGCGTCAATGCTGACGGCGTGCAGTTGACGCTTGATGTAATGAATGACAGCCCCTCTTTTGAACGCATTATCAATCCGTATATCGAAAACCTCAAACGGCTTGGGGTGGCGGCGACCACCACGCGGGTGGATTCTGCTGAAGCACAAGAGCGTGAGAAGAACTTTGACTATGATATGGTCGTGCAGCGCTATGCCATGTCGTCGACCCCGGGCAATGAGTTGCGCGGTATCTTCGGATCAGAGACAGTGGATGTTGCCGGCTCAGCCAATCGGGCCGGGCTTGCGCATCCGGGTGTGGATGCGTTGATCCGCCATATTGCCGAAGCTGAATCCCGCGCCGATCTGACCACGGCTGTCAATGCGCTCGACCGGGTGCTGCGGGCGTTGCATATCTGGGTGCCGCAATGGTACAAACCCGTACATAACATTGCGTATTTTGATATGTATGAACGTCCCTATACCGACACCCCGCCACTTTATTCGATGGGTGAGATGTCGATCTGGTGGTATAATCCAGCAAAGGCTCAAGCCTTGAAAGACGCAGGCGCATTTTGAGGCAGGGCCACTAGCATGGGCGCATATATCCTTCGTAGATTGGCGCTGATCATTCCCACGTTACTGGGGATCATGGTGATCAATTTTGCCCTCGTGCAATTTGTGCCCGGCGGCCCGATCGAGCAGATCATTGCTCAGATCGAAGGCGGAGGTGATGTGTTTGAGGGAATCGCTGGTGGCGGGGCTGCCGAAACGGCGGCAGCCACTTCCGAAGACTATGTTGGCGGGCGTGGCCTGCCGCCAGAATTTATCGCACAGCTGGAAGCCGAGTTCGGCTTTGATAAACCGCCGCTTGAGCGGTTTTTGCACATGATGTGGAATTACATGCAGCTGGATTTCGGTGAGAGTTATTTTAGGTCGGTCAGCGTTATTGATCTGGTGCTGGAGAAGATGCCGGTCTCAATCACCTTGGGCCTTTGGTCGACGCTGATTGCCTATATGGTGTCCATCCCGCTGGGCATCCGCAAAGCGGTGCGCGACGGCAGTAAATTTGACACATGGACCAGCGGATTGATTATTGTTGGCTATGCGATTCCGGGATTTTTGTTCGCCATTCTACTTTTGGTGCTGTTCGCCGGCGGATCCTATTATCAAATATTCCCGCTGCGCGGCCTGACGTCGGAAAATTGGTCTGACTTGGGCTTTTTTGCTAAAATTGCCGATTATTTCTGGCATATAGCGCTGCCGGTGCTGGCTTCGACAATTGCGGCCTTTGCCACTTTGACCTTGTTGACGAAGAACAGCTTTCTCGACGAGATCAAAAAGCAATATGTCATGACTGCCCGCGCCAAAGGGCTGTCTGAAGGCCGGGTGCTTTATGGCCATGTGTTTCGCAATGCCATGCTGATCGTGATCGCAGGGTTCCCAGCGGTGTTTATCGGGGTATTTTTTGGCGGCTCGCTGATCATTGAGACGATATTTTCGCTAGATGGTCTTGGGCGACTTGGTTTTGAGGCGGCCGTTGCGCGTGATTATCCAGTGATCTTCGGTACTTTATTTGTCTTTGGCCTCATGGGACTTCTTGTGGGGATAATATCGGATCTGATGTATGTTTTTATTGATCCGCGGATCGATTTTGAAAGTCGGCAGGGATAATGGGATTAATGTCGTTCGCACTGTCGCCGCTCAATCAGCGTCGCTGGAATAATTTCAAAAGTAACCGTCGGGCATTCTGGTCGTTGGTGGTGTTTTCCGTCCTGTTTGGCTTGTCGCTGTTTGCCGAATTTATCGCCAATGACAAACCTATTTTGGTACAGTATCGCGGCGAGTATTATGCGCCGATTTTTCAGTTTTACCCTGAGACAGCTTTTGGTGGCGATTTCAAAACTGAGGCGGTGTATCGCGACCCGGAGGTCAAATGCCTGATCCGGTCCGGTGGGATTGAAGATTGCTTTGACGATCCAGACGGTATTATCGCAGCTATCGACGCCGGTGGCTTTGGCATCGGGGACGACGGCTTTCACAAGGGCTGGGCGCTGTGGCCGGTGATTCCCTATTCGTTTACCACGCCCGTGGACCGGCCCGGAGCGGCCCCGCTGCCGCCAAATTCTCAAAACTGGCTTGGCACAGATGATACCAAACGCGATGTGGTGGCGCGAGTGATCTATGGGTTTCGGTTGTCGATTGTGTTTACCCTGATTGTCACGACTTGCGCATCCTTAATCGGCATTGCTGCCGGCGCGGCGCAGGGGTATTTTGGTGGACGTCTGGATTTGATCTTTCAGCGGGTGATTGAAATCTGGGGGGCGACGCCGTCGCTTTATATTATCATCATACTGTTTGCGATACTGGGGCGGGGCTTTTGGCTTCTGGTGTTTTTGATGGTGCTGTTTGGCTGGACGGCGCTGGTCGGTGTTGTGCGGGCCGAGTTTCTGCGCGCCCGCAATCTGGAATATGTGCGTGCAGCTCGGGCGCTGGGCGTGTCTAACCTGACGATCATGTTTCGCCATATGCTGCCCAACGCAATGGTGGCTACGCTGACCATGCTGCCCTTTATCGTGACTGGAACGATCAGCACTTTGGCCAGTCTTGATTTTCTGGGCTTTGGGCTGCCGTCTTCGGCGCCAAGTCTGGGTGAATTGACCCTGCAGGCAAAACAAAACCTGCAAGCACCATGGCTGGCTTTTACCGCGTTTTTCACCTTTGCCATTATGCTGTCATTGCTGGTGTTTATTTTTGAAGGTGTGCGCGACGCGTTCGATCCCAGAAAGACCTTCCAATGAGCGCGTTGTTACAGGTCGAAAATCTTTCTGTCTCGTTTCGCCAAGAGGGACGTTTGACACCCGCAGTGCGCAATATCTCATTTTCGCTCAATCGCGGCGAAACCGTGGCTTTGGTCGGCGAAAGCGGTTCGGGTAAATCTGTGTCGGCGCTGTCAACGGTTTCTTTACTGGGTGATAGCGCGGTCGTCTCTGGCTCGGTCAAATATGCTGGGCAGCAGATGATCGGTGCCGATGAGGGGCAGCTGCGTCAGGTACGTGGCAATGACATAAGCTTTATTTTTCAAGAGCCGATGACGTCGCTCAATCCGCTGCACACGATTGAGCGGCAACTGAGCGAAAGCCTGACCTTGCATCAGGGCTTGGTTGGCGCCAAGGCGCGGGCGCTGATCTTAGAGCTGTTGACCAAGGTTGGTATCCGGGATCCCGAAACCCGGCTTGGGGCCTATCCTCATCAGCTCTCAGGGGGACAGCGGCAGCGCATTATGATTGCCATGGCTCTTGCCAACCAACCTGATGTTTTGATTGCCGATGAGCCGACAACGGCTCTGGATGTGACGATTCAAGCCCAAATTTTAGAGTTACTGGCCGAATTGAAAGCCTCAGAGGGGATGGGTCTTTTATTCATAACCCATGATCTGGCGATTGTGCGGCGGATTGCTGATCGGGTTTGTGTTATGAAAGACGGCGAGATCGTTGAGACCGGCAGCACGGCAGAGATTTTTGCAAATCCGCAACACCCCTATACGCAAAAGCTGTTGAATGCTGCTCCTAGCGGGCGGCCAAGTCCGGTGGCAGATACGGCCCCGGTTGTGGTTAAAACCGATCACTTGAAGATTTGGTTTCCGATCCAGCGCGGCTTGCTAAAGCGTACGGTGGGCCATGTGAAGGCGGTAAACGATCTGACGCTGTCGGTGCAGGCGGGGGAAACTCTTGGCATCGTCGGTGAAAGTGGTTCGGGTAAAACCACTGCGGCGCTGGCGATTATGCGATTGATCCAGTTGGAGGGTAGGGTGACGTTTTTAGGTCAGGCGATCGAGAAAATGTCGGGTCGGGCCCTGCGACGGCTGCGCGGTGATATGCAAATTGTATTTCAGGATCCCTTTGGATCTCTGTCGCCTAGGATGACCTGTGCGCAGATCATCGCCGAGGGTCTTGAGGTGCACGGTACATCCGATTTGGGTCCGTTGCGCGATATGGTGGCTGAGGTGATGCTTGAGGTTGGGCTTGATCCCGCTGTGATGGATCGGTACCCGCATGAGTTTTCCGGTGGTCAGAGGCAGCGGATCGCGATTGCGCGCGCGATGATCCTGCGTCCTAAGCTGGTGGTTCTAGACGAGCCGACAAGCGCGCTGGATATGACGGTACAGGTGCAGATTGTCGCTTTGTTACGCGATCTACAGAAAAAATATGGACTGGCCTATTTGTTTATCAGCCACGATCTAAAGGTGATCCGGGCGATGTCACACAAGGTTATGGTGATGCGACAGGGCGATGTTGTAGAAAGCGGATTGGTCGATGACATATTTGAAAACCCGCAGCATGGCTATACCCGGCAATTGTTGGGTGCGGCGCTTGATCTGGATCAGATGGTAAAGGCTTAATCGCAGAGGCTTTGTGTCGGGATACTTAGCCCGGACCGATAGTTGAGCAGGTTTGCTTGCGTGCGGCTAAACGCCGACAGGCCAATGCTGCCGCATCGCGGGTCATCCCATAGAAATTTGCATCAAACCCGGTTTTTTTTGCGACAACCTTACGCAAACTGCCCTCTAGGGTTCCCAGTTCGGACAACACCGTGCGCAGCAATACGGCCTCGGCGTCGCCTCGGCTACGGTAGTTCCCGACATTGATGCCCCAGTGGCGCCCTCCCGATGTCGATATGCGTGTTACCACTTCGAGCACAATTGGGTCGTCGTCGCTTGAGTTCTCGGCAAGCCCGGTATGATCTGTGTTGTTATACATGTTGAGCGGTGCTGTTTTACCGGATGAATTACCGGCATACATACTGGCTATGTCTTGCACAGAGCTTTCGAGTGTATCGGGCATTTGCACCGATGTAACCGCTGCTAATATCGTATCCTGCATTGTATCTTTGCCGCCGCCACCCAGTCCAAATGGCCGCAGTTTTGGGCGCAGGCTGGTTTTTACTGCTGTGACCGTACGGTGGCTGATACCGGCATGACCGTCTACTTTGCCAGGATTGGGATAGGCGGGCCGTCTGGGTTTAATCACGGCAACATTGGTCGGCGCACGCTTGAAGCCCATATTTAACAATTCAGCCACTCTGGCATTGCGAGACGAAGTAGAGCGCCCACCAAATACCGTGGCAATGATCCGTTCCTTACCGCGTTCTGCCGAGGCCACCAGATTGAACCCTGCCGCCTGTGTGTAGCCGGTTTTGATGCCATCGGCGCCTTTATAATTGGCCAAAAGCCGGCGGTTGGTGTTGGCAATCTTGCGTTTGCCGATGGTTGTTGTCCGTCGAGAAAACAGATTGTAGTATTGGTTATAATCATACAGCAGGTGACGACCGAGAATGGTCATATCGTGGGCTGTGGACAGATGCCCCTTTTGTGTCAGGCCGTGCGCATTTTTAAATGTTGTTCGGGTCATCCCCAGCCGTTTTGCAGTCCGCGTCATGCGGTTGGCAAAAGCCTCTTCCGAGCCGGATATTGCTTCCCCTAGTGCGGTTGCGGCGTCATTGGCCGATTTTACTGCGGCCGCGCGGATCAGATAGCGTAGTTTGATTTTCTGACCGGCTTTCAAGCCCAGCTTGGAGGGCGGCTCTCTGGAGGCGTTGCGCGAGATTTTTACCAGCGTGTCTTCCGTGATTTCGCCATGACGAATGGCTTCAAACACGACATACAACGTCATCATTTTCGTAAGCGATGCCGGGTGCAATCGTGTATTGGCATTGCGAGAATGCAATATCTTTCCCGACCGTGCATCCATCACCACCGCCGCGTAGGGCGCTGACATCACCGAAATTGGAACAATCACCAACAGCCAGACAGCCGTTGCCAAAAATAGCCCTCTTCGGGCCAGCAATATCTGCCGTACCTTCACATGACCTGCCTTTTTCTGCCTCTGGTCGCTGATTTTTCAGCAACTCATTTATTTATTAACATGATATCACAAAAAGGGTGCGGAATAAAGTATTGATTTCAATGATAGAGATTGTGTTTTCAGAGGGGCGTATTCCAGCCTTTGCCAATTGACGTATCGGGATGTTTTGGCGGGTGTATTGGTCAATTTTAATTAAGTTTGTTGACAGAATTCGCACAGGCCTCTTTTCACCTTGCCTGCGACCTCTATATAGCTGAAGACACTGCAAACAGTAACACGGACGCTCTGGTGCTATGATAACCCGCCCTTTTCATATGTCTGATGATCCCGATGATATTGGCGAGAGTGATCTTGCTGTCAAAACTCGGTCAAAATCCAAGCGACCTCCTCTTTATAAAGTTATGATTTTGAACGACGATTATACCCCTATGGAATTCGTTGTGCATGTTCTTGAACGTTTTTTTGGCATGAGCAGCGCACAGGCGTTTGAGATTATGCTCACGGTGCATAAAAAAGGGCTGGCTGTGGTGGGTGTGTTCAGCCATGAGATTGCCGAGACGAAAGTAACACAAGTAATGGACTTTGCCCGTCGGCATGAACACCCGCTGCAATGTACGATGGAAAAGGAATAGACTGCAGTTGGCTGGATCCCGTTTAAGTGTCGCATTGGACGATGGAGGGCTGGAACTGCCTGCCGTTGGTCGCCTTGCCATCTTCGCACCTGACGCAGATTTCGATTTATCGGCGTTGGCACAAGACCAATTGGAAATTGTGCAAAGCTTTCATCCCGATCACGCGTCATACAATGCGCGGGGATATAGCTGTGTCACCGAATGTGGTACAGATTATGCGGCCAGTTTGGTATGTCTACCGCGCAGTAAGCGTCAGGCTCGGGCCTTGATCGCTAGTGCTGAGGCGGCGACGCCAAACGGCATACTCATTGTTGATGGTCAAAAGGTCAGCGGCGTTGAATCGGTTTTGCGCGAAATGCGCGTCCGCGTGCCGATCGCAGGTACAATATCAAAGTCCCACGGAAAACTGTTTTGGTTTAAGGTCGATGGTTGTTGTTTCAGCGATTGGGCTCAACCCGGTATGACGGTAAACAGCGACGGGTTTTTGACGGTCCCGGGGATTTTTTCTGCCGATGCGGTTGATCCTGCCTCGGCGCTGTTGGCCACTCATTTGCCGCCAAAACTGGGACGTGTTGTGGCAGATCTGGGGGCGGGTTGGGGATATTTGGCGTCCCAAATTCTTACCCGAGAGAGCGTTGAGGCTGTTCATTTGATCGAAGCGGAGCAGATGGCGCTGGATTGTTCTCGTCGCAATGTCGAGGATCCTCGGGCTTTTTTCCACTGGGCAGATGGCACCAGCTGGCGCCCGTCATATGCGGTCGATACCGTGGTGATGAACCCGCCGTTTCATGTCGGCCGGCGTGGCGACCCAGCGCTTGGGCAGTCGTTTATTGCCACTGCAGCTGCGATATTGGGCAATTCTGGTCACCTGTGGATGGTGGCCAACCGTCATTTGCCTTATGAGACCGCCCTGAACAGTCTTTTCGTTAAGGTCGAAGAACCTTTTGGCACGTCGAAATTCAAAGTCCTGCACGCCCAGCGGCCATCTCGCCTTAAGCGCTGAAATCATATAATCTCAAGTCAGAATCAGGAGGCATGCTATGTCCTTTTCAATCGAAGGCAAGACTGCGATCGTCACCGGAGGTGCAAACGGCGTTGGCTGTGCGATTGGCCGTCACTTTGCCGATCAAGGCGCGAATGTCATGTTTGTCGACATGGATGAAGACGGTTTGGTCAACGAATTGGGCGCGGCCAAGGATGAGGGCAATGTGCGCTACTTCGCGGGGGATCTTCGCGAAAAACTGACGATGGCCAACCTGCTTTCCGCGACGATCGACCATTTCGATCAGGTTGATATTCTGGTTAATGCCTGTCGGCAGGTGATGGTGACCGATCCGCTTGGCGTCGATGATGATACGACAGAGACGATGTTGCAGCAAAATCTGCTCAACAGTTTGCGTCTGTCGCAATTGGTGGCGCGCCGGATGATCAAACAAGCCGCCGGTAATGTTGAGAGCCAGATTGGATCCATCATCAACCTGTCTTCGATCGCAGCGCGGCGTGCACATCCTGATTTGATGGCCTATTCAATTGCCACGGCAGCCTCTGATCAGATGACGCGGTCTCTGGCTGTGGCATTGGCTCCGCATAAGATTCGTGTTAACGCCGTTGCTTTTGGGTCGGTGATGTCCGCCAGCTTGCAAGAAACACTGAAAGAAAACGCGGATTTCCGCGGTGATATTGAAGATCACACGCCCCTACAGCGAATCGCCTCGCCGAACGAACTGGCGGCCGCGGTACAATATCTTGCCTCGGATTGGTCAGGCTTTATGACGGGCCAGATCATGACATTGGATGGCGGCCGCACTTTGATAGATCCGGTCGCAGCGCCGGCACACTAGACACAGACCAATTCCATTAGGCCTTTCAGCGGGCCAAGCTTTAGACCCAAAGGCAGGGTCGCTTTTAAGGAGCAGTACAAACGTGTTTGTGGTTGAAAAAAACACTGCGTCTGAGTGGTTTTCCGCGCTGCGTGATCAAATTATCAATGCTTTTGTCGGGTTGGAGCAAAGCCATCAGTCTGGCCCGGGGGCGCAGGTCCCTGCCGGTGTATTCGAGGTCACTGAAACCCGTCGGCACTCAGAGGATGGGTCTGATGCTGGTGGCGGTGTGATGAGCGTATTGCGTGGTGGACGGCTGTTTGAGAAGGTCGGGGTCAATGTCTCAACGGTACACGGGCATTTGGCGGCCTCAGCGCAGGCGGCGATGGCAGCGCGCAAATCGCTGCCCGGCATGAAAGAAGATCCGCGGTTTTGGGCCAGTGGTATTTCATTGGTGGCTCATATGCAGAACCCGCATTGTCCTGCGGTTCATATGAATACCCGTATGTTCTGGACCCCGCATGGCTGGTGGTTTGGAGGTGGGTCCGATTTGAACCCCTGCCTTGAGTATGAGGAGGATACCGCGCATTTTCATGATACTCAGGCGCGTTATCTTGCGCCACATGGTGCCGACCTCTATCCGCGCCTTAAAAAATGGGCGGATGATTATTTCTATATCCCGCATCGCAAACGTGCGCGGGGTGTCGGGGGCATTTTCATGGATGACCATTGTACAGGGGACTGGGCTGCAGATTTTGCCCTGACACAGGATATCGGCCGTGCTTTTCTGGCGGCTTTCGTGCCTTTGATTGAAAAACGGCAGTCACAGCCCTGGTCGGACGCGGATAGAGAGGCACAATTACTGCACCGCGGGCTTTATGCAGAATATAACCTTGTCTATGACCGTGGGACTAAGTTTGGTCTTGCCACGGGTCATGATCCGGACGCGGTGTTGATGAGTTTGCCGCCATTGGCAAAATGGCGCTAACGCTATTTTGGCGTGCGGGTCTCCGGGTATCCGGACACGGATTTTTTCTGTGGTATATTTTATTGTGCGTGTTGGCAGTAGACAAGTAGGCCAAGTTAGCGCAGTCTGTAACCGACTATTTTGACGCTATACTTTGATTGAGAGGAATAGGATAATGCCACAACGGTGTACGACCCGTGCTTTCACATCTGTCTTGGCTTTGATTGCCAGTTTTGGCACTGCTTCAGCTGCTGAGACTGATATCACCATTGGGATGCAGCTTGAGCCGCCGCATCTTGACCCGACCAGCGCAGCTGCGGGCGCGATCGACAACGTTGTTTATTCAAACATCTTTGAGGGTTTGACACGATTCATGGGCGATGGCTCGGTGGTGCCCGGTCTGGCAAAAAGCTGGGATATTTCAGATGATGGTCTGCGGTATACGTTTCATCTGCGAGGTGATGTCCAGTTTCATGATGGGACGGCAATGGATGCCGCCGATGTTAAATTTTCCCTCGATCGGGCACGGGCTGAAGACAGCACCAACGCTCAAAAAGCGCTGTTTGCTGGTATCGCAGACGTGGCTGTGATCGACCCGCTGACGGTGGCTCTGACGCTTGAGGCCCCGAATGGCAACCTGTTGTTTAATCTGGCTTGGGGGGATGCGGTGATCGTTGCCCCTGAGACAATCGAGACGATAAAATCCAACCCGGTTGGCACTGGCGCGTTTCGGTTTGTGAATTGGGTGCAGGGGGACAGGATTGATCTTGCGCGCAATGGCACGTTTAAAGATGATCGCGTTGTTTTTCCAAACGCATAACCGGGGGACTCAAAAAAACAAATGTGAATGATCTGATCTGGTTGTGTCAACAACATGCACTTGTAGATGCTCAACATTAATTAGAATGTTCGCACGAAATGTCGCCCGTGCAATAATTCGGTTGTTCGAAATCCGATTCGATGTTTATGCTTCACACAAATGACGTAAACAAATCAACATGCGATAATTCTTTGGTCGGCGTAAGGGTCCCAGACCCCCCCGCCCTACCCTTCTACGATCGGAGGAGAATACGGTAACCAATACAATACTCTGTACTAATATGCGCTGATACGAACACCATATACC
>UPTG01002118.1_pt1 | contig 13999 bp, 14 predicted proteins | sample 2160121 | NCBI WGS metagenome assembly UPTG01 (sample SAMN06266255, study PRJEB28933) | marine metagenome | isolation source: Columbia River Estuary | place: USA:Columbia River Estuary, USA | collected 2014-07-27 | reverse complement strand
GAGTGCAATCAAGAAAATCTTGATGAGCTTAATTCTTCTTTCCGTTATAACGATGCTGTTCTAAGAAGCATGGTTGTTCGTCGTGATGAAGCGATCACAGAAGATTCGCCGATCATGAAGCAAGAAAACGCTGAAAAAGCAGATAAAGAAGCTCGTGAGCGTCAAAAAGCCGCTAAGGCCAAAGAGTTTGCAGAGAAAGCTGCAGCTGCAGAAGCCAGTAAAGCTGCAGAAGCGCCAGCTGAAGTAGCCGCAGAAGAAACAACAGTAGCAGAAGAAGCACCTGCAGCGGAAGGAGAAGAATAATGGCTAGATTTGTTCGAAGAAGAAAGTTTTGTCGATTCACCGCCGAAGGCGCTACTGAGATCGATTATAAAGATTTAGATACTTTGAAAGGTTATGTGTCTGAAACGGGTAAAATTGTTCCTAGCCGTATCACAGGTACAAAAGCGCGTTATCAGCGTGAGTTATCAGAAGCTATTAAGCGTGCACGTTATATCGCTTTATTGCCATACACTGATAGCCATCAGTAACACTGGATAAAAATATTGAAAGCCCTAGCTGAATTTATACTGCGCGGGCGAGTGCAGGCCTTGTTGGTTGCTTTGGTGGGAAGTTTTTTCCCATTGGTCAGTTCAGCAACAGTTGCATTGGTCACATTGTGCAAAGGGTCGAAAGAGGGAATGTTGTTATTCCTCTGGGCATCATTACCACTGGTTGTTTTGCAGCAAGTAGGTGATGAAAACATGCTGTTAACCGCTGTTTCCGTTGCATCATTGGGCATTATGGTTGTAGCAGCCTCTTTGCATAGTTTATATGCATTATGGCAGTGGACTTTAATAGCTATAGTCGCGGTGGCCATCATTTGCGCCGCAACATTTGGCTTTTTAATGTCAGCTGATGTAACCGAGCTATTAGTGGTTGCCCAGCAAATGTTTGAAACCATACAGGCACAGCAGGCTGATACGGCAATAGCCAGTGCGATAACAGAGCCCCTAGTGCTAGGCTTAGTAGCCATGATTTTAGCATTGGGTTGCGTGATGAGCCTATTGATTGCCAGATGGTGGCAATCAGCAGTGTATAACCCCGGTGGATTCCAAGAGGAATTTCACGGTTTTACTATCAGTTCAAAGGTTGCAGTTATTTTACTGGCAATTTTTTTGATAGGAAGGCTGATACCTGAGGGTTACCAACTGTGGGCTGATTTAGCTTTGCTACCATTTTTGATTGTAGGTATTGCCTTGTTTCACAGCACAGTAAAGCTGTTTGGTCTTGGCAGTCAGTGGGTAGCGTTCTTATACGTTGGTTTGATTTTTATGGGTAAGCCAGTAACACTAGTTTTAGTAGGGCTGGGCTTAGCAGAGAGTTTAATTGATTTACGCTCAAGATTAGATGGGTTTAAAAACTCCAAAACTTGAGTTTATATATAAATAAAGAGGTTTATGAGATGGAAGTTATTCTGTTGGAAAAGATTGGTAAGTTGGGGAATATTGGTGATATTGCCAATGTAAAAGCAGGCTATGGCCGCAACTTCCTTATACCTCAGGGTAAGGCGATTTTTGCAACCAAAGCGAATCTAGAAGAGTTTGAAACTAGACGTGCTGATTTGGAAGCTGCTGCTGCAACTAAAATAGAAAAGGCTCAGTTACGTGCTGATAAGCTCGCTGAAGTCGCTTCAATCACTATCGTTGCTAACGCAAGTGACGAAGGTAAATTGTTTGGTTCAGTGGGAACTCGTGAGATTGAAGAAGCTGTCAACAATGCTGGCGGTGATATTTCTAAGAGTGAAATCAACATGCCTGAAGGCGCTATCCAAAATGTCGGTGAGTTCGCTGTTGAAGTTCAGCTACACACCGATGTTACGCAGTCAATCACAATTGTGGTTGAGGCTGAATAATTTAATTCAGCAGCGGGTAACACAAATTAAAACGGCATTGACTCTATCTAGGGTCAGTGCCGTTTTTGTTTTTTTAAAATATTTCTCTTTTCGGTATTATTTTTAGCACAAGTCGCTTTATAATCATCGGTCAACAATTGAAAAACTTTTTGTTATGAATGAAGCATTATTTGCAGAACCGACCATAAGTCAGCCACTTCCGCACTCTCTTGAGGCGGAGCAAGCTGTGCTTGGCGGTCTTATGCTTAAAAATGATGCCTTCGACTCCGTAGCCGAAGTACTGACTGAAAACGATTTTTTCAGTCCAGACCATCGATCTATTTTTAATGCCATGTTGGGCTTAGCGGCTGAGGGGCAACCCTTCGATCCAATTACCCTAACAGAGCATTTACAGAATTCTAACGAACTGGTTGCTGTGGGTGGCGCTGAGTATCTAGTTGATCTGGCTCAAAATACTCCCAGTTCAGCCAATGTAAAAGCCTATACTCAGATTGTTTTAGAGCGATCCATTGTTCGGCAATTGATTACAGCTTCCAGTGAAATTGTCCGCAAAGGCTACAATCCTTTGGGTTGGGATAGCGGCAAGTTATTGGCCGAAGCTGAAACCCGTCTACAAGAAATTATTGAAAACAGACCCAAGCAAGGCGGGTTTAAAGATGTTAACAATCTGATCAAAGATGCGGTCACTCGGCTTGATGAGTTATTTAAGAGTGATGCTGATATCACCGGAATCAGTACTGGGTTTAGTGATCTCGATAATATGACCTCCGGCTGGCAAAAATCTGATCTTATTATTGTGGCTGGTCGTCCCTCTATGGGTAAAACCTCTTTCGCCATGAATATGGTTGAGTATGCGACGCTAAATCAAGATCGTCCGGTTCTGGTTTTTTCCCTAGAAATGCCGGCTAGCCAGTTGATTACTAGAATGCTGTCTTCCATGGGCAAGATCGATCAAACCAGAATGCGTACAGGTAGTCTGCAAGAAGACGATTGGCCAAGATTAAGTAGTGCAGCTCAGCGATTAAAAGATCGTCCCTTATTTATTGATGATTCTGCAGGTATCACACCTTTTGAGATGCGTAGCCGAATCAAACAGTTTACTCGAGAGCGTGTAGAGCAGCTGCGTCAGCAGTGGCACAAAGAACATGGTGCAGACTCTCAGCCGGATAATGATGAACTCTACAAGCAGGCTCAACCGGGCATGATTATGGTGGATTACCTTCAGTTGATGAGTGGTAGTAATGCCTCCGAGGGTAGAGTCCAAGAGATATCGCAAATATCTCGAGAGCTAAAAGGTCTTGCTAGAGAATATGAATGCCCAATGATCGCGCTATCACAGTTGAGTCGTAATGTTGAACAGCGACCCAATAAACGCCCAGTGAACGCAGACTTGCGTGAATCCGGTGCGATTGAGCAGGATGCCGACGTTATTGCCTTTATCTACCGCGATGAAGTGTATAACGAAGATAGCCCTGATAAAGGCACAGCTGAAATTATTCTAGGCAAACAGCGTAACGGTCCTATTGGCACCTGTCGCCTTATGTTTATGGGTAAATATACTCGTTTTGAAAACCTTGCAGTTGATAATTTCGCTGAGTACTAAGCGCAGCGCTTTAAAGGGGTAACAATGCAGGTATTTCACACAATCAGTGGTCTTAGAAACAGTCTTTCTGGGCACAGAATCCAAGGGCAAACCATCGGTTTTGTTCCTACAATGGGCAACCTTCACGACGGCCATCTAGCCCTGATTAAACAGGCTAAGCAGAGCAACGATGTTGTGGTCTGTTCTATCTTTGTTAACGCCCTTCAATTTGGTTTGAATGAAGACTGGGATAAATACCCTCGAACCTATGACTCCGATTGCGAAAAATTACATTCTATTGGATGTGATTACTTATTCTTTCCCGATGACAAAGAGATGTACCCTAATGGTTTGGATACGCAGAGTCGTGTTATCTGCCCAACCATGACTGATGTGCTCTGTGGCGCCAGTCGCCCCGGGCATTTTGAGGGTGTCACCACGGTGGTTAGTAAGCTGTTTAATATAGTGCAACCCGATGAAGCGATTTTTGGAATTAAAGATTATCAACAGTTAGCAGTTATCAGACGGATGGCAGAAGATCTGTGTATGCCGGTTAAGATTACCTCTGCACCGATTCACCGTGAAACTGATGGCTTAGCAATGAGCTCAAGGAATAGTTACATTACCCCAGAGGAACGCCCAAAAGTCATGGTTTTAAAACAGGTTCTAGAGCACATAGCTTACAGATTGAGGCTGGAGAGCAGGATTTTTCAACTCTTGAATCTGAAGCCAAAGCGGTTATAAAGAATCAGGGCTTTAAAGCGGACTATGTGACTATCAGTAACAGCAAAACATTACAGCCAGCAGCAATTGATGACACTGCGATCACGGTGCTTGGCGCTATGTTTACGCAGTCTGCTCGACTTATAGATAATATTAGCCTGAGAAAAAAATAGGGCTTCATGGAATAAGTATCATCAATATTTAGCAAACATTTCTCTCTCTTGTTATAATAAACCAACTTATTTATTAGGATAAAGCTGTGTTATCGGCCTTTTTAAAAGCTAAATTACATATGGCATGCGTGACCCAAGCAGAGCTTTGGTACGATGGTTCCTGTGCTATTGATGCGGATTTACTCAAACTCGCCGGTATGAAGGAGTTCGAGCAAATCGATATCTATAACGTAGACAATGGTGAGCGTTTTACTACGTATATTATTTCTGCTGAGGCGGGCTCAGGGACTATCTCTATTAATGGTGCAGCGGCGCGTCTTTGTCAGGTAGGTGATCGTATTATTATTGCGACCTACGGTCAGTTTAATGAGCAGGAAGCGGCGGAACATAAGCCCAAACTGGTCTATCTTAATAAAGATAACTCAGTTGAGCGCACATCAAATACCATTCCAGTGCAGCTAGCTGGTTAATTTTTAAGCAAATTTTCTGTGGTTTTAGTTGACTACTTACAAAAAAGTGGTAAATTAGCCCCAAATTGACTCGAACTGAGTTAAATTTTAAGTCCAAGTACCAGATAGGTGTAACCCATACCGCTGGTCATCATAAGCGATGGAGCTATTACCCATAGCCCCTACGAACAGTCAAAACACTTACCCGTGTGACTGTAACTAGCTACTTCGGTGGCATCCCTATTGATGTTTCAGCCTAGTCACCACTGGGAAAGGTTCTTTTTGCTCTTAGATTTATTCTATGAGTTAGTTATATAGAGGACAGATTATGGAACATTTATCCGGCGGCGAAATCGTTATTCGCGCCTTAAAAGACGCAGGTGTAAAGCATGTTTGGGGTTACCCAGGCGGTGCTGCACTGCATATCTATGATGCAATTTATCGACAAGAAGATGTAGAACATCTCTTAGTTCGCCACGAGCAGGCGGCGGTGCATGCGGCTGACGGATTTTCTCGGTCAACAGGCGAAGTAGGTACAGCACTTGTAACCTCAGGCCCTGGTGCAACCAATGCCATTACCGGAATCGCTACAGCTTATATGGATTCTATTCCATTGGTTGTGATTTCTGGTCAGGTTCCAAAAATTAAAATTGGTCAAGATGCCTTTCAGGAAACTGATATGGTAGGTGTATCTCGTCCAATCGTAAAACACAGCTTCTTGGTAACAAGAGCCGAAGACATCGCTGAAACCATTGCTAAGGCCTATTATATTGCCTCAACGGGTAGACCGGGTCCTGTAGTGGTTGATATCCCCAAGGATGTAACCGATCCAAGCTACAAGGTGCCTTATGAATGGCCCTCGTCAATTAAGATGCGATCTTATCAGCCGACTAATAAAGGACACCGCGGGCAGGTTAAGCGCGCGGTTAAGACGCTGTTATCGGCTAAAAAGCCCATAATATACTCCGGTGGCGGGGTTATCTTGGATGATGCTTCTGAGCAGTTGACTCAACTTGCTCAGCGTTTGAACTATCCGGTAACCAATACGCTAATGGGCTTGGGTGCCTATCCGGCAACTGATCGTCAGTTTATTGGTATGTTAGGTATGCATGGAACCTTTGAAGCCAATACCGCAATGCATGAGTCAGATGTTATTTTTGCTGTGGGTGCGCGCTTTGATGATCGGGTTACCAACGATTTGGACAAATTTTGTCCCCATGCAACGATTATCCATATTGACGTGGACCCCACCTCAATCTCGAAAAATATCACTGCTCATATTCCGGTTGTGGGTACCTGTACCTCGGTACTCGATGAGATGCTCAGCATCATTGATGAATTGGACAGCAAACCAGACGCTCAGGCGATCAACGACTGGTGGACGAAGATTGATCAATGGCGTGCTGACAAGGGTATCTATACGGCGAGCCGTTATGAGCCCAGTGGCGGCGATACCATCAAGCCTCAGGATGTTATTAAGGCACTTTATAAAGAAACTCAGGGTGATGCCTTTATCACCTCTGACGTAGGGCAGCATCAGATGTTTGCTGCGCAGTATTATCTTTTTGATAAGCCGCGTCGCTGGATCAATTCTGGTGGTCTTGGCACTATGGGCTTCGGTTTGCCAGCAGCTATGGGTGTTCAGCTAGCTCATCCAGAGGCACAGGTTGCCTGTGTTACGGGTGAGGGCAGTATCCAAATGTGTATTCAGGAACTATCCACCTGTAGCCAATATAATTTGCCGGTTAAGATTATTAACCTGAATAATTCAGCGTTGGGCATGGTTCGTCAATGGCAGGATATGAATTACAGTAGCCGATATTCACAGAGCCTGTATGAAGATTCATTGCCTGACTTTGTGGCCCTGGCCGAAGCCTATGGTCATGTGGGTATTAAAGTGACGCGTTATGAGGATCTTGAAGAAAAAATGCGCGAATGTTTTGCTCACAAGGATCGCGTAGTGTTTATGGATATCTGCGTGGATAAATCGGAGCATGTATATCCCATGCAGATACCGGGTGGCTCTATGGGTGACCTGTATCTGAATAAAGCGGAGAAAAGCTAATGAAACGCATAATTTCTATTTTACTGGAAAATGAATCCGGTGCGCTTTCAAGAGTAGTCGGGTTATTCGCTCAAAGAGGTTATAATATAGACACTTTGACCGTTGCGCCCACTGATGATGATACGCTTTCGCGATTGACACTCACAACACAGGGTGATGATCAGATGGCGGAGCAGATTGTAAAACAGCTCCACAAGTTAATTGATACCATTAAGGTAGTAGATTTAACGGTGGGCTCTCATATTGAGCGCGAACTGATGCTTGTTAAAATAAAGGCATCAGAACCTGAGGTGCGCGCTGAATTAAAGAGCAGTGTGGAGATATTTAGAGGTCATGTTGTTGATGTAACGGCCTCGACCTATACGGTGCAGCTCACTGGTGACAGTGATAAATTAGATGCATTTATCGATGCCGTAAGAGAAATCGGCATTATGGAAGTCGTTCGAAGTGGTGTTTCTGGCATCTCTCGTGGCGATAAATTTTTACGTGTATAACTATTAACTAGGTGAAATCAATGCAAGTTTATTATGATAAAGACTGTGATCTTTCAATAATCAAAGGAATGAAAGTATCAATTATTGGCTATGGCTCGCAGGGCCATGCACATGCCAACAACCTGAAAGACTCGGGAGTTGACGTAACTGTAGGCCTTCGAAAAAGTTCTGCCTCAGCGGCTAAAGCTGAAGCGGCTGGCTTAAAGGTTAAAGATGTTCCCAGTGCAGTAGCTGGTGCTGATTTAGTAATGATACTAACACCGGACGAATTTCAGTCGCAATTATACCGCGACGAAGTAGAGCCAAACTTAAAGCAGGGCGCTACTCTAGCGTTCGCCCATGGTTTTGCTATTCATTACAACCAGGTTGTACCCCGTGCCGATCTAGATGTGATCATGATTGCACCTAAGGCGCCGGGTCATACTGTGCGTAATGAGTTTGTTAATGGCGGTGGTATTCCTGATTTAGTTGCAGTGCATCAAGATGCTTCTGGTAATGCTAAGTCTGTTGCTATGTCCTACGCCTCGGGTGTAGGCGGTGGTCGCACAGGTATTATCGAAACCACATTTAAAGACGAAACTGAAACTGATTTGTTTGGTGAGCAGGCCGTCCTTTGTGGTGGTGCTGTTGAGCTAGTTAAAGCAGGTTTTGAAACCTTGACTGAAGCGGGTTATGCTCCAGAAATGGCTTACTTTGAATGTCTTCACGAACTCAAGCTGATCGTTGATCTAATGTATCAGGGCGGTATTGCAAACATGAACTACTCGATCTCTAACAACGCAGAGTACGGTGAGTATGTAACTGGCCCAGAGGTAATCAATGATGAGTCTCGCGCAGCCATGCGCAACGCGCTTAAGCGTATTCAGGATGGCGAATATGCCAAAATGTTTATCTCTGAAGGCGCATTAAACTACCCATCAATGACTGCTTATCGTCGTAACAATGCGGCTCACCCGATTGAAAAAGTGGGTGCAGAGTTACGTGGCATGATGCCTTGGATTACCAAAAATGCATTGGTAGACAAAGACAAAAATTAATCAGTTAATATTTATGATTAATTGTAGACGGCCCTTTTTAAGGGCCGTTTTACTTTGTATTACCCTGTATTTGTTATTGGCAAACAAATAAGGTTTTTAGTGGGTTAATCGCTTATAATTGCAGCATATTATTAGAGAAGCTTTCATGAAAAATACAGATGCATCAAGCAAAATTGTTGAGTTAGATAACGTTGTAGAGTCGCTAGATACTGAGTCTAGTCGGCCTAGAAAGGGTATTTATTTGCTCCCAAACTTGCTGACTACTGGCGCACTTTTCGGTGGTTTCTTTGCGGTTTTGTCTGGGTTTAATGGTGGCTTTGAATTGGCAGCCATTGCCATATTTGTGGCCATGGTTTTTGACGGCTTAGATGGCCGAGTAGCCCGTATGACCAACACCCAAAGTGATTTTGGTGTGCAGTATGATAGCCTCTCTGACATGGTTTCTTTTGGCGTTGCACCCGCTGTGGTGGTTTACGGCTGGAGCTTAGAAAGCTTGGGCAAAGTGGGCATAGCAGCAGCGTTTGTTTATGCCTCCTGTGCGGCACTCAGATTAGCGCGGTTTAATGTGCAATCTGGAATAAGTAGTAATAAGTTCTTTATTGGTCTGCCCAGTCCTGCGGCTGCAGCCCTCATTGCTGGCTTTGTGTGGTCAGCTCAGTCTCTTGAGTCGTCTCTGTGGCTGTCATGCCTGACTGCGCTGTTAACTGCCTGTGCCGGCCTTCTGATGGTGTCTAACTTTAAATACCCAAGCTTTAAGTCAATTGATTTGCGCGGTAAGGTACCCTTTGTGGTTATTTTGTCGATTGTGATGTCATTTGTAGTGATTACCATTGATCCGCCGCGTATTTTATTGATGCTTTCACTGGGTTTCGCGCTCTATGCTCCCGCCAAATTTTTATGGTCAAGATTTAATGGTTGATTAATTCTTAGTTGTTTTAAGAATAGATGGCCTAATCATAATCCAAATCTCATAGTCTGAACTACGCTGTTTTTTTTGCCCAAACAACCAGCCTAGAAAGGGCAGTTTTTTCAATTTGGGTATCCCTTCTGTATGGGTAATATTTGATTGTTGCATCATTCCGCCCAATAAAATGAATTCACCATTATTCACAGTAACCTGGTTAGATACCCTGTGTTTAACAAGTTGTAGATAACCATCGCCGCCTACCACTACATCGCTGACTGAAGCATTAAGAATATTGAGGGTGACAGTGTCTCTGTCAATGATATAGGGGATGATTTCCATCTTAACCCCATATTCCAAAACCTCTCTTTCTTCTTTTTTGGAGCTTTGCGATCTATTGTTTTCTGCTTCATCATCTTCTTTTTTAACTTGCCATTGATTGGCCTGTTGCACTGTTGAGAATTGGGCTTTTTTGCCATGTCCTGACAATAGTGATGGCATGGCTTTAATTTGTGTCTGCCCCGATCTTGCCAGTAATTGTAGCTGTCTAATTAAATCCGGTTGATCGCCAATAATACCCTGAGCTAGGGAGGCATTATTCTCGTGCCAACGAATGCCAAGGCGGTTGATGTCAGTGGCTGTAATCTCTACGATACTGAGTTCTAATAAAACCTGTCCTGGTGAATGATCAAAAACAAAAAGGCTTTCTTGTATCTTTTTTTGAATGCCAGGTGGTGCACTAATACTCAGGTAATCAGAACCCTTAGGATAAAAAACAAACTCCTTTTCAATATCCCCTAATGAATTAAATAAAAGTTCAGCACTGACATATTTTGGCCAAAAACGGCAGGTGATGGATAGGGATGCCCAGCTGGGTGTATCTACAGAGTTAACGCCGACTAATATATAGTCGTCAAAATATCGATAACTTAAATTACTACTGGCGGAGATTAGATCTAATGCCTTATCAAGCCGAATGTTGGTGGTTTCGATGGTGACTACACCCTCAACAAATTCGTCAATAACAATGGGGAAGTCAATCAATAAGCTCATTTCTGCAAATACATCGCGCACGCTAGCTTCGTAAAAAGATAGGGCTATTTGTGGTAATTGCCCAGGGTATTTACCAGTCTCACTGCAATAAATAGGTGAGTGCGGAGTAGACGGTTTTTTCTTTAAATTATGATCAATCTTTGGGGCTAGCGATTCGATTTTCAGATAGTCTTTTTGATCTAAAGCTATTTGTTGGTTGGAGTGATTTCCTGTAAGAGTGCAGGCAGACGACAGCATTAAGCACCATAAAATAATAATTGGACTAATACGAAAGTGTGATGAACAAACATTTTCGATCATCTGCAATAAAATACTCCTATATCACTTTTTTACTGATTAATAGCTTATGTTCGCGAAATCAATTCCCCATCTATTACTCTCAGTGAAAAAGCGGTGATTATGATTCTTTTTTTAGCCGATCGTTTGCAGTTTCAGTAGGCTTATCTCTAACTACTGACTGTCCTGATGTATCTATGCTTAGTTTATGATTAAAGCCTCGTAGCCTGATGCCATTAAATTTGCCTACAAAGCGTATTTCGTAATCACCGGGCGTTAGCGGCTTTTCAATTTTTCCGCTGATATGCACTAAGTTATTGGGAAACACTGAAGAAAAGGTCATGTCGCTTTTATGAGACTGGTCATTGAGAAGCGGAATTTTAGCAATCAGGCGCCTGTTGTGGCGTAAATGCGCTTCTAAAAAAAGCCTGCCTTTATAAGCAGACTGATTGTCAAAATCTAGATGTATCATGCTCATTCCAGATTCTTCATCCATTTTAATTATTGGATTCAATAGGGCGGTTTTTGGACGTTTTTTTGAACCACCAACGGTTAACTCAATAAGGCTGCCGCTAGCATAATTTAGAGTGACACCGGTTTTTTGGCTGGGGGTAAGCTCGGTGACAGTAATTAAAATGTTATGGAAACCATGGCTTTTACGGCTGGGGATTTTGACAGTGCCTTCAATCGGCAAACTTTGTTTGCCATCAATGTTAAATGTTTCACCGCTGTCTAATTTGATCCAGTTCCATGGGCCCTCTAGAGATTCGTCTTCCAGTTTAATTTCTTTTTGAAAGCCGTTTTCATCCTGAGCATAGTAGGAATAGGTTATTTTGTAGTCTCTCGGAGTCTCGTTTTTATTTTTTACCTCAAGGTTAAAAATTACATTATCCCGAGGTTTGGCTTCTATTTTAATTCGAGGTGGAGATAGGCTTGCATTGGCACTAAAGGGGAGAGTTAAAAGCATCGTAACCCAAAAAAAGGTCAAAATACTGTAACCACAAGTAAACCTTGTTAATGTTTTTATTTTCATTAGGTAACCTATCCTTGGTCAATTGATCTATACATAAAAGAATAGCACAGTTGCTATTTGATCAATGGACTATTGAATAAAAAAATTCAGCCCAAAAAAATTGAGCTGAATTTGAGGTTTGTGTCACTCAATAATTAATTAGATACGGTAGGTATAGCTCGAACTGTTGCCGAGGCCTGGTATGTACCAGCTACTTGAACTGATCCAGCCTCTGCTAGGGAAACGGCGAAATAGTACTTGACCGCATAATCTGTGTAACCATTATTGGCCGCGAAATTTTCGTTTAGGTTGTCTGTATCTCTAAGGAAATAGGCCGATTGCATATCGGTACTCATATCTGCAACGGCAGAGCCGCGAGAATAATCAAAAACCATCTGGGCAGATGAAGCAGCAGTATTGACATGTGCATGATCAACGTAAACACTTATATCATTGTCTTGAACCTCATTTAATTGATCGATATCTCCATCTGTATGGGTGAATGTGAAATCATCAATGCTGATAGTCGTATCCACGTTGGCATGCCATTTAATAACGCCGCCGCCAACAAATACCGACCCTGCACCGCCTGGCACATCTTCAGTATTGGCTGCATCAGCATCATTAGCACTGTAGGGGTAGTAATAGAGCTCGACATTAGGCATGGCATCTAGGAGGACAAATTCGTTGATCTCTACCTCTGCGCCATGGGTGACGGTTTTTTCGCTATCGTCATTGGCAACATCATCAACGTCATAAGCGGAAAAAGCTGATTGTGAAAAAAAGAACAAAAAGCTAGTGACTGTGACGAGTAAAAATTTAAATATTTTCATGGTGGTGACTCCTGTCGGTTTAATTAACTAAGATCCTTGTTAAAATTTAGAACTATCGTCTCTGTAGGCGATAGTTCATTTTTTGGGTTTTCTATTTAATAATTGCAATAACTATGCCAATATGAATAAATTATTTTATCATTAAATTTCAATAACTTATTTTTTTGGGCTGTTGCAACATCATAAATAATGTAACAGGTTGTATCTAAGCCTGTAACAGTTTGTATCTAAGGCTGTAGCTGGGAAGAGGTTAACTAAATGATTTTGTGAGGTACTATTAATAATTTTATGGGTGACTATAGATTATGGGTTTTCATCTTTCGCCATAATGTCATGCGGCTAATACCCAGTTGTTTTGCAGTTTTAGTCTTATTACTACAGTTTTGAATCAGTGCCTGGGTAATTTTTTTAACTTCATCAGAAATTAATTGCTGAGGAAAATCTTTTTTTAGTGCTATTTGAATGCTATCGGGTAGATTCTCTAACAGGAGTTTTTCGCTGTTGCTCATAGCAGCGGTAAATTTGGCACAGTTTTCTAACTCTCTAACATTACCGGGCCATGAATAGTTGATAAGCTTATTTTTTAAATCAGACTCAATGATCCAGTGTTCCCTAGTAGATGCATGGCTTAAGAAATGTTCGAATAACAGAATTATGTCATCTTTTCTTTCCCTTAAGGGCGGGACTAGCAGGGGGATTACTTCGAGTCGATAGCGCAAATCCTCACGAAACTGCTGCTGCTTAATAGCATCTTCAAGACTCAGATTAGATGCGGAGATAACGCAAGCAGAAAAACTTTGCAGCCGAACATCGCCAACCGGATAAAACTGTTTCTCTTGAAGTACCCTAAGTAGTTTTGCCTGAGTATTTGAAGCTAAACAGGCGACTTCATCTAAAAATAGGGTACCGTTTTCAGCGGCACTTAAGAGACCTTTACTGTTGTTATGCGCGCCGGTAAATGCGCCTTTTTTATGGCCAAATAACTGTGACTCAAGTAAGTCGCTTGAAAAATTAGCCACATTAACGGCTATAAAAGGCTGGTCAGCCCTTGAGCTCTGGGCGTGAATAGCCCTTGCGACTAATTCTTTACCAACGCCGGTTTCCCCTGAGATATAAATTGCTGCATCTGTTTTTGCAGCTTTACAAATAGTTTCAAAAAGTTTGTGCATCTTTGGGTTGCATGACAGGATGCCATGAAAAAAAACCGACTTATCCAAATAAGATTTACTGTTGATATAGCTCTCCTTGCCTGCATCTACTAGCAACTTCCTGTCACTAGATGATTGTATAAAGTGATGCATATTCCTATAAAATATCTACTTATATATATTATTCTAGATTAAAAATTATTTACTAAGTGTTTTTATTCAATAATAAATTTTACAATTTAGCCTAAACTCGATTTTATTATTTTTGTTTGCTATTCTTAGCTAATGTTAAATTTTTTCAACAATACCAAAACTATTCAAAATCGCGTTGCATCTAACTCGGTTCGTGTTGTTGT
>UPTG01002113.1_pt1 | contig 14033 bp, 14 predicted proteins | sample 2160121 | NCBI WGS metagenome assembly UPTG01 (sample SAMN06266255, study PRJEB28933) | marine metagenome | isolation source: Columbia River Estuary | place: USA:Columbia River Estuary, USA | collected 2014-07-27 | reverse complement strand
AAAGAACAGCTTTGATTACGGCCATTGCTAACCAAATGAAAAAGAATTATTTGTCTTTTAATAAAGATACGGTTCAAGACTCTCTCATTTTAAGTGACATTGGAAAAATAACCGATGGTAAAATAAATGCAGAAGGCATTACTTTGGCGCACGTGGCGATTACAAAAAGAGTAATTCCTAATCAGAAAAGCAACCGCGGAAAAAGCAATAATAACAGAAGAAAACACTATAAAAAGTAGTCCGTACTAAATGGGTTCATTTCAAATAACTGGAGGCAAAACCCTAAGTGGGTCTATTACTCCTCAAGGTGCAAAAAACGAAGCACTACAAATTCTTTGCGCAGTTCTTCTAACCGATCAAGAAGTTACTATCAGTAACATTCCTGACATAAGAGACGTAAACAAGCTCATAGAAATCTTAGAAGATTTAGGAGTGAAAATTAGAAAGAATGGTCCTGGAGAATATACTTTCCAAGCAGATGACATCAATCTAGAATACCTTCACAGCTCCGAGTTCAAACAAAAAGGAGCTTCTTTAAGAGGTTCCATTATGGTTATCGGTCCGCTTGTGGCACGTTTTGGTAAAGCATATATACCAAAGCCCGGTGGTGATAAGATCGGAAGAAGAAGACTCGACACACACTTCATTGGCATTCAAAAACTAGGCGCCAAGTTTGACTACGACAGCGATGATAAATTTTACAGTATAACAGCAGATCGTCTAAAAGGCACTTATATGCTTTTAGACGAGGCATCCGTAACGGGTACTGCAAATATTGTAATGGCTGCTGTGTTGGCTGAAGGCACAACCACAATTTACAACGCGGCATGCGAACCTTATCTACAGCAGTTATGTAAGATGATGAATGCCATGGGCGCAGATATAAAAGGTATTGGCTCAAACCTAATCACTATTGATGGGGTTGAAAAGATGAATGGCTGCAAGCACCGCTGTTTACCTGATATGATTGAAATAGGCTCATGGTTAGGAATGGCCGCGATGACTCAATCTGAGTTAACCATTAAAGATGTGAGTTGGGAAAACTTGGGGCAAATTCCATTAGTCTTTAGAAGAATGGGAATAAAGTTTGAGAAAAAAGGGGACGATATGTATGTGCCTGCTCAAGAGCATTACCAAATTGAAAATTTTATTGACGGGAGTATCATGACAATTTCTGATGCACCTTGGCCAGGCTTTACTCCTGACTTATTAAGTATTATCTTGACTGTGGCAACTCAGGCTAGAGGAAGCGTGCTGATACACCAAAAGATGTTTGAAAGTCGTTTATTCTTTGTGGACAAACTCATTGATATGGGTGCACAAATTATTTTATGCGATCCACACAGAGCAACAGTTAACGGTTTAGACCGTAAACAATCGCTGAGGGCAACGACTATGACTTCACCAGACATTAGAGCTGGTGTATCTTTGTTAATCGCAGCAATGGGTGCTAAAGGCACAAGTACAATTCATAACATCGACCAAATAGATCGTGGATATGAAAGAATAGATACGCGTTTAAATGCATTGGGCGCTGAAATAATTAGAGTAAAATAAGAGGTATGAAAACAAACAAAAAAATTGCAATTTTCGGTTTGGTGGCACTTTCACTAATCGGTTTTTCATTTGTAAACAAAACAGAAAACAGCATTAATAATCCAGAAGCGTCCAGCCAAATGGCAACATTAAATGTTGGTGACAAAGCTCCAGAATTGGCTTATACAAGCCCAGATGGAAAAATAATGAAGCTGAGTGACTTGAAAGGAAAGGTTGTTTTAATCGACTTTTGGGCAAGCTGGTGTGGACCTTGTAGAATGGAGAATCCGAACTTGGTTAAAGCCTATGGAGCCTATAAAGACAAGAAATTTAAAAACGGTAAAGGTTTTGAAATCTTTAGTGTGTCTTTAGACAACAACAAATCGAAATGGACTGCAGCAATTCAAAAGGACAACTTATCATGGAAAGGTCACGTAAGTGATTTAAAAGGATGGAAAGCTCAAGGCGCTGCTATTTATAGTGTAAACTCTATTCCAGCTCAATTCTTAATTGATGGAGAGGGAACAATTATAGCTAAGAACCTAAGAGGCCCAGCTTTAGAAAACGCGCTTAAAAACTTAATGGTGAAATAACCCTTCTGTTAAATTAATTATAGCCCGCATTTGCAATGGTAAATGCGGGTTTTTTATTGTCACAACACCTATGACATGATGACATTCAAATAGCAATGGCAAAGGTTTTGATTAAAAGAGACCGGTTTAAACGATTTTTAAACATGAGCAAGAAAAAGAACAAAACAAAAGATATAAATGTAGAAGACGTAAACACTGCAGAAGCAGTAGACGTTGCTACAGAAAACAGCGATGACTCCACTGAAAATGGGGCATCTGAAGAAACAGAATTGACTGAGGAAGACAGAATCGCTCAATTAGAAAAGCAATTATCTGATCAAAAAGACAAAAACTTAAGGTTGTTTGCAGACTTTGAAAATCTAAGAAAGCGAACTGCAAAAGAACGCATCGAATTGTATTCAACTGCCAACCAAGAATTAATGTCTGCTTTACTGCCAGTTGTTGACGACTTTGGTAGAGCCATGAAAAACTTAAAAACGCTTGATGCTAAAAAAGAAGTTTTGGAAGGTGTTGAATTGATTCAATCTAAGTTTCAAAACATCTTGGAATCTAAAGGCTTAAAAGCAATGGACGACACAACTGGAAAGGAGTTTGACGTTGATGTGATGGAAGCGATTACAAAGATTCCTGCACCTACTCCAGATATGGGTGGTAAAGTGATAGATGAGATTGAGAAGGGCTATAAGTTGGGCGAGAAAATATTGCGCTATTCTAAAGTAGTCGTAGGCGAAAAAGGATAAGTAAAGTGCTTCATTTCCGCTTTAGTGGATAAAGAAATTGATACATGGCTAAAAGAGATTATTACGAAGTATTAGGCGTTGCCAAGGGAGCTTCGGAAACGGAAATTAAAAAAGCATACCGCAAGGTCGCTATTAAATTTCACCCCGATAAAAACCCAGACAACAAGGAAGCTGAAGAAAAGTTTAAGGAAGCAGCTGAAGCATACGATGTTTTAAGTAGCCCTGAGAAAAAACAGAAATACGACCAATTTGGACATCAGGCATTCCAAGGTGGCGGTGGCGGTGGCTACGGAGGTGGCCATGGCATGAATATGGACGATATCTTTAGTCACTTCGGAGACATCTTCGGTGGCGGAGGTGGCGGAGGCGGCTTTGGCGGTTTCGGTGGCTTTGGCGGAGGCGGTGGCGGAGGCCATGCACAACGCGGAAGTAATCTTCGTGTAAAAGTAAAGTTGACATTGGACGAGATTGCCAATGGTGCTGAGAAAAAATTAAAAATAAAACGCAGTGTTGCTGCTGCTGGATTAACATTCAGAACTTGTCCTGTTTGTAAAGGATCTGGTCAAGTAACCAGAGTTGCGAATACTATTTTAGGTCAAATGCGCACAGCCTCTACATGTAATAACTGTAGTGGTTCTGGTAAAACAGTTGACAAAAAACCAGCTGGCGTTGGCGCTGATGGATTAGAACGCAAAGAAGAGGTTGTTTCTGTAAAGATACCCGCAGGTGTTGCTGATGGCATGCAGTTGCGCGTAACCGGAAAAGGTAACAGCGCACCTATGGGTGGACCTGCTGGAGACTTATTCGTTTTGATTGAGGAAATTCCACATGATGAATTGACACGCGATGGCGAGAATGTGCATTTTGATATGTACGTTTCTTTCCCTGATGCAGTTTTAGGAAACTCTGTTGAGATTCCGACTATTGGTGGAAAAGCTAAAATTAAAGTTGAGCCGGGTGTGCAATCAGGTAAGATTTTAAGATTAAAAGGCAAAGGGCTTCCAAGAATTGAAGGGTATGGAAAAGGCGATTTGTTGGTTCACATAAATGTTTGGACTCCGAAGAACTTGAATTCTGACCAAAAGAAAATGATGGAAAGAATGCAAAAGGAAAACAACTTTGCACCAAATCCAGGAAGAAACGAAAAGAGTTTTTTCGAAAAAATGAAAGAAATGTTTTCTTAATCGAAAACTTTGAATAAAACTAAAAATCCCGCCTTCGCGGGATTTTTTCATTCCATTCTTTTCAACGTATCCTCAATCATTTCCTCCAAAACTCCTAAGTCAACATCTGTTAGTTTGTTGATGTACAAACAGCCCTTACCTGTTTTGTGTTTTCCGAGTCTTGGCAAAAAAGACTGAAGTGCTTCAAGCCCGCACATTAGGTACAAGCTCATGTTCTGCTTACGAGGTGAAAAACCAATTTTCATCCAGTCCCCTTCCCTTCCACTCGCATATTTATAAGAATACAATCCAAAGCCTACTATACTTCCGCCCCACATTTTCGGTTCTTCACCCGAAACTTTTTTCATCATTTCTAAAACCAAAAAGGCATCGCTTTTGCGTTGCTCATTTTCAACGGCATTTATAAAATCTAGTACAGAAGCATCATTCAGTTTTGTCTTTAATTCTGCCATTTCTTTTCGTTTAAAGATTAAGACCAATTTAACAGAACTTGGCCAAACTTCAAGTCAATATCTTCCAACGCTATTCATACATTTAGGCTTCTAAACTAAAACGAATAATGAATATTCTAGAAGCTAGAAATATTACCAAAACCTATGATGGTCATACTGCTCTAAGCGACTTAACCTTAGACATTCCCCAAGGAAGTGTCTATGGACTTTTAGGCCCAAACGGTGCTGGCAAAACCTCTTTCATTCGAATAATCAATCAGATAACCGCACCCGACACTGGCGAAATACTTTTAAATGGCTCTCCAATGAAACGGGATGATATTTATACCATTGGCTATCTGCCCGAAGAACGTGGGCTTTACAAGAAAATGAAGGTAGGCGAACAGGCCATGTATTTGGCTATGCTAAAAGGGCTTTCAAAAAGCGATGCTAAATTGAAACTCAGAGAGTGGTTTGAAAAATTTGAGATACAAGGCTGGTGGAATAAAAAAGTAGAGGAGTTGAGTAAAGGCATGGCGCAAAAAATACAGTTTATCGTAACTGTTGTGCACGATCCAAAACTCTTAATCTTCGATGAACCTTTTTCGGGCTTCGACCCCATTAACACAGAGCTCATAAAACAGGAAATAAAAAACCTCAATGAAAATGGAGCAACAGTAATATTCTCTACCCATCGCATGGAATCCGTTGAGGAAATCTGCGATCATATTGCATTGATCAATAATTCTAAAAAAGTTTTAGAAGGGAGTGTTAAGCAGATTAAAGAAAAATACAGGACCAACACCTTTAAAATTGAATTGCACAACACTAAGGCAGTAGTTCAATTGAACGATTCTTTTGACATCTTAGAGAACAGAGGATCTTCTGGCATCGTAAATCTAAAAGTCAAACTAAAGAATGGAGAAAGTCCAAATAAACTCATTCAAGAGGTAAGCCCTTTTGGGGACATTTATCATTTAGAAGAGGTGATTCCTACGGTAAACGACATATTTATTAAGACAGTAGAAACGACTGCATAAAGACTTTAAAATGAATAAAATTTGGCTCATACTCCAGCGCGAGTTTATTACCCGAGTAAAGAAAAAGTCGTTTTTAATTATGACGATTTTAGGCCCTGTCTTGTTTGGTGGAATTATGATTGTTCCCATTTGGTTAGCTACACAAGGTGAAGATGTAAAACATGTCTTGGTTTTAGATAAAACCGGTGTTTGGAATTTTCAAGATTTCAGAAACGAAAAACTTGGTATTAAACCAGATACCTCTAACAGTATTGTTACTTCTATTCTTCCTCCAAACATGGCCATAGAAGACGCAAAAGAATTGTTGATGAAAGATGAATCGTATTATGGTCTATTATACATTCCATTGAGCGGCAGCGATTCGCCTGATTTGCAATACAGCTTAAACTTAAGCAAGCTCTATGGGCGAAAAGACATCGGTTTGGGAGTTCAGAACTATCTAGAGCGAAAGCTTGAAAAGAGTGCATCAGAAATGGTTCTTCTCGATGCTGGAGTTTCTTTTGCGGAAATTCAATCCTCTAAGATAAATGTAGATATCAACACTATTTCTATGGAATCTGGTGATGAAAAAGCGAGTGCGACTCCTATTAAAATGGCCGTAGGCTATGTTGCTGGTTTCGCTATTTACCTTTTCATTTTTCTATATGGTGCCCAAGTAATGCGAGGCATTCTTGAAGAAAAAACCAGTCGTATTGTAGAAGTCATGATTTCTTCTGTTAAACCTTTCGAGCTAATGATGGGCAAAATATTGGGCATCTGCAGCGTAGCTCTTCTCCAAATAGTCATCTGGGTAAGTTTAAGCGCACTCATTTCTATGTTCGTTGGGAACATGTTTTTTGAAGAAGGTTTTTCGCCCGATGCTGTCGCACAAATCGAAGCCAGTGGACAGGAAGTTTCAAAATCTCAACAAGCCTTTATTGCATTTCAGTCCGTAGATTTTGCCTTAATAATACCTGCGTTTATCTTTTTCTTTTTAGGAGGATACTTGCTCTACGCCTCTTTTTTCGCAGCTATTGGTTCTGCAGCAGATAGCGAAACAGACACGCAACAATTTATGCTTCCTATTACGATACCTTTAGTTGTGGCCATAATGGTGGCAACAAAAGTAATTGACGACCCTGAAGGTCCTTTAGCCTTTTGGTTTTCAATCATACCACTCACCTCTCCCATTGTCATGATGGTGCGTTTACCATTTATTGGTCTGACACCAGATTTATTTATTTCTATGGCGGCATTAATTGCGTTTTTTATCTTTTCTGTCTGGATAGCTTCGCGTGTTTATCGCGTTGGAATATTGATGTACGGCAAGAAAGTGAGCTACAAGGAAATCATTAAATGGATTCGCTATAAAGGTTAACTATGATTGAATGGCTTAGAAATATAGTAGACTTCGAATTGTTTTCTTGGGACAACGGGAAGCATCATCTAGTACTTGGGAACATCCTCCTGATTCTCGTGATGTTTGCCATTGCCAAAGGCGTTCTACTCTTAATCGAAAAAGTTATAAATCGCAGGGTCAAAAAATTCCGTGTAGACGAAGGTCGAGGCTATGCCATTTATCAGCTCACCTCCTATTTTGTCTACACCATTACTGTTCTTTTAGCTTTTGATTTTGCGGGATTTCACATTACTGTAATCCTTGCCAGTTCAACCGCACTTTTGGTTGGTCTTGGTTTGGGTCTTCAAGATGTCTTTAAAGATTGGGTTGCTGGATTTGTTTTATTGGCAGAGCGCTCTATTACGGCAGGAGATATTATAGAAGTAGACGGCATAGTTGGAGAAATAGAACAAGTGGGGCTGCGGACAACCGTCATGAAAACCAGAGATGATATAATCTTGGTTCTACCCAATTCTAAATTGACTTCCAACTATGTTATCAATTGGACACAAAATGGGAAGACGACACGTTTTGCGTTAAGTGTTGGTGTGGCTTATGGTTCAGACACATCTAAAGTTAAAGCACTTCTTTTAGAGGCAGCACAAGAACACAAACAGGTCAATAAACATCCAGCGCCATTAATTCACTTCGAAGATTTTGGAGATAGTTCATTAGACTTTAAATTGTTGTTTTTTTCAAACGAATTATTCAGAATTGAACGTATTAAAAGTGATCTGCGATTTTCCATTGATAAAAAATTTAGAGAACATAAGGTTACGATTCCATTCCCTCAAAGGGATTTATGGATAAAAAATGATGTGAACATTTCAAAAGATGATATATAAAAATCATTCGGCATCATGTTTGTAATTGTGAAGAATGATATAAATATTCATTGATAAACTAAGCTTTAACGCACGTTTAAAGCTTGCAAAAATATAGAGCAGTATGCCTAATATACTTGTTGTAGAAGACGAAGCCGCAATACGCAGAGTATTGGTGAAAATATTGGTCGAGCAAGACGATAAAAATGAAATAGAAGAAGCCGAAAACGGTAAGATCGCTATTGCAAAATTCAAAGAATCGGATTACGATTTAGTTTTATGCGACATTAAAATGCCAGGTGTTGATGGGATTGAAGTCCTTGATTTTATGATGAAGGAAAAACCTGAAACTGCCGTCATTATGATTTCCGGCCATGGAGATTTAGACACTGCCGTAGATTGCATTAAAAAAGGAGCGTTCGACTATATCTCTAAACCACCAGATTTAAATAGATTGTTGCAGACAGTTAAGCTTGGCTTAGAACGCAAAGACTTGGTTGTAGAAAATAAGACCTTAAAACGAAAAGTTGCCAAACGCTTTCAAATGGTAGGCTCGTCTAAAGCGTTAGATGCCATTACAACCATGATAGACAAAGTCGCTCCTACAGAAGCACGTGTTCTTATTACGGGCCCAAATGGAAGTGGTAAAGAATTGGTTGCGCACCAAATACATCAGAAGAGTGAGCGAAACAAAGAGCGTTTAGTTGAAGTGAACTGTGCTGCAATTCCATCTGAATTGATTGAAAGTGAATTATTTGGCCATAAAAAAGGAGCATTTACTTCCGCGATAAAAGACCGTCAAGGAAAGTTTGAATCGGCAAATGGAGGAACTCTATTCTTAGATGAAATTGGTGACATGAGCCTTTCCGCGCAAGCGAAAGTGTTACGCGCATTGCAAGAGAACAAGATAACGCCTGTAGGCGGAGAGCGCGAAATGAAAGTGAATGTGCGCATCTTGGCTGCAACAAACAAAGACCTTAAAACAGAAATAGCAGAAGGACGTTTTAGAGAAGATTTATTCCACCGCCTAAGCGTAATCGTTATTCATGTACCACCATTGAATGATAGAAAAGAAGACATTCCAGAATTGACAGATCATTTCAATCACATGATTGCGAATGACTATGGAAATGCTCCAAAACTATTTAATGCAGATGCCATTAAAGAATTGCAGAAACTAGATTGGTCCGGAAACATCCGTGAATTTAGAAATGTAATTGAGCGTCTCATTATCTTATGTGACAGAGAAATATCCGCGAAAGACGTTAAAATGTTTGCGAATAAATAGCAAAAATAGAATTCAGAAATTATAATTCTTTAGGTAGAAACTTTTCTACATTTGCCGAACGTATTTAAATTCAAATTATGGTTCCAAAGTTTTTAGTCGGAGACAATACAGATAACGAAGAAGCGGTTTATATCATTCATACTGAATATCCGAGGTTCGTAATAAATCTTGAAGATGACGAAGTAGAGTGGTTTGATGACCTTGAGAATGAAAATGAAGAGGAGGCCACACAGGAAGTCCAAAATTTGATACAGCAAGCAGAAGAGTTTTACCAGCGAGAAGTAGACCGCTACGAAGAATTAGATAATTAATTCAAAACCCTGACTGCACAGTCGGGGTTTTTTTTTGAAATGAATTGGACATTAAAAAATAAAGACCAGTACCAGCGCAATATTAAGTTGGCAGGCCCGGTTATGATTGGTTCCTTGGGGCACATCATGGTTGGCGTAGCTGACAGTATAATGGTTGGTAAAATGTTGGGACCAATTCCTTTAGCTGCTGTTTCTTTAGCCAATAGCATTTTTCATATTCCATTGGTTTTTGCTGTGGGTATTGCTTTTGGTTTAACACCACTCATCGCGAATGCAGACGGTGAGGGCAACATCGGAAAGATTTCAAGACTTTGGAAAAACGGCTTGGTGATAAACATGACTTTTGGCGTGCTAGTTATGCTTTTGCTTTTGGCCTCTGGCCCTTTGTTTAATCATTTAGGTCAAGACCCTGAAGTTGTAGAATACGCAATCCCCTACTTCTTTGTCATCACTACAGGCATTGTTCCAATGATGATGTTCCTCAATCTGAAACAATTTGCAGAGGGGTTATCAGATACAGCCACAGCAACCCGGGTCAGCCTCGTTGCGAACTTCATCAATGTCCTTTTGAATTATGTCTTAATAAAAGGTGTTTGGATATTTCCAGAACTGGGCCTTCTAGGTGCTGGTTACGCTACGGTAATTTCAAGATGGCTGATGTATATTGGCTTATATGCTTATATAAAAAACAAAGAGAAGTTCAAAAAGTATTGGAAAGCCAGAAAGGATGAAGTCTTTAAATGGACGACCATGAAAGATATTTTAAACATCGGCTTACCGACTGGTTTACAATACATTTTTGAAGTTGGTGCATTTGCTATTTCTGGAGTCATGGCAGGAAGCATAGGGGCGTTTCCTCAGGCTGCACATCAAATTGCAATATCATTGGCATCCATCAGCTACATGGCTGCTGGTGGATTATCAGCGGCAGCTTCTATTAGAGTTGGAAACCAATTGGGGCAAAGGGATTATACTCAATTGAAATTGGCCGCCACAACGCTATTTAAAATGGTCTTAGTCTTTATGGCCATAACAGGTGTACTCTTCTTGTTGACAAAAGACATACTTCCAACTTTCTTTACAGACGAAATGGAAGTCATAGTAATTGCTTCTCAATTGTTAATCATTGCTACATTGTTCCAATTAAGTGATGGCGCACAAGTACTAGCACAAGGTGCTTTACGCGGATTGAGTGATGTGAAAATGCCTACGATAATCACCTTCATAGCGTATTGGGTCATCGCTCTTCCAGCATCTTATATACTTGCGTTTTGGCTAGACTGGGGTGTTATTGGAATATGGATTGGATTGGCCGCAGGACTTACTTTTTCTGGAGCATTATTGACTAAACGCTTTTATAAAAAAGCCAACGAGTTAATTCAAAAAGCGAATACAAAATAGAGTCAAACTTCTATATTCGCTTTTATGAAAGTTCTCCTTCTAGCCCGTTCTACACTTTACACTCAACCCGGGGGAGACACGGTTCAAATCGTTGAAACAGCAAAAGCATTGAATGCAGCACGAATCGAGTCAGACATCTTTTTAAAGGGAGAATCTATTCCATTTATGCGCTACGACATTGTCCACTTTTTTAACCTAGGACGACCAGCTGATATTCTTCCCTATTTACCGCAGATTAGAGTTCCAATCGTTGTGTCTACCATTTTTGTGGAATACGATAAAAGCCGATTTCAAAATTTAATAGAATATGTAAAAACCATTGGCCGTTGGATGAATGGATCTGACAGTTATCCGGGTTGGCTTTACATTCAAATGCGTCATAAAAAAGCCGTACAACTTGTTATCGACAGAGCTAAATATTTAATCACCACTACGCCTAAAGAAGCAAAAAGACTTAAAGCGAATTGGACGATAGATAAAACGCCAAGAACAATTCCTTTAGGGTTGAATGAACTTTACCATAAAAAACATAAGCCACAAGAGAAGAAAGGTGCTTTAGTTGTTGGTCGACTAGAAAGTCTGAAGAATCAGAAAGCAGCTATTTTGGCATCAAATGACTTAAAACTTCCCTTAAAGGTAATTGGGAATCCGGCAAGAAATCAGCCTAAATATGCTGAAGAATGCAAGAAACTGGCTGGTGAAAGCGTTTCATTTCTATCCTTCATGGAAACAGAAGAGTTGATCTCAGAATACCGCAAAGCTGAGTTTTTAATTCTACCCAGTCAGTTTGAAACTTTTGGCCTCGTAGCGCTCGAAGCATGGAGCCAAGGATGCAAACTGGTGTTGAGCAAAAACATTGAGAGTTATGATTTTTTTAAAGACAAGGCTATTTTCTTTGACCCAAATGATAAAAACGATTTAATAAGAGCCCTAGACATTGCCAAAAATTCAGCTTCAAGCCCACCTTCAAAAAGTGAATTAGAAAGCTTAAGTTGGTCAACCATTGTCAATGAAGTGGAAAGAATATATGAAGCCTGTTAATCAAACGACTACATGAAAATTGCCGTTATAGGATCTAGAGGAATTCCAAATCAATATGGTGGTTTTGAAGAATTAGCTGAACACCTTTCTATATTTCTTGCAAAGCAAGGCCACGATGTATATGTCTATAATTCGCATAAACATCCGTATACCGAAGACACCTACGAAGGTGTGAATATCGTTCGCAAATTTGATCCAGAAAATAGCATTGGCACGGCTGGGCAATTTATTTACGACTTGAACAGCATATTGGACAGCCGTAGAAAAAAAGTAGATATTGTTTTGCAATTAGGGTATACGAGTAGCAGTGTTTGGTATTGGCTCATGCCGAAAAATGCACGGGTAATCACAAACATGGACGGATTAGAATGGATGCGCAGCAAGTACAGTTCAGCTGTGAAAAAATTCTTGAAGCGCGCTGAGGCCTTAGCTGCGAAACACAGCCATTTACTCATTGCAGACAATCCTGAAATTGAAAAATACCTCAGTAAAAAATATCAAAACCAGAAGATTTATATCCCTTATGGAGCAAATATACCAGCGAAGTTTAACGAAGGTATTTTAAGAGAATACGGCTTAGAACCCAAAAAATATTTACTTGCTATTGCACGCATAGAACCTGAAAATAACATTGAAACGATTATCAAAGGTGTACTGAAAAGCAAGACAGAAATGCCACTCATTTTGATTGGTAACTTCGATACTTCGTTTGGAAAAATTCTCAAGAAAAAATACAAAGACACAAATACTCAGTTCATTTCTGCGGTATACGATAAAGAGGCGCTAAATGCCTTGCGCTACTTTTCCAATATCTATTTCCATGGTCATAGTGTTGGTGGCACGAACCCATCTTTGCTAGAAGCGATGGCTTGTCAATGTGTTATTGCGGCACATCAAAATGAATTTAACCACAATACTTTAGACGAAGACGCCTACTACTTTTTAGACGATACCGATATTGCAAATGGCATTGCAAATCAGCATGACGAAGAAGTTGAAGCTCTTTTTATTAAAAACAACCTTACTAAAATTCGCGATAAGTTTAATTGGCGCGTTGTATCTGAGCAGTATGAGGTGGCCATGCAGCAGCTTTCTATTGGATAGCCATAAAGCTTTAAGCAAGTATCTTTAGAGCTCCATATTCTTTAATGATGAAAACAACTTTAACACTTTTTTTCGTTTCTATATGTTTGGCTTGCTTGGCGCTGAACCCTTCAAGAACATACAAGCAGCGTCCTGATAAGTTCAATATAAAATACAGCGAAGTAAAAGTTAACACTAAAGATGGCAGTCAACTTAATCTGTGGTACTTCCCAACTTTAAACCCATCAAAAAGACTTGTAATTATTGCGCACAATGGCAATGGGAACATGGCCGATTACTTGCGAAGAGTAGATCAATTTAAACGTCTTGGTTACAATGTTGTAACCTTTGACTATCGTGGTTTTGGGGAAAGCAGCGAATTTGAAATAGCTGTTGACATGTACATTTACGCGCAATTTACAACCGATTTAGAAGCCGTTATTGACTATTGTAAAACAAACTATCAAGAAACTTTTGATGTCTACGGCTTTGGAATTGGCGCAGGTATAGCTTTAGGAGTGGGTTACACTAGACCTGAACTTGTTCGCATAATCGCAGATACTCCGTTTTTAAGCTTGGATGACATGGAAGGAAAGTACGATCAACAAAAACACTGGATGGAAATGCCATTTGAAAATTTCAACGAAAATTTCGAACCAATCAACGCTTTAAGAAAAGAGTCAGGTGAAAATTTAAAAGGAATTTTACTCATTATTGGGAGCAATGACCCGTTGATGAGAAGAAATGATATGGAAAAACTACGACAACTCGATAAGAGCCTCATTTCACCAATTGAGGTAGTCAATAATCCAAGTAGGATGGATAACTTTAAAGCCAATAAGGAGAAATATTTTTCTGAAATTTCTGCTTTTATAGACAAGACACAATGAAAAATATATTAGCTCTGGCCCTACTTCTTTCTATTCAATCTTTTGCCCAACAAAGCAAAAACGTGTTATTCTTAGGAAACAGTTACACCTATGGCAATAACCTTCCTGGTCTTGTCGAAAGCATCGCACAGTCTTTGGGTGATTCTCTTTACCATGATCAAAATACACCTGGCGGATATACTTTAAACGGCCATTCTACAAACAACAACTCCATCGGCAAAATCGCCATCGAAACGGTCACAGGCGGGCTCGCGATCGAAACGGAGGAAGACGACGCCATGGACGACCAACAG
>UPTG01002111.1_pt1 | contig 14049 bp, 12 predicted proteins | sample 2160121 | NCBI WGS metagenome assembly UPTG01 (sample SAMN06266255, study PRJEB28933) | marine metagenome | isolation source: Columbia River Estuary | place: USA:Columbia River Estuary, USA | collected 2014-07-27 | reverse complement strand
CTGTGATTCCATGTTGTCGCAGCTCAGAGGCCTTCGGGGCCGGGGGTGGTGAGCGCCCAGCGCTGTGATTCCATTTTAGTTGCCCATGATGGTGAGGTCAAATGTTTTTGTGTGCGCCCTGGAGCCGCTCTCTTTATCAAGCTGGGGGCTATGGGCATTGGTGAAATTGACTCCGTTCCTAGCAAGCTTATCGATATTGGGAGTGATTGCTCTGGGAGTTTTGCCGAGGCATCCGATCCAATCATTCATATCGTCCACTGCAAGGAAGAGGACATTGGGTCTCTCGGCAGTGAGGGCAGATTGGCAAAGTAAGGCAAGGAGTGCGGTCAGGATTACAAGGGGTTTCATTATCGCATTCATTCGATTAAATTAGAGTAGGCGAGGTTCTTCGAAAAATAGACTTATTTCTTCCAAAGCCTCACATCATCTACCACCACATTGCGTGGTACAGACAGACGGAGCATTCGCTTGGTTGGATGGGAAATGCCAGGAGAACTGAAGCTGCTAACTTGCTGACCGTCCAGCTCTATGCTGAGTTGGTCTTCTGATACTGTCACTAATAAATTGTGCCATTTGCCCGTGACAGTCTCTTTTTCAAATCGCTTTGATTTTCCTTTGAGTGCATGATTTTGCTCTTCAGACAACTTCTTCTTTGCCTTGCGAGTTTCCCTAATATCTTTGCGCATTATTCCAGTCTTGAGATCAGTTATTTCCACCCGATTGGAATAGATGCGGACTACAAAGAGGTGGCCCGCGTGAACTCCTTTGAAGTTTAGGTCGGCAAAGTTTAGGCCTAAACTGTCCTTTTTGTCTTCTAGCAGGAACCGTATCGCCACCGAACCATTCCTGAACTCAAAGGGGTGAGTGACTGATACTGCATGATCTGCGCGTGGACTGATGTTGATTCGCATGGTACCATCTTTCAGGTCTACTTGTTTATCACCCAGTGCTCGCTTTGCACTGTTGGTAGCCCATCCTCTGTCGGGTTCATCTTTTTTCTCCTGAGATTCGGACCGTTGGAAATCATCCTGAAAAACCAACTCACCTAAATCGGTGACTGACAGCGTGAACGCGGACAGTAGTCCCATAAAATAAACAAGTACGGCCATGGTTTAATCCTTGATTTTATATTGTTTACGGAGTCGATTGAGCTCTTTTCTCATCTCCTGAATATTGGCAGAATACGATTTGTCGGCGTACAGGTTTTTCATTTCCATGGGGTCGTTTTCGAGGTCGAAGAATTCCCAGGTGTTAAGAGTGGTGTCGGGGAAGCGGATTAGTTTTTGTTTGCCGTCAGTTACACCGTAGTGGATGGGGACCCCGTGTCCTCCTGCTTCGTAGTAGTGATAATAATGAGTCTTTCTCCAGTCTTTTGGCTTAGCTCCTTTAAAAATGGAAACGAGGGATACCCCCTGCATTTCCTTGTAAGGTTGAGTTCCAGCCAGTTCGAGAAAAGTAGGGGCAAAATCTAGGTTGGATACCAATAGATTGTTTTTGCTCTGTGGCTTGATCTTACTAGGCCAGCGAACCAGAAGTGGAGTATGGAGGCTTTCTTCGTACATCCACCGCTTGTCGAACCATCCATGTTCACCAAGCCAGAAGCCCTGGTCTGAACTGTAGATTACGATGGTGTTTTCGCTCAGTTTTGATTTGTCCAGATAGTCGAGCATTCGACCAATGTTCTCATCCACCGCTTTTACACAGCGCAGATAGTTCTTGATGTATCGTTGATATTGCCAACGGGTACGTTCTTTCCCTGTGAGTTTTGCCTTTCTGAAAACTTCGTTTTTGGGACGGAAGGCATTGTCGAACTGCTTGAATTGTTCGTGTGTAAATTTACTCGCATAGCTGAGCATTAGTCGTTTCTCACCAATATGATCGGCAATACCCATTTCGTGTTGAGCCGAAGCGGGACTACGACCGGAATAATCGTCAAACAGGGTGGGTGGTTCCGGTATTTCCATATCATCAAATTCATGGAGGTGCCGGAGGGCAGGTTCCCATTTGCCGTGAGGAGCTTTGTGTTGGCACATGAGAAAGAACGGTTTGGATGGATCCCGGTTTTCCAGCCAAGAAAGTGCCTGATCTGTGATTACATCCGTGGTGTATCCGACATGGTTGATATTTTTACCATTGGTAAAGAGCATAGGATTATAGTATTGCCCCTGTCCTTTCAGAACTTCGAAATGATCGAATCCCGTGGGGGTGGATTTGAGGTGCCATTTACCAACAATAGCAGTCTGGTATCCCTCCTTTTTCAATAACTTGGGAACGGTTTGCTGATTGACATCAAATACATGCTTATTGGTTAATTGACCATTGAGGTGCGAATACTTACCGGTAAGCACCACCGCACGGGAGGGTGCACATATTGAATTGGTTACCAAGCAGTGGTTAAAAAGCATACCTTCCTGGGCGATTCTGTCCAAATGGGGAGTCGGAGCAATCTTGGCCAATGGTCCGCCATAGGCAGAAATGGCATTTAAAGCGTGATCATCGGTGAAGATGAAGAGGATATTGGGTTGTTCTTTATCGGTGGCTTCTAATGTGCCACTACAAAATAAGAGTGATATCGTGAGTGAAAGGAATGATTTCATAAAAGGCTAATGTTCCCTAGATATAATTTATTACTGAAGGAATAAAATTAAGTTTCCTCCATCTGTGGATAAGTGTAAAAACCTGTATGCACAAAAAAAGTTTCATATTTCTTTGGGGGTTAATCTTTTCGGTCATGGGGCTGTTATGTTCGAAAAATAAAAAACCAAACATATTGATTTTGTACGCGGATGATCTTGGCTATGGCGATCTCAAAATACTGAATTCAAAATCAAAAATTCCCACACCTCACTTGGAAAAATTGGCGAAGGAGGGAATGATTTTTACAGATGGCCATTCTTCTTCGGGGATCTGTACACCCAGTCGCTATGCTCTGCTAACAGGGAGGCATCATTGGCGCAAGTTCCACGGAATCGTTAATGCCTTTGGAGATTCCGCTTTCGATTCAGACAGGCTTACCATGCCGGAGATGTTGAAGGAGTGTGGGTATGCGACCGCCGCGATCGGAAAATGGCACCTCGGATGGAACTGGGATGCTATTAAAAAGCCCGGAGCCAAACCAATTAAGCAAGGAAAGAAGTCCGGATACGGACCCGATGCCTTCGACTGGACCAAGTCGATACCCAATGGTCCGCTCGATCATGGCTTTGATTATTACTTTGGGGATACGGTGATCAATTTTCCACCCTACTGTTGGATCGAGAACGATAAGGTAGTCGATACCCCGGATACAATGATGGATACCTCCCAATGGAAAGAGATAAAAGAAGGAGGCTGGGAATGTCGTCCGGGACCGATGTTTTCCGGGTGGGACCCGTATGAAAATATTCCCACGACCACACGAAAGGCGGTGGAGTACGTAAAGAAACAGGCAAGCAACGATAAGCCTTTCTTTCTTTATTTTGCTTTCCCGTCACCACACGCCCCGATTATTCCCAACGATGAATTCGACGGTAAGTCGGGAGCCGGACCGTATGGCGATTTCGTCTATGAAACCGATGACGCCTGTGGGCGAATCCTCAAGGCGCTTGAGCAGAGCGGGCAGGCAGAGAATACAATGGTCATCTTCACTGCGGATAATGGTCCGGAAGGTTATGCTTACAAACGCGATGAAACTTTTGATCATTGGTCAGCTGAACCTTTTCGCGGATTGAAAAGGGATATTTACGAAGGGGGGCATCATGTTCCCTTTATAATCAAGTGGCCAGGGGTCACCAAAGCCGGAACCACCTGCGATAAGTTAGTTTCCCAAATTGATTTCATGGGCACAATTGCCACTTCACTTGGGTATAAACTACCGGATGGCGCCGCGGAAGATTCCCATGATCTGTTACCTTTGCTGAAGGGAAAAAAAGCTAACCCGCGAACGGTACATGTTCACAATACCCGTGAAAGTTCATGGGCTATTCGGGTGGGGGAATGGAATTTGATCGTTGGTAAAACAGGATACCACTCCAGAGTGCACAGGAGTTGGGAGGAAAAACGGAATTACCCTGCAGATGATGAGGACGCGGTCGAACTTTACCACTATGCAAAGGACATGAGTCAGAGAAATAATCTGGCCAAGAAATTTCCCAAGAAGGTGGCCGAGTTACAGAAAGAACTTAAAAATGCGAGAGAGCGAGGCTTTACTGCCCCCAGATTGGTTGTTTCTCAATAGCCTATAATTCCTTTGAGTCGACTCGCTAATTTATTGCTTGGCGTAATTCCAACCGTGACCCGTTCCGATGCGATCGTCGGATTTCGTCATTTTTGGAATCTTGCCCAGTGGAGCAAGAGACTTTTTCCACGCAGCGTGTTTGGCTGAAAGGCGTTCCACAATATAAGGGTGCTTCTCAGCGATGTTCTTTTCTTCCTTGGGGTCGGCCTTAAGGTCGAACAATTGCCACGGATCCTTGGCGTACTTTTTATAGAGCCTCCACTTCTTCCAGCGTACTGCAATCATATGTCTTCTTTCAGCGTCTCCGGGTTCGTTGTTTAGCCAAAAAAGATACTCGTGTGGCTCTCCTTTGTTCTTGCCGGTTAGGTAAGGGATAAGGTTCACCCCGTCGCAATGTTTTGGAATGGGCAGACCGGAAACCGAGGCAATAGTCGAATAGAAGTCGAAGTTAGCGATTTGCCTGTGATAGTCTTTTCCTTCAGGAACTAAGCCTGGCATGGAGAAAATGGTTGGTACGCGCACCCAGCCTTCCTGCTGGGTGCCTGCCCCCTTTCCTCCACGGTAAGGGGCGGAGGATCCTTCCTCACCGATATTGGCTCCATTGTCGCTGGAGAAAATCACGAGGGTGTTCTTGCGGAGGTCATGGTGGTTCAATGCTTTGATCAGTTTACCCACCTGGTCATCGACCGAAACGATCGCCCCTGCTAGTTTACTTCTCTTTCCTTTGGCGGTGGTACGCTCGGTTAGACTCGAAGGAGCTTCATCGTTTTTGGAATGCACCGCTTCGGGAGACCAGTAGAGAAAAAAGGGCTTTGATTTATGACGATCGATAAAATTGACGATGTTGTCCCCGTCGTAGTCGGTCAGCCACTGAGTCTTACCGTCTTGGTTGGTGCAAAAGTATTTCGAACCCTTTTTCTTCGGTGGTTTTTGGGCAACCTCGGTAAAGCCGACTTGGAGTGGCCCTTGCCCTTTCGAGCCGATGTCCCATTTGCCGATCTGTCCGGTGGTATAACCATTTTTGCCCATAAATTTGGCCAGGGTGGGGCGGTCTTCGGGAATGGGCAGACCGCGGGACATTCCATACTTGCCAAACCGTTGACCGTACTGACCCATCATTAGAGCGCAACGGCTCGGGCAACAGGGTGGGTTGGTAATATAAGAAGCGGTAAAGCGCACTCCTTCCTTCGCCAAGCGGTCGATGTGTGGGGTTGGTATGTCTTTACAGTCATAGCATCCGATGTCTCCGTAACCCAAGTCATCGATGTAGATGAGCACGACATTCGGCTTTTCAGCTGATTCTAGTATCTGTTCATTTGAGAAGAAAAGTAGGGTAGCTAATAGCAGGCCCAATGAATGGATGGGGATTCTCATAATTTGAATTTTAATGAACCCGGGAAAGGGTTCGAGGAATCAGAACTTACGGTATCTTCCCTTTAAATGCGGATTGGCTTCGGGAAGGTTGGTTACCTTCATTTTCTTAGCATTCCAATTAAGTCGCTTACCAGGGAACTGACAGGCGACCACACCCAGGCATAAGGATTCAGCCAAGGGCCCAGAATAGTCAAAGCCAGCTAAAGTCTTGTCTTTTCCTTCGATGGCATCAAGGAATTGGGTGTAATGATCGACTCCTACAATGTCAGTTTTGGGAAGGTTTTTTACTATACGATCAGGATAGAAAGAGGGCATTGAGCAATGAGGAAGCACCATACGTCCATTTTCTCCCACAAACACGGCTCCCTGCTTGGGTAATTCGTCTCCGTTCGGAAGCATTAAGTCCGGGTTGTTTTTGTGCCTTGGGGCATCGGTGCCGTCCCACCAGGTGAAGGTGAAATTATCGGTGGTATATTTGGACGGAGCGAAGCCGTATCGTACCATATTCTTTTCCGCATGCCCGAAACCATTGGGCTCGCGGCACTCCGCTTCGACCCACTTGGGATCTTTGAGATCCAAGGCTTTGAAGGGGGTGTCGAAAATATGGATACCCATGTCGCCGAGAGTTCCGCAACCAAAGTCAAGTAGCTTGCGCCACTGACCGGGGTGGTAGACCTTGCTTACATAATTGTGTTTGGGAGCCGTGCCCAACCAAAGGTTCCAATCCAGAGTGTCAGGTACTTCGGATTTCTCTTTAAAAGGTTCCCCGTCATAACCCCAGGTTTTGAAGGACCAGACATAGACCTTGCTGACCTTCCCAATAAGACCTTCCTTGATGTAGTGACGAGCCAAACGATACGCTTCCCGGGATTGGTTTTGAATTCCCATCTGTGTGGTAAGGCCTTTCTTCTCGGCAAACTCGGCAAGTTGACGCGCCTCCATAAGTTTGTGGGTCAGGGGCTTTTGCAAGTAGACGTGTTTCCCTCTTTCCATCGCATCCATGGTGGCGGGAAAGTGGGTATGATCGGGAGTGGAGATGGAAACTGCGTCGATCTTGTCGTCGAGCTTGGCAAGCATTTCGCGATAATCCTGAAAGGCGGTGGCACTTTTAAATTGTTTGGACCAGTTGTCCATTTTGCCGTGGGCATAATCTACATCACAGAGTCCGATCACTTCGACATTGCTGTGTTTGGCAAGATACATTGTATCAATGCGGCCCTTTCCGCCTGTCCCGATATGGGCGGTACAGATCTTACTGTTGGGTGACTTGGCCCGTAAACCGGAGGGAAGAATAAAAAAGCTACCCACGGCGGCTGAGGATTTAATAAAGTCTCTACGAGTGTTGTTTTTCATAATAATGTCGGGTTAAGGATTTGAGTGATTATGGGCGATACATCTTTTATGTTACAAACACATATTTTATTACGGATAAATTTTTTATCAGGGGTTTGTAGATTTAATTAAACTATTCTTTTTTAACTTTTATAACATTCCCACCTTTGGGTTTTCCTTTGTTATAACATACCAAATCGAGAAATTCATTGAAAGCGGTGTAGGTTTCTTCATTCCGAGTTTTGGGATTGAATAGAATGCGCTTAGCGGGAACATGTCCCATGGAATCGATGTAGACCATTTTACTCCAGACTTTATTCTTTGAAAGCATTGCCTGCATAGCATGCCCCATACTTGCCGGTGTTTTCGGATGCTCTTTCTTACCACCAAACATTACAAAGCCGGGAGGGTCGCCGGAGTTGACTAGGTTAATAATGTTTGGTGGAAGTCCGGGACTATTTCCGAACCAGCCTACTATATTGAGCTTCTTTGGTTTGTGCTTGGCATAGGTGGGCCATTCCCACTTATCATTGTAGGCAATCCAGGCACTAATGAAACCACCCGCAGAGGCTCCAGTGGAAACGATCTTTTTTGGGTTTCCTCCATATTTTTCGGCATGCTTCTGAATATAGGCGACCGCCATAGCCGAATCGAGAACACAGTCTTTGATGGATACCCCGGTTCCTATTTTCAAGAGTCGATAGTTGGGTGAGACTACGATGCAACCCTTCGACATGTAGAGTTTAATCATGTCCTCATTGCAATAGGCTTTATCTCCAAACCTGAAACCACCTCCGTGAATGGTAAACACAATGGGGGCGTTCTTAAACTTGGTATTCCAATAGACATCCAGGACATTCCGCTCATTGGGACCGTAGGATAAATCCTTGGTGGTCTTGAACTCAGCGGAGAGGAATGTAGAGAAGAAAAGAGCGGATAGTGTGAAGACGAATAGTAAGATTTTCATATTTTTTAATTATCAGTGTAAACTTGTTGTAAATGTGAAAGTTTCGCTAGTTGGCCAAAATATTGACGATTTCGTTCTTAGCCTGAGCAAAGTTAGGTTTACCGTCCTCAAAAGAGTAATGAAGCCGCTTGGTGGTAGTTGCACCATTGTGATGAACGCTAGTTATTCTAATTTGATGGTTTCCTTCCCTTAAGCCATCAATGTTAATTCGAAATTCATTGTTCGGATTGACCACCGATATCCAACTTGTGGCATCGTAGTTATTATTTACCATGTACCCACGTTGTCCCTTGTTTTCCCGATCGTTGTAAGCAATTATGGCAATTGCAGGAATGGCTGAATCAATTGTCCCGTTTATCTCAATTTTATCATTATCAAATGATAAACTGAGCTCTTTGTATTTTATGGATGGAGGGTCTTTAGCTTGCTTGTTTGATCCTCTGAATAAAGGATGAACGAGCAGGCGTAGAGCACTGGAATGGGTAAGGAAAGATCCTTTTCCTTGGCGCCATTCTTTTCGGTAGGTGTAATTACCGGCACCCATCAGTGCTGTTCCTTGAATAGATTCATTATTGGTGGCCAAGTTGTGTGGGAGGGATAGTCCGTGTCCGAGTTCATGAATGGTACCTCCGATATATACTGTATTAAATCGGTTTAGGCTAAACGGTTCGAAACCTCTATGTTCTTTTACCTGTAGAGTAATTTTTTCAGGATCAGGCTTGAGCCCTTCAATGGAGAGCCATTCCATGTCGGCGGTAAAACAGATTCCCTTATTATGATTTGCCCCCATGCCGTAATACGGAGAATAAATAGTAACCTTCTTACCATTGGTTTTAGAGAGACCGCAAACAATGAGAAGGGTTTCTTCTTCTGGATTAATTCCCTTTGATTGCAGAGCTTTATATACTTCTGCCTTAATTTGGCTTCCGGATTTATAAGTGTAATTGTTATCGTTTTGTATCCCTTGAACTTCGTGTAGTTTTAGAATTCCGTTCTCTCTTTCAAGGGAGATCGTAACTTGCTTATATCCTAAGCGAGTCATTTCAGTTCGAAAGAAGTCTTGAATATCTGTCAGTATGTTATTCCACCTTTTGCGATGATCTTTTATCGGTTTGCGATCTTTGGGATAAAAATAGACAACGCGTAACTTTTTACCCAACTTATCCCCTTTTGGATAAGAGCTTAGAATTTGTGTAATATATTTGGCCTGTTGAGGTTGTGATTTTAAGTTATTCCAATGTGTGAAATCAGAATTTTTCTTTTTTGGACTTTCTCCCAAGACTGTTAAACCAATTAGAATATAAAATACATAAAGTGTTGGGATGATAATTCTACTCATGTGAAAATTAGTAGCGGGATCAAATGTTTGATCGATCTTTTTTTATGGTTTCTTACTCTTTTAAATTTGTAGTCATGGATAAAATCTAAAAATAAAGGATAAAGTTTTCTTCTAAAGTGTAGCAGCGAAATCGAAGTGATTTGTCGCAAATAAACAGGATAAATACGCAAAATGAGGTGTCGTTTATTTTGATTTTACTGTAAGATGGGAAATCCTGATTCGGTTAATTTGAGTAAACAACAAGTTAGTCATTTATACCTACGAAACCTTTATGAAATTCTTTGATCTGTCCATTTTATCTTTTGTTTTTTTCACGATCTGTATTCCATTGAACGCCGCTAAACCACCGAAAGGTTATGAGAAAGTAGACCAATCGATTACGATCAGCACATTGGAAGCACAGATGAAGTACGATGTGAGTAGTTTTAGCGTCAAGCCAAACGCAAAGATAAAAGTAGTCTTCAAAAATCTAGATTCCCTTCCCCATAATCTAATATTTTGCACGCCCGGAAAGAAAAAAGGTGGGGATAAAGGACAGGAGGTTATTGATGCGGTTTTAAAACTCGGAGATAAAGGAGTTAAAATGAATTGGGAACCTAAGGGGCACCCGCGAATACTAGCCAGTTCTGGAATGGTACAGCCTGGCAAAGAGATAACCTTTTATTTTAAAACCCCTAAAAAGGAAGGGGATTATCCCTATATCTGCACTTTTCCTGGGCATTATCAATTAATGAATGGTGTCATGGGTGTCAGTAAGAAGGCAAACCCAATCACCAACCTGTCCTACAAGATTTATCATGGTAAATGGAAAGAGATGCCAGATTTTTCGAAACTCGAGCCCAAGAAGGAGGGCGTCTTGGCTAATGGACAATTTGATATTTCAGTACGGGAAATAAACGATAATTTTGCCCTATTTTTTAAAGGAGAAATTGAATGTCAAAAAAATGGTAAATACACTTTCACTACCTCTTCGGACGATGGTTCGCAGCTTCTAATTAACGAAAAGATGGTGGTTAATAACGATGGTATTCACGGAGTGAAGACAATTTCCGGCTCGGTTGAACTGACAAAGGGAAAGCATGCGATTGAGGTGAAGTATTTCGAAGCAGGTGGTGGAGAAGAATTGGCAATCAGCTGGTCTGGTCCAGGAATTAAAAAACAGGCTCTTTCTAAAAGCCTTTCAAAGTCTGGTCAACAGGTTGAGGGTATGTTGATTAATGCACCAGAAGAAGAAGCGGTAATTTATCGAAATTTTATTGATGGTGCTGGTCCGCGTGCAATTGGAGTGGGTTATCATGAGGGCTTAAATTTGGCTTTTGATGCAAATAATATGAGACTGGCAATGATTTGGCATGGCGAATTTATCAATGGTGCCCGGCATTGGATTGCCCGTGGGCAGGGTTTTCAACCTCCTGCGGGAAATGACGTCCTCCGCTTGCCCGAGGGGTTAGCCATAGCCAAATTGAACTCGAGTGATTCCTCTTGGCCAGAATCCGAATATCGAACGAAAGAGTTGGCTTTTGGTGGATATGTATTGGACAAGATGCAAAGACCCACTTTCAAATACAGTCGTAATAAGGTTTCGATTACGGATAAGGCCATTCCAATAGCAGATACATCCGAGGGAATTCCCGGTAAAATTAAGCGTTTGATCAGATTTTCCGCAAAGGAAGGTCCGACGAATCTATATTTTCGTATTGCTGAGGGTAATTTTGAAAAAAAGGACGATTCCTTCCAAAATGAAGAATTAGTTGTCCGAGTGAAAGGTGGTGACGCATTTACTCATGAGGATGAATTGCGTGTTCCTATCGTATTCAATGGTAAAACGGCCCAGCTTGAAATTACTTATTCCTGGGCTGAATAATTGAGCCTAGTCAAATATTAAATATAATTTAAATTATGAAAAATTTAACCTTCTCGTTACTTTCTTTCGTCTGTGTAGCTGCGATAATGCACGCGGATGACCCTTCCGACACATTACCGGTTGAGTCCGACTATTATCCAATCACCACCATTCCTCTTCCTGAAGGAGAAGTGATCGAAGTGAGTGGGATTGATATTCTACCTGGTAATAAGGTGGCAATCGCGTCTAGACGTGGTGATATCTTTGTTGGCGAAGATATCTTTGGAGAAGAACCAAACCCAAAATGGACATTGTTTGCGCGTGGCCTCCATGAGGTTCTTGGAATTGCCTGGAAGGATGGCTGGCTCTATGCGACCCAAAGGCCGGAGGTTTCTCGTATCAAGGATAGCGATGGAGATGGCCGGGCGGATGTCTTTGAGACGGTTGCAGATGATTGGGGGATTAATGGAAATTACCATGAATATGCTTTTGGTACCCGTCATGATAAGAATGGAGATATTTGGGTTGTTCTTTGTTTGACTGGCTCAAGTGGTGCCGATGATAAGAGCCCTTTTCGTGGATGGTGTATGCGAGTCACTCCTGAAGGTGAGTGCATTCCAACTGGGTATGGAATCCGTTCGCCCGGGGGAATTGGATTTAATCACTTGGGGGATGTTTTTTATTGTGATAACCAAGGGCTTTGGAATGGTTCAAGTTCTCTCAAGCATCTTCGTCCGGGTGGATTTCAAGGAAATCCAGTGGGAAATAAATATTTTGCCCTGACTGACGCTCTTGGCTCCATGCCTCCGGAACCAGAGACTGGGAGTCGAATTGAAGTAGAACGTAAGAGGGTGCCTGATCTAGTGCCGCCTCCGGTGGTTCTTCCTCACGGAAAGCTAGGTAATTCTCCGGCTGGTATTGAGTGTGACGAGACGGGCGGGAAATTTGGTCCTTTCGCTAATCAACTCTTTGTTTCAGAGCAGACGCATTCCAAAGTGAATCGGGTTTTTCTGGAAAAAGTAAACGGTTTTTATCAGGGTGCGGCTTTTCCGTTTCTTGAAGGATTTGGATCAGGGAATATTGTGGCTCGTTTTGCTTCTGATGGAAGTATGTTTACGGGTGGAACTAACCGTGGATGGGGTTCCCGAGGGAAAAGCCCATTCTCTTTTCAACGCGTAAATTGGACGGGGAAGGTACCTTTTGAAGTCCATGAGATGAGAGTGAAGCCAGATGGTTTTGAACTTACTTTTACAAGGGAAGCGGATGTCAAAACTTTGGCGGATGTGGCTTCTTACACGATGGAAACTTACACCTATATCTATCAAAAGGGATATGGAAGTCCTGAGGTTGATGGAACTGTACCAGTTATTAGCAAGGCCACTCCTGCGAAGGATGGAAAAAGCGTTCGTTTAAAAGTCGATGGAATGGTGAAGGGGCATGTACACGAATTGAAAATGCCCGGTATTCGCCGAAAGGGTGTGAAGCAACCCCTTCTTCACAATGTGGCTTATTATACTTTAAACGAGATTCCCTCACCCTAACCCTACTATTTTCTCGCTCGTGATCTGTGCTGGAAAAGCTCATTGAAGCCAGCCGGGGGAGATTCCTTTTCATTCATGAATCTTCGTCAAAAAAGTTAACCCTGTTATTATAAGTTAAAAAACTATGCCAACAAAACTGTGTTCCTCACTCCCTAATGCTTCAACTAGTGTTTGGAAAAGATTCAATCAAGCTCCATTGATTCTTCGTGCTTACATTGTGTTCACTCTATTTGCAGCGTTATTAAGTTTATCTCCATTTTATTCAAAAGCTTTAAATGAAGCTCTCATTCCTTATTTAGGTTGGTCAGGGTTTACGGGTTATACTTTTAGCATATATTTTGCTATTAACGCAGCGTTAGTGCGTCCACCAAAAGTAATGATATATATCCTACTCATATTCCCTGTGTTAAGTGCCATATTTGGTATCCATGATACAATTAACCATGTTTTAAAACCATCTGTTGACTTTAATAATCCATACCTAACCTACAGTGAAATCCGTCCTCTCTTTACTGTCATATTACCCATTGCTTGGTCATTACTCCTCATTTCCTCACCTATGCGGAAATGGGCTAACAAACCAAGGGAATCTTCATAATAACCTAACTTATAACAAATCATTTGACCCTAACGGTCTACCAACATGAGATCATTCTTCCCTTGCTTGTTGTAGTCCGCAGGACAATCCAATCGTTAGTGTAAATTTTTTAGTTTTTCGATTTTTTATTTGCCGATCACTGTGCTTATAATGCGTGTGGATTTTACTCCAACGATATTATTTTCTTCTTCACAACCTCCCTTCAAACTATGCCAACAAAACTGTATTCCTCACTCCCTATTATACCACGACTACTTTCTTTTTCATGTGCATTTCTGGTATGGGCTGGTTTTACCAATGCGAATCCGGTTGTTTATAAAGCCGGTGCCCCCTCTCAGGATAAGAAATTAGTTTTTGTTGCCAGCGACCATGAATATCGGGCCGAGGAAACGCTTCCCGCATTGGCTCGTATCATGGCGGTTCACCACGGCTTTGATTGTACGGTTTTATTTGGGTTGAACACAAAAGGCGAAATTGAAGCAGGAGCTTCTAATATTCCTGGATTGGAAACATTGAGAGATGCGGATGGTATGGTACTCTTTGCTCGCTTTCTGGCCCTGCCTCCTGAACAGATGAAGCACATCGATGAATACTAAAATCGAGCAGGCCCAGCAGTCGGTTTACGTACTTCAACCCATGCATTTAACGGTGGAGGTACCTTTGGAGGCAAAATTTCCTATGGTCAATTTGGTCCTCTCATTATGGGAGAGGGGTGGGTCAGCCACCATGGAAAGCACAAAGGTGAAGGTGCACGCGGTATGATTGAAACAAAGAATGCTGCCCATCCAATTCTCAGGGGAGTAACAGATGTTTTTGGTCCATCAGATGTTTATGGCATT